>Ga0100388_10003215_pt1 | contig 13894 bp, 10 predicted proteins | sample CryGeymeta201512_FD_81536 | JGI IMG/M metagenome (GOLD analysis project Ga0100388, IMG submission 81536) | Groundwater microbial communities from Crystal Geyser aquifers in Utah, USA - Crystal Geyser metaG 2015-12 | ecosystem: Environmental > Aquatic > Deep subsurface > Groundwater | place... | reverse complement strand
CTGCTGGTCGATAAAGAGACCGGAAATATTTTGAAACAACAGGATTTTGCGTTGTCCGGTAAGTTGATGCGGACCTCGTATTTCCCAAAATGGGAAAAAGTTTTTTCGGAATCAAAAGGCGCTGATGTGTATTTCCCTAAAGAAATCAGAATCTTTGATGAGATTGAAAAAGGCAAAAACACGACGATTGTTTTCTTGAGCATCGACTTGAATGCCCTGCCCAAGAATATTTTTACGAAAGCCTGGGTCGAGAGCAAAAGCCGATGAGGCGCCCCCAACTTGTCGTCGTTCTGGCCACGCTTCTGAGCTCGCCTGCGGTCTTTGCGCAGACCAGTGAAGAGGTGCGTGAAGAACAGATGTTTGGTGAGCCCGAAGTCACGCCCGACACGGTTGCTGCGCCTGATGTTGATAAGACCACTGAGACAGCGCAGGAGTCGTCTGAGGCCCCTGTAGACGCCGAAGCCACGCCGCAAACCGACGCCGAATCCGCGCGTGAAGACGACATGTTTGGTGAGCCAGAAGACACGGTCACTTCGGTTGTGGCCGAGGCTCCGGCCTCACGCGACGAGGCGACGCTTAGCTCTCAAACTTCAAGCTCCGACATCTATCAGAAGTTGATGGAAGCCGAGGACCCACTCGCTATTGGCGGGCAGGTGTTTTTGCGGAGCAATTATTCGATTGTGGATGAAGGCGACCCCGAGGACTTTTCGCTGTCGATGCCTAATCTAGTGGACTTGTATTTGGACGCACGCCCGGGAGACCGTGTTCGCTTTTTCACGCGAGGTCGCTTGAGTTATGACCCTACGGTCGATGAAAGCGCCGTGTCGGCATTCGGAACCACGCAGGACCAAACGACCGTCAAATTGGACCAGTTATGGCTCAAATTTGATGTCGAACGTTTTGCGTACGTGACGGTCGGAAAGCAGCGAATCAAATGGGGGACAGGGCGTTTCTGGAATCCAACAGATTTTCTTAATTCCGAGACCTTGGACCCATTAAGCGTGTCTGTTTTTGACGAACGTCTTGGTGTGTCGTTGCTAAAAGTTCACGTGCCTGTCGAGTCGCTTGCCGCCAATTTTTACGCCATCGCGACGCTTGATGACGCCAAAAGCCCATCGGATGTGGGCGGGGCGTTGCGCGGTGAATTTGTGATTGGCACCAGCGAAATTACGACCTCGGTAGCGGTGCGTAAAAATAATCCACTTCGCCTTGGTGCTGATTTTAATGGCGCCGTGGGCCCAATTGATTTGAAGGTCGAGGCCGTGCTTAAACACGGCGTGAAAACCCCGTTTTATCGAGGAGCCTACAACACAAGCCCGCTTGGAATCGATGAATTCGACCTGAACGGTGTGGCCGTGGCCGACATTCCAGCCGCCATCGAAGCGCAGCTTCCCGGTGTTTTGGCGGCGCGCCAACCCGAGTCCTATTCACGCGAAGACGATTGGATTCCGCAGGTGGTCGCTGGTGTCGAGTATTCGGTAAATTACACGGAAGACGACGCGATCTATATCGGCGCCGAGTACTTTTTTAACGATGCCGGATACGACAACGCCGACCTCTATCCTGTGCTGATTCAGTCCGGGGCCTTCACGCCGTTTTACACGGGCCGTCATTACGCTGGAGCCTACGCATCGCTGCCTGCACCGGGCAATTGGGACGACACGTCCTTCACGGTTTCTGGCTTTGGAAATCTGAGCGACCGCTCCTTCATTTCGCGCCTGGATTATTCGTATAAATTTGCGACCTACCTGACGTTTAACGCGTATGCACAAGGGCATTTTGGTGCGCAGGGCGAATTTAATTACGGCTACTCGCAAGGCCCACTGATCGACCCTGCCTTGGTGCAGATGATCCCTGAAGACCAACGCGCGTCTCTACCCGCTGCGGTCACCGATGGCGTGAAGGTCGTGGGGCCATTAATGGATGTCGGCGTGGGCCTTCGAACCAGCTTCTGAAGGCCATCAGGCGCCGCTTTTTGTGCCGTCGTCGAAATCGCACATCGGTGTTGAATAGCGATTCAGTTCTGCATAACGTCTGCTGCATAAATGAATTTTCATTGGGATGCAGATGTTGAATTTGAACGTGAAGCCGCACCTTGTCCGACTTGGGATCGTCCTGCTGCTAGTGTGCGGTGGCTGTTCGTCCGATGAAAATAGCACAGGTAATAATGCCTACGAGTTGCCGGCGCTGCCGTCCTCACCGACGCCGATGTTGGATCTTCCGACCGGTCGGCTCATTCACCCAGAAGTATTCATAGAGGATGGGCGCTATATCTTGCTGGCCAACGAGCTGGTTTTTGGGGCGCAAAAGAGTCCGGTGCTGCGCTACGAATCCGACGATGGGGTTAATTTTACAGGCCCAACTCGCCTTGCCGGCAGCGACTACTGGTGGTCGCCATCCATCGTGCATCATAACGGCACTTGGTTTCTGTTCTACCTGTCCTCGCAATGGGACAGTCAGCTCGACCACGATACGATTGGGCTCGCGACGTCGGCCGATGGGCTTCAATGGGAAGATCAGGGCACCGTGTTTGATGGCCCTAACGAGGCCATGCCGGATACCCATTCGATTTACATGCCGCGGGTATGGCACGACGGCACCCGGTTCCACCTTTATTATACCGTGTTAACGGACTTCGTTTTTGACGGGGACATTGGAGGCTCGAAGTCGTCGATCGCTCATGCGACGTCGGATGACGGGCTTGCATTTACGCACGTCGATATTCCTTTTGCAGCAAGCGAATGCCCGGGCTCGACGGGAGGGGATTTCGAGGGCTTTTCAGTTAGTGGCATCGTCCGGAGTATTTGCGAAGAGGAGCTTTGCGCCGAGCAGCTGGCGTTGACTGTGCTCCACGAAGCTTGTGATTCGGGTGCCGAAGAATCTGCTCGTCAGCTCGAGGTTTTTACCTCTTCCGATGGTTTTGCATTCGTGTCGCCGGGAGTTTCGATCCCGGCTGCGGGGATCTCGATCGCGGCATTGGCGGATCATGACACGCTTTGGGTGTTTAGCGATGAAGAGACAGCCGACAACGACGGCCAAGTGCTTGTGACGTCCTCCGCTTTATCTGCGCCGCTCTGCGAAACACCCTGAGGTCGAAATCGCTGTGGTCAGGGGCTGGTTTCAGGTTGTCGGGTTTCGGGAGGCCAGTTCGCAGGCTTTGTGATTGGTGCGAGTTCGGCGGCCGCAGCCTCATCATCTAGAATCGGTGACCTCGATGACATGCTCGACCGAGCCGTCGCCATTGTGGATAATAACGAAGCTCGACGCTGCATTTATGGGCCGAGTGAGGGGTGGCGCGATGAAAGCCTTGCCAGTGATAATGATCGTCTTGGGCATTCTCTTGGGCCCGGCGCTGGCTTGCGCAGACGACGGACCAGCGGACAGCCCACTGATCGACGACCTACGATTTGGACTCGCGTTTACCAGCACCCTGATCAACGGAGATGGCGGGTTGTCGGGCGTGGCCGAATACAACCTATTTTCGTACGGGTGGATTGGGGCACAGCTCGCCTGGAACAAGATGAAGGATGAGCTTTCGCAGGTCTGGCCTGCTGCCACATTCCGATGGGTCGCGCCGGCGAGCGACGTCGGTGATTTTCAGGCGTTTTTGGCAGTCGGGGGCGCCGGCCATGGCGTTAATTTCCGACTCGAAGCCGGCCCCATGTGGAGATTTGGGGACATCGATGTTTCATTGACCGTCGGTTTCATCCATGTGGGCTCGGCGGTGGAACGATTTCCCCAGGATCTTGAGGGCTATTGCCTGACCTTTGGCGTCTTTGGGCCGGGACACTGATGGAAATCAACGCCAAATATTTCGTTTGTATGGCCTGTGTTGTCAGCGCGTTGGTGTTGGCTCCGAATGGTCTTGTCGCCGCGGAACCCGACCAAGATTGGGCGATGGATTTTGGCGAACGCGACGTCGACTATTGGCACGATTTCTTGCCCTTCGTCGCGGTGTTGGGCGGAGTGGCAGGGGCCACCGATTCGTATGGTGACGACACGCCGCTCTATCGCCTCTGGGGGCCGATGCTTGGGGTCAGGGGCGGGCTCTCGGTGCCGTTTGGATTTCGACTCGTGCTTTCAGCACAAAGCCTTCCGTACACGCACGATGACGATGCGATTTTTGGCAAATACTTCAGCTCATCGATTCTGAGCGCACGTGTTGGCCTCGGCTTTTGGGTGTCATCGTTTTATCTCGGGTTTCAGTACGGCAAGGGGTACGGATATCGTGTCTTTGACGACGAACGCATCAAAGCGCAGACCGAAGAGTGGTCGGGGGTCGAAGAGTTTTCGATCGTGGCCGATTGGCATGTTGCGGATGGTTTTTATACCTGTGAGGCCAGCATCAACACCTTCTTTGGCGGCCTTTTATGTGGCTACGGCTGGACGTTCTAACCAGTACCCCGGCGAGCTCATCAAATCCGAGCGCGCTACAGTCATCGCTCGACTTCCGCATCGAACCCTCGACATGGATGACTTGGCAGTGAATGTACATGGCATGGACACACCGTGCTCGATGTCATTACGCGCCCTGATACATGTTCTGACCTCAAGTGCCTGACAAAATGAGTGAAACTGTCAACTAGTCAAGCTGGCGCGAGTGTTGCGTTTCACGCTCCGGCAACCGCTGGAGGTAGAAAGTGTTAGAGATGACCGATCGAAAAAAGTACGTTCTTAATCACATACTCGTTGCCTATCTGAGTTTGCCCGTCTGCATGATCATCGTGTGGCCTATCGTCATCGGGGTTCCAATCTTTTATGCGCTCCTATGGGCCTTGCCGATGTATGCAGTCATTTGTCTGATGTCTCCAGTCGCATTTATTTCAATACTATTGGGAATGGTATTTGGCGCCGTGAGCTGGAAACTCCACCGCTATATTCCGCCTTTGAACATCAGGAGTTCTCTCGCGTTGCTCTTCGTGATCATCGCGGCCGCCTCCCTTGTAGCGACGCATAGTGGGCTGGCACTGCAGGGGGGCACATTTGATTTTTGAATTGGGTAGAAACATTTCGAACGAAAAGTTATCTGGCCAGCATCAAGATCCCCACTATAGGCGGCGCCTAGCTCTGGGCCGATCACAGTTATCGCGACGGTTGGTGAGTGCAGGAGAACGTGACTACTGGCTATTTCCGACTGCTCGCGAGCCCAACGACCGGCGTCCGCTGTGGGGCGGGTTCAGCGCTTTCTCGTGGTCTGAGACGACTTGTGAATCTTTGACAGCACCGACAGCCTTTAGAGCCGAACGCCGCGGTGCGAACCTTCATGGGGTCGACGGGCGACATCGTGGTCGAGAAGTCCAAGATCGACGGTGCAATCGTCGAGGAAGGACGGGGAAAGGTCGTGCGCTGACGGGTGCGCCGCCGCTGCCGGCATTGGTCGATCGGCGATTGGTCCCGCACCACGGGTGCGCATCATCGGCCTTGCGCGTTCTTCCACCGGTCAAATTCCGACGGTCGAAGCCCATATCGAGCGAGCACTCCCGGATGAAGGCGGTCCGCTTCTTGCTTGACCATTTCTGACAGCGCGTCCCGCTCCGGTCCAGTGATGGAACTCAGTTGCTCATCGAGCGTGCTTTGAAGGTCTCGCGCAGGGTTCAAAATGATCTCACGGACCGTGGTCTTGATGAGATCGCGGTACGCGAGGCGGAGTGGGTTGGGTTCGGCAAGCTCCTGCGACACGGCCGAGTATCGTTGGGCGGAACGTTCGTACGCCCATACGAATACATCTCGCAACAACTCGACGCGCGTCATCTCGTACACGCCGAGAATGGCCGACGTGTAGTCCGCCTGCGGCACGTCGAGAAAGGTCAACGGGACGAGGTTGGCCTTGATGAGAGGAATATTGGCGGCGAGTCGGGACGTGCGTTTGTTCACATCGGCGAAGGGCTGCAAGTAGGGTAGGTGAACCATGGCGAAGAATGCTTGTTCGAACGGATCCGAAATTGCGCCAGCCTTTGCGAGGAACACATCGAATTCGGAGTTGATCAAACTAGGAACGGACAGCGGTGTGTAGACACTGCCGCCAATGGCGACGGCAAACTCCCGAACTCGCCCCTCGTCAGCGGGATTGGGCAGTAAGTTCTCGCTGAGCATCGCGTGAAGGTTCAACAACGTGTAGCGGTCGAATCCGATGATCTCGGAATTCTCCACGAGCAACTCGATGGCCGCCTTGTGGTTGAGGATCATCTGTGTCTCGGTCGCGTCTTTACCGCTTGCGACGCGACCATGCGCAATAAGCTCCTGGGTGTCGAGCAGACTGTAGGTGTTGCCTTCGAGGTGGCTTGAAGCCCACGACAGGTCGATGAGCAATCGGTCAAGTATTCCTCGTCCGTAGGTGCCCGCGGGAAGCGCCTCAGCGCCCGTTGCCCCGACGCGCCGGAGCCGGTCGCGCAGCGGCTCGGCGAGATAGAACGTCTGCCCCGGGGTGTACGCGTCGAGAAATTCGCGTTGGTAGCCGACCGGGGCTCGACTCTGGATCGGTCCGCGGACGTACTCACGCAGATCAAGCGCCTCGGGAGATAGGCGCATGACATCGGACGCGGCGGCGAGGTGGCCTGAAGACCGCGCCACGTATCGGCGGGCAGCACCCGCGCCGAGTGGTTCAATCCGTCCAGCTTCGATGAGTTCGTTCATCAGCCGCTGCAACGTCCTCCGAGATACCTCGGGATGGCGATCGACGAGGTCGCGCATCGCGAGTCCGTTGTCGGACGCATCGAATATGGTACTCAGAATTGTGTGCTCGTCTGTCATCGTTGACTCCCGATTGCGTCCAGGTTGGCGCAATCAGGCGTATTGTGCCATACTTGGCACGATTTGGCACGATTGGGCACGATTGGGCACGATTGGGCACGATTGGGCACGATTGGGCGCGATTGGGCGCGATTGGCACGATTTGGCACGATTTGGCGCGATTGGCACGATTTGGCACGATTTAGTCGCGCGCTGACTAGTCGATGGGGTTGAGCGCCGAATCGAGGCGAACCTGGACCAACCCGATACCCTGAGCCGCTTGACCCGGGTCGACGTAACGAAGGTCGCGGAATGTGACGAGCCAGCCGCCGTCGTCTTGTGGTTCCTTAGTCCAATAAGGAAAACGGGTCCAGTTCGCGAAACCCTTGATCGAGGGCGCGGCCAGCACGATGGGAAAACTGTTAGGAGCCACGCGTACCGGTCGCAAATCGCAATGCGCGGCTGAAGCCACGCGTAGCGGTCGCAGACGAACCCGCTCGAAAACCCATCCTTTCCTAAACTCCTTAAAGTTTCCGAATGGAGCGGAATTCGCTAGGATGGGTGCGTTCCGAATGGAGATGGAAATGAATCGATGGATATGTGTTTTGGCCGTGCTTGCGATGTCATGTGGCGATTCCGAATCGTCAAAGAAAGGAGAGAATTGCACAGATTGTGTTGTGAATGTGGGCAGTGCCGAGCTTTCGGTCGATCCAATCACCGAGCTTATTGAGGGCGGTCCGGCCAAGACTTCGGCCATCAAGCTCAAGCGTCAGCCCATGAGCGACGTCAAGGTTTTGATCGTGTCGCTCAACCCAGATCTCGTCACGGTGTCGCCGTCCGAGATGACGTTTGCTGCGGCAGCGTTTTCGTCGTCGCAGATTTTGACCGTCACTCCGGTCGACGACTTCACAGACGAGGCCGATGCCCTCGCGACGGTTGAATTCTCGTTGGTCAGCGATGATGCGGCTTTTTCGGGACGGATGGTTAACCCACTAAAAATCACGGTGATTGACGACGACGAGCCCGGTTCGTTTGTGGTCGAAGCCGATGCATTTTTAACCAAAGAAGACGGCACGCCAGCGTTGGTGGACATCTCACTTAGTGCCCAGCCGGGCGGCGACGTGCTGGTGCCCGTCAAAATCGACGACGAAACCGAAGCGACCGTGGACGTGACCTCGTTGACGTTCAATGCGTTGAACTGGAATATCGCACAGCGCGTAACGGTGACTGGCATTGATGACCGCACCAAAGACGGCGATCAAACCTTCAATCTGGTGCTTGGCCCGACCAACAGCACCGAGCCACTTTTCAACGCACTTCCTCCTCAGAATATCCAGCTCACCAACGTCGATGGCGTGTGCAGCAACGGCGTGGTTGACGGGAACGAAGCCTGCGAGCCTGGGACAGCATCGTCTTCGTGCGCGTACGGAGAGCGTTCGTGCTCGTATTGCTCTTCGAGCTGCCAGATGGTGGCGGGCACGGTCACGGGTTATTGTGGCGACGGCACCAAACAAGCTCAAGAAGAATGCGATGAGCCTTCTCAGCCGTGCACCTATGGTCAAGCGTCGTGCCAGACGTGTTCGCAATGTAAATTGATTGCTGGCACGCCCCAGTATTGCGGTGACGGCGTGGTGCAGACCAGTAAGGGCGAGGAATGCGATGGCAGTGTTTGCTGCAACAGCAGCTGCAAGACGGACATAAATTCATGCGACGTGTGTTTGCTTATCTCGGAGTATTACGAAGGGCCCGGTAACGACAAAGCGATTGAGCTCTACAACTGCGAGACGACGCCGATCGATTTGAACGGCATCCACTTGTGCGCCATTACGAACGCCGAGACGACGTGTGCGGTCTCCCAAGCACTAACCGGCATCATTCCACCTGGCGGTACGCGTACGTACTGCAATGCCGGGGGGATGATTCCAGCGATGTATTGTGATGTTCAGGACAGCGCATCGACGGCGTTCAACGGTGATGACCGCCTGGCACTCTTCCTGAACTTGGACAAAATGCCGGGCCTGAGCACCAACGATGCAGTGATCGATGCTTTTGGCGAGTTGGCGACCCGACCATTCGACCTCATCTGGGCGAATACGACTTATTCGCGCTGCAATTTCACGCCCTATAACGGCGTGGGCTCTTGGGATGTTTCTGGATTTTTCGAGGTGACCACGTCCCTACAATATACCGACCTCGGCACTCCACCTTTATCAACATGTAACTGATTGTCTCTTGACCGCGCGCAGTCTTAGATTTATTTATTTTCCCGGCGGGGCTGTAGCTCAACTGGTAGAGCGCTAGAATCGCACTCTAGAGGTAATCGGTTCGATCCCGATCAGCTCCATGTAGAATGAAAACGGCCGAGGGCAATGCCTTCGGCCGTTTTTTTGTGTCTGATTGCGCATCCTTTTGACTGATAAACAGCGCAGCGAGAACGGGTCGAATCCTCGCAACACAAACACCACTGGGGCCTGAGGGGGTTCGCTCATCGCGTCAGCGATGAAGTTTGAGCTGTGTCGGAGTGATGAGATAGACACGCTGAAACACCGGTGAAAAATTTTCGCCGAGAATGAAACTCTTGCCTTTCACGATGCATCCTAGCCCTCATGATTCGAACCTTACTCCTAAATTTTGCCTTGCTCGCAGTCGTTCTCAGCGGCTGCAGTGAAAATGAAACAGAAACCGCTAAGAAACCCAGCGGGCCGGCTGCTGCGAAGATCGAGGTCGCCGCAATTGACGCCACGACGCTGCTGGAGGTCCGACGCTTCATTGGCGAGGTGCGCAGCTCCGAGTCTGCCGAGCTCGCACCGGGTGGCGCGGGTTCCGTGACGCGGATTGACGTGCTTGAAGGCGACGAGGTCAAGCGTGGGCAGGTCCTCGTGCAGCTCGATGACAGCATCCAGCGTGCTCGCCTGCGTGAGGCGCAGGCGGCCACGGACCGCGCTGCTGTTGAACTCGACCAGGCTCAGCGCGACGTGGATCGCTTCGGCAAGCTCAGCGCCAAAGGATTCCATCCTCCGGCCGAGACGGAGCAGCTTTCATCGCGCAAGGACGCCCTGGAAGTCGCCGCAATTGGCCAGCAGGCTTCGATACAGCGATTGAGGGAAGAGATCGCGCAGATGCGTGTAGTGGCGCCGTTCGACGGTGTGGTGGCGCGTCGGTACGTCTCACGAGGCCAATGGCTTCAGGTAGGGGAGACCGCGATCGAGTTGAGTTCAAACGGGACGCTTGAAATCTTGGTGCGGGTGCCGGCAGAGGTGCTGGACGCTCTGTCTACCGAAGAGCCAGCCGAGATCGTGAGAGGGACCCATCGCACGAAGGCAGAAGTTGCAGGAATCGTGGGTAGCCTTGATCGGCGCACAAGAACTGCGCTTTTGCGCGTCGTTCCTGTGGAGCCGACAGACTGGTTGCGTCAAGGCGAAACCGTGGACGCGCTTTTGAACCTGCAACGCGACAATGTTGGCGTTGTCGTGCCGAGCGACGCGATTGTGCAAGGGGTGGCTGGCACGAGAGTCTTCAGGGTCGTTGACGGCAAAGCGGAACCCCACGACGTCCGTGTGGTCGCGCGTTTTAACGACCAAGTGCTGATTGAAGCCCCCGCGCTCAGGCTCGGGGACAATGTAGTGGTCCGTGGAAACGAGCGTTTGCGTCCGGGCCAAGAAGTGCAGGTGCAGCCGTGAATCAACGCTTTGAAGACGCGACAGGCCTGCTTGCGGTCGCGATCCGCCGCCCAGTCAGCGTGGTTTCGGTTGTTCTACTTGTCCTTTTCTTTGGTGTTTTGTCGGTGTTTCAGCTGCCTGTTCAGCTGACCCCAGACATCGCAGCTCCGACGATCACGGTGAGCACGACATGGCCAGGCGCCGCGCCTGTTGATGTCGAGAGCGAGGTCATCGAACCGCAAGAAGAAGTTCTGAAGCGGGTTCCTGGCCTCACCGATATGGAGTCGACCTCACAGCTTGGTCAGGGCGAAATCACGCTGGAATTCCAAGTCGGAAGTGACATGGATCAGGCGCTTGTACGCGTATCGAACCAGCTGGGACAGGTCCCTAATTACCCTGAAAACGTGGACGAGCCGGTTATCTCGACGTCCAATTCTGCGGGCCCGCCTCTTGCGGTTATCATCATTAGCTCGCGCTACCCGACCGTTTCCCCTCAGCCGTACCGGACGTGGGTCGACGATGTGGTGGTCCCCGAGATTGAACGAATTCCTGGAGTCGCGAGCGTTCGAGTGCGCGGTGGCTTGCGCAGCGAGGTGCATATCAATGTCGACGTCGAGGCGCTCGCAGCTCGCGGCATCACGATGAGCCAGGTGGCCAACAGCATCACGGGCGAGCTTCGGGATATTTCCGCGGGCGATTTTGACCTTGGAAAACGCCGAGTCGTTGTGCGCAGCATGCTGAAGCCCCAACAGGTGGATCAGCTTGAGCGCGTCATCATCGCGTCCAGCGACGAGGGCGTCGCGGTACGGTTGGGCGATGTTGCGCGGGTTGAGGTCGGCTTCGGCAAAGCGCGAGACTTCGCCATTGCGGGCGGCGACGTCGCGATCGCCCTGCTGCCAAGCCGTGAGGCAGGCTATAATGTCCTTGAAGTCACGTCCGAAATACGCCGTGTCATCGAGGAGCTTAACGAGACACGCTTCGCTCCTGAGGGACTCAAAATCGAGGTGGTCGACGACCAGGTGGGCTATATCCTGGGCGCGATCGACGTCGTACGAGGCAATCTACTCGTCGGCGGCATACTGGCCGTTCTGGTGCTGCTATTTTTCCTGCGCAGGCTGGGGGCGGCGTTCATTATCAGCATGGCGATCCCGATTTGCGTGCTCGGAACGGCCATCGGCATGGCGATGCTTGGTCGCTCGGTCAACGTGGTGAGCCTTGCCGGAATGACGTTCGCTGTGGGCATGGTGATCGACAACTCCATCGTTGCGCTTGAGAACATCGACACGTGGATGAAAAAGGTCAATGACACGCGACTGGCTGCTTGGCATGGGGTGCGCGAGGTCGCCGGTGCGTTGGTGGCCTCGACCGCGACCACTGCGGCGGTCTTCATCCCGATCATCGTATGGCAGGGGGAAGTCGGCGAAATTCTTCGCGATCTGGCCTACGCTATCGCGTTATCGGTGGGCATTTCTCTTATCGTGTCGGTGGCTGTGATCCCGAGTCTTGCCGCGGTGATTCTGCGAACGGCCTCGACGCGCGAACCACCGCTACGCCGCCTTGCGGCAGTGGGGGAAGTGGCACGAACGACGATAGCCGACGTGAGCAGTTGGGTTGCCAATCGCACGTGGAGCGCGGTCCTTATGGTCGTCGTCGCGGTTGTATCAACGTCGTTCGTGGCCCTCTTGTTGTTGCCGAAGATGGAGTACCTGCCCACGGGCAACCGTAATCTCGTATTTGGCATCATTCTGCCGCCTCCTGGCTATTCGGTGGAAGAGGCGACGCGCATTGGTCATGAAAATCAGGCCGTGATGGTGGAACACACCGGGAAGTCTGTTGGCGGTGTACCTGAGATTCGCCGGAGCTTTTTTGTCGGAGACCCTTCGCTCTTCATCGCTGGAGGCGTGGCCGAAGACCCTGAGCAAATCAAGGGGCTCCGCGACTTCATGCAAAAGCTTCACGGACGGATTCCTGGCGTCATCAATTTTGCTTCGCAGTCCTCGTTATTCTCGCGCGGCATCGGCGAAGGGCGCGCGGTCGAAATCGAGTTGTCCGGCCCTGACCTCAATGCCCTGATCGCGGTTGGCCGTAAGCTCATGGGTTCGGTCAGCAAGGCCGTGCCGAATTCGCGCGTCCGACCTGTGCCAGTACTCGACGAAGGCGCTCCTGAATTGCATGTGATTCCACGTCGCGAAGAGGCCGCCGAGCTCGGTGTTAGCCCGGCAGAGCTAGCCTTTGTGGCTGATGCGTATATTGACGGCCGTAAAATCGGCGAGTGGAGCCGTGAGGGGGAACCCAAGATCGATGTCATGCTTCGAACCGGGGCCCGGGACGAACTCGAGGCGCGTCGGATGCTCGAAGATGCGCCGGTCGCGACCAGCCAGGGAGACGTCGTACCGTTCTCGGTTCTGGCTGAACTTGATACGAAGCTCGGCCCGACCATCGTGCGACGCGTCGAGAGACGGCGTTCGGTCACGCTGCAGGTCACGCCGCCTGATGACGTGCCTTTCGAGACCGCCATCGACGCGCTGCAGACGCAAGTTGTCGAACCCTTGATTGCCTCAGGCGAACTGCCGCCCAACGTTCGCATCAACCTTGGCGGTTCTGCGGGTAAATTGAAGGACGCGCAGATTCAGTTCGGCTGGGTTCTCCTGATTGCGCTGCTGATTTCGTTTTTCCTGATGGCCGCACTTTTCGAGGATTTCCTTGCACCAGTCGTGGTGCTGGTCACCATTCCGCTTGCTGCAGGCGGCGGCGTGATTGGCTTACGACTCGTGAACACCTTTGTGGGCGAGCAACCGCTGGACATCATGTCAGCGGTGGGCTTTTTGATTTTGATTGGTGTGGTCGTCAACAACGCGATCCTTATCGTGGACCGCGCCATGGGCCGTTTGCGTGAAGGCGCAACCATCGACGAGGCCTTGAACGGCGCCGTGGCCGACCGAGTGCGTCCCATCTTCATGAGTACGTTCACGTCGCTCGCCGGTTTGCTTCCGATGGCTGTGGCGGTGGGGGCGGGATCTGAGCTCTACCGTGGTGTTGGCGCGATCCTGCTGGGCGGATTATTCCTGTCGACGATCCTGACGCTCTTTGTGGTGCCGTCGCTCTTCTCGTTGCTTTGGAGACTGCGAGCGACCTTCATGAAGCAGGACGCTCAACCAGCGGAGTGAGCTGATATCGGCTTGGTCAAAAAACGATGCCCGCACCAATCGAGAGTATTTTTTCATAGTCTCGGCTGGTCGTATCGCCGAAGAGGTCCTGTTCACCGGCGTCGCCAGGCGTGAACGTGGTCAGCTGCCGGGTGCTTTGGCGCCATTCCGCCCAATAGGTGAGGGTCCAGTCTTCCGACACCGGGTATACGCCTGTGGAGCGCCAGGCGAGCGTGTCGAGGTCTTCGGTCGTTGTGCCGTAAGGGATTCCAGCCACACCGGGAAACCATGTCAACGAAAGGTCCGCGTTCATCTCTTTTGGTTGGCCGAACGCCAAGCGCGCTTTTAGAAACGTATATG
>Ga0100388_10003209_pt1 | contig 13913 bp, 10 predicted proteins | sample CryGeymeta201512_FD_81536 | JGI IMG/M metagenome (GOLD analysis project Ga0100388, IMG submission 81536) | Groundwater microbial communities from Crystal Geyser aquifers in Utah, USA - Crystal Geyser metaG 2015-12 | ecosystem: Environmental > Aquatic > Deep subsurface > Groundwater | place... | reverse complement strand
GCCGAAGCAAGGCTTTCATCTTACGGAAGACGGCTTTGCGATGCTTCCTGCCTTCGCTCGTGCGGTTCCTGGCCGTCATGGCCATGCACAAGGTGTTCATCTCGCTCAGGAACGACAGCGGACCCTGCGGCATGCGATGGAGCAGCCCTTGCTTGCGGATGCGCTCGGTGGCTTTCATCAAGGTCCGTGTGGCGTCACGCAACAACACCCAATCGACGGGATGATGGGGGGGAGGAAGGGGGAGGAAGGGGTCAAACATAGAATATCAACATTTCTCTTGCTGAGGTTCTTCGGACGGCGAAAATATTTAAATTCTACGTTTGACCCCATTTTGTTCCCGATCTTGCTGCAAGTGTGGAAGGAGGTGACCGCGTGCGCCTCACCTGGAGCGATTCGAGCGACGAAACGAGTTACCATCTTTACCGGCGCAGCGAGCTGGAAGGCTGGAGCCTGATTGCCGAACTGCCTGCCAACGCAGTTGCCTACACCGATGCGGGGCTGCAAGCAGGAATTGCCTATACCTACCGCATCGGCGCGGTTAATGCAGCTGGCGAGCAGGTCAGTGATGTGATGCTGATTCAACTGCCGACGCCTTACCAGCGCTGGGCCGACCTTTGGATTGAGCCTGAAAACGCCGGCAGTTTCGAGGATGCCAGCGGTGATGGACTCTGGAATGAACTGGTCTTTATGTTGGGGCTGGATCCGACCCAGAACAATCGCGGGGCGCTGAGTTATGCCTTTGAGGAAGTTTATGCAGCGGTTGGGGATTATCTAACGCTTTCATTTGAACTCAACGCGAACGTGGCGGCAGATCGTTTTATCGTGGAAACAAGCAGCGATCTGGCTGGTGATTGGGTTGAGTCTGTCAGAATTGGTAGTGTTGAGGTCGATGGGGTCACGCAGGTCAAATACCGCTCAGCCAAAACTCTGGAGGAGGCGTCCAGCCAGTTTATCCGGGTGCGTTCTGTCAGCGATTGATGTTGGCGAGGGCTTTCCTGATGATGGTTTTTCCGGTGCGCGGCAAGAAATCCATTGATTGTCGTAAGGTCAGCAGGCGGACAGGGGCAAAGGCCTGGATGGACTTGCCGCTGGCGGTGCAGTGGTAGTCGATCAAGCTGCGGGGCGGGAAGCTACGTGCACCAGTTGCGGGCTGTCCACACGACCACCGTAGTATTCTTCCTGGTGGCCAGCAGTTATGCGATGAGCCGACAGTCGGCACCGGTTTCTTCGTCGGTGCCGGGGGCGGAGGCAGCAACATCCTGCGGGTTTCCATGGCTATGATCCCGTTTTACTGAGTGATGTTGCTGGCACTGTTCGTCATTACCTACCGGATCACAGCATAGCGTTGCTGAACTTGTTGCAGTAATACTCTACGGCTGACCATCGCGGTCGAGCCAGGCCTGGTGCTGGGCGGCGAGTTCTTTGACGATGTCGGGTGCGGCAGCGCTGAGGTCGCGGGTTTCAGTGAGATCAGTCTGGCGGTCGTAGAGCTTCCACTCCTCTTTATCCGCGCGCACCAGTTTCCATTCAGGAGTGATGACAGCGCCGCCGGCATTCCACTGGAAGTAGAGCGGGTTCCCGCGCTGGATCGAGTTGTCGCGCAGCAACGGCAGCAGGCTCACTCCGGAGAGCGGCGGCAGTGCTTCGCCCCGGTAGGTGGCCGGATACTCGGCCCCGGCAATGTCGATCAGCGTCGGCATAATGTCGATGAAATGCGCTGCGGTGTGATCGATGGCTCCTCCGCCGCGGATCACGGCGGGCCAGTGGGCGATGAAGGGCGTGCAGATCCCGCCTTCGTAGCTGTTGTTCTTGAACAGGCGGAAGGGCGTGTTGGCAACGTTGGCACAGTCGCGTTCGAGGGAAGCCCAACGATCAATCGCCCCAATCGGGCCGTCGCCGATACGCACGACTTCGGCGGAGGCACCGTTGTCGGCGGCGAAGAGAATCAGCGTGTTGTCGAGTTCGCCCATGGCTTCGATTTTTGCGATCAACCGCCCGATGTTCTGATCCATCGAGTCGATCATCGCGGCGTAAACCTGCATGCGGCGGACCTGATCGGCTTGTTCCTCCGTGCTCAGTGCGTCCCATGGCCGGTGGGTCGGCTGGGATCGGGGGTAGCGCTGGTCGAGTAGCCCCATTTCCTGCTGGCGGCGGTAGCGCGCTGCGGCAATGGCCTCGTAGCCTACTTCGTAGCGACCTGCGTATTTGGCGATGTCGTGCTCGTGGGCCTGCAATGGATCATGCGGGGCCTGGTAAGACACGTAGAGGCAAAACGGCTGGCCGGAAGCGCGACCGTCTTCGAGCAGTTCCAGGGCCCAGTCGGTCCAGGTGTCCGTGCTGTAGTAGTCGGACGGGGGCGTGTATGGCTGGACGATTGTATCGTCAAAGGCGAACACCCGTTTGCCGTAGCGTTTCTGGGCTGGCCTCGGCTCGCCGCTGCGTTGCAGGCCGGGGTTGAAATAATTGGCGGCGCCATCGCGCATGCCGCGGTAGTGATCGAAGCCCCAGTCGTAAGGGTTGTCGGTACTGTGGTGTTTGCCGACAAAGAGGGTGCGGTAACCGGCCCGGCGCAGCACTTCGCCGAAAAAGATGCCGCTGGTAAATTTACCGGGGCCGTGGTCCATGCCGCACTGCTGGGGGTAGAGCCCCGTCAGCAGCACTGCGCGTGAAGGGAAGCACTTAGAAGTGTTGTGCATCTGGGTGAGCCGCAGCCCATTGCCGGCCAGGCGGTCCAGATTCGGTGTGTCGATTTCCGCGCCGTAGCAGCCGATATCGGAAAAGCCCATGTCATCGGCCAGAATGATCAACACATTGGGCTTTTTGATGGCTGCTGCGCCGCCGGGCATGGCGGATGCTCCCAGCGCGACAAGGCTGAGAATTGAGACAAAAAAGAATCGGTGCATGGATTTGGCGGTGATTTATTTGAATTCAGTTGCTGTGTATGAGGAGAGTGGTTGGACGGATTTATGCCGCCTTAGCTGCCGCGGTAGAGGTTGACGACGCGCTGGCTTTGCTCCTGGCGCGCATAGTCGAGGGTGAGTTTCGGGATTTTCAGGTCGCCGCTTTCGCCGGAGGTATTCTGGCAGTGGCGCTGGATCACCGCGTAGAGGAATTTGAAGGCATCGCGAGGCTGGTGCATTTGATCGAGAGCGTCCACCAGGTCGCGCTCATCCACGCTATCTTCAAAGAGTTCACTCAGTTGACCGATCGGCTTGGCGTCCTCGGTCTGGCAGTTACGGAAGCGCGAGGTGCAGAGGTCGTAGAGCGTCGAGCCGGTCCAGCGCAGGGGGTTAATCAGGTTCTGTTTATCCAGTCGGGCCTGTTGTTTGAAATCAGTATCCGCGCCTTCCAGCAGATGCCCGAGTTCGAGCGGCAGCAGCATCTTGGCCCCGAAGCCCTCCTGCTGGAGGAACTTGTTGTTCAGCATCGGCCAAATCAGTTTGCGCATACGTTCGCTGTCGCTGTGGATCATGACCGGCTCGTCAATGCGGTCCACGAAGACTATCAGCGAGCGATAACCGAGCCGGTTGATAATTTGCAGGAAGCGCTTGGTCGCTTCGTAGCGTTTATCCTGGTCACCCTTTTCAGGCAGCAGACGTTCGATCCCGTTACTTCCAGGCAGATCCCACAGGCCATCACTCAGAAAACGGGCATTGCGGTCAATCGTCCGGATCTCCCGGCAGACTTTGCGTGCGCGCAAGCCATTTTTAATGAAGCGGGAGAGCCAGCTGAAGCCAAAGCCTAGACATCCGGCCAGCCCGGCCAGGGCCAGCAGTTGCCACTCCCAGCGAATCGTTTCGCTGAAATACCAGAGTCCGCCACTGACCAGACCGATCGCGGCGAGGCCGATCACCAGGGCACTGTGGCCTCTGCGGCCAACCAGCTGGCCAATCTGCAGCAGGCGCTTGAGGCGCTGCCAACGGGTCTCGCGCTCACCGTGGCGGGGGTTGTCGTAGAGCAGTGCCAGCACGGCCAGGTCGAGCCGGAGCTCGCGGCTGAGTTTGCGCACGGCTTTTCGCCGGCGGCGTGTATCCGGTTCTTTTACATTATAGAGCAGCTGATCGACCAGCTCGGTCACCGCCAGGCTCAGAATCGCGTCCTGGTGGTCGGCCAGCCGAATGTGGTCCAGGCAGGCATCCGGCTGGCCCGGGCTGTGCCGGTGGGAAAGCTGGTCCAGAAAGGGGTTGAGGTCGTCATAGCGCACCATCCAGACGCGGTCTTCGTCGTGGGTGGTATTGTGCGCTTCGAGGCGCCGCTCCATCATCAAGCGCATGGCGGTCTTGCCGCTGCCCTTCTCGCCGAAGACAATCGAGGTGCTGGGTGCACTGGGCTGACCAAAAATCTTCTGAAAATCGGGGTGGGTCACCGTGCTGCCGATGGTGCGGGCATAGACGGCATCGTTGCGCGCCTCTTCTGCCTGAAAGGGATTTTCTGCCAGTTGCCAGTGATCAAAGAAGCGTTGTATGTCCATAAGTGGATATTCGGGTGTTGGGGGCTTTGGGCTACTGATTTGCGAGTGGGACAAGCGGGTCGGAGTGCAGCCTAAGCATTGGTTGAATCCTCCGGACTTTCGGAGCTTGCGGGCCGGGACTCAAGCCTATCTTCGCCGTGCCTTAGATCAAACACCGCCCGATGCGGAATAAAGCGGCCCTGCAGTTGGCCAATCTCGCCTTCCAGTTCGTCGCAGGCAGCATCCAGTTGGTCGAGCCGCTGCAGGACTTGTTGGCGCTGTTCGAGCTGGTTGGTGACCGCGTCGAATTCGCGTTGCCGCTCTTGTTGGCGGGCCTCCATCTGCTGAGAGGAGTCTGCCTGAAATGCTTCGCGATACTCCCGGAACAGATTTTCCAGCACTTCATGCAGGGCGATCAGATTGCATTGGCGCGCGTAATCGCCGGCAGCACAGCAAAATTCATGGATGCCTTCTTCGCTCAGGCGCCTGGCCTTGGCTTTGGCGCTAAAGGGCCGGGCGGAGGGGTTGTCACTGCCGAAGAGGTGTTGCCGCACCCGTGCATCGCTGCGGCAGAGAAGCCAGTCGAGCCAACGGCGGCGCAGTGGCAGCAACTGCTGCAGGCCCGCGGGTGAAGGCAGTTCCGGTGTGGCCTCAAGTTGCTGGCGGAGCCTGGGCTGGAAGGCGGGGTAAATTTGCTCGAAGCTGAGTTCGAGTTCCTGCAACCGGCTGCGAACTGCGCCTTCAATCCGGATCCCGCTGTTCCGGTCGCGGCACGCCCGGTCAAAAATATCGATGGCACGGGCGCGGGCGTGCTGACACAGCTCCAGGATCTTGCTGCCGATCCGGTGTTCGACCAGATCCTGCATGCTTTCATCGTTACCGATCCAGGCTTCGACTTCGCGCTGCAAGCTCTTTTCCAACTCGGGCAAGACCGAACCGGAATGTTCGGTCACCTGTTGCCGGATCCCGGCGCAAAGCTCGTCGAGCGCGCCCGACCATTCGAGGCGGCGCAGTTGTTGCAGACTCAGCAGCTGTTGTCGGCTCGTTTCCGTCCGGAGGTGCAGCGCCTCAATTTCGGCACGATAGGCATCGACCTCGGGGGCATGCACGCGGCCACGCACTTCGTGGAGGATGGAGTCAGCCTGCCGCAGGCTGTCGCCCATAAATTCAACGATGTATTCGCTGCTGTTGAGGTAGTCCGTCAGGTCTTGCAGAAAGTGGTCAAAGCCAGGCTGCGGCTCCGTTGCGGCAGTGGTTGGCGCGGACCCTTCAGGCCCGCTGGCTTCGGCTGGTGGCGTGAGCGGCTGGCCGGCTTGCAGACTGCGCCGTGCGCTTTGCAGCAGATCAATCAGGTGGATGCGTAAACGACCGTTATCAATGGCCGAACGGAGTTGCGCACTAACGGTTAAATTTTCAAAGGCTGCGAGAATACGTTTGGGATCACGTTGTTCCAGTGCGGGTTGGAGTGAGCCATCCGAGCGGAGATCCTGCTTGGAGGAGTCGATATTGACGACCAGAAAGACGCGGGAAAATACACCCAGCAAATCGGCAAATTCTGCAAAAACCTGTTCGTAAAACAGATTGTCCGTCTTGACCACAAAGACAGCGCAGGCCGCCGTATCGCGAAAGTCGCGGGTCAGTTGCCCGTAGCTGTATTTCATCTTGGTGTAAAGACCGGGGGTGTCCACCAGGATGGTGCCGGACTCGCGTAAAAAGGGGGCGGGCATGGTGAAGTCGATGCGCCGGATCGCTTCGGTGAAATCCTGGGCTGGATTAAACGCGGTGCCCGCCGCATCCGCCTCGCGCAGCCGCTGCGCCAGTGCTGCGTGTGCCGTTTCCAATGAGGCATGCAGTTCATCGCGGGAGCTGTAGCTGCTGCGGTCGCCGTTAAAAGCAGTCGAGGAAAAACTGTGCGATTCGCCTTCTTTCACATAGACCAGACAGGGGTAGGCGGGGAGGCTGGTGACCTCGCTCACATAGGCCCCGCTGATCGCATTCATCAAGGTGGATTTACCGCTTTTGAGCGGACCGAAAATCACCAGGTAGGTGTGCTGCTGGCGGGCCCGGTCGAGGAGTATTTTCAGCCGGTGCCGATTGTCCTGGACATCATTCAAAAGCGGCTCAAACGAAGCTTCCGCAGCGTCGCGCAGCGACTCCGTGCCCTGGTCGAGTGCTGCGCTGAATGGCTCCAGCACGGCCGTGAATTGCTGGCAAAAAGATTCAAGTTCCACGCGTAAAGATGCTACAGTCATAATCAGGTTCCGGGTTGGCGTCGATGAGTGCCAGCAGAATGCGTCAACTGGTGGCGCTTTCAAAGGTTTTTTTCAGGGATTCAACATGAGGATGCATTTCCCGGCGTAGGGGTGCAATCTTACGTGCGGGCTAACTTGCGGAAACAGGGGAACCGGGTAGCGCAGGTGCGTCCCCGCACCGCAGGAACGTCCGCAGAACCCGGCACCTTAACAGACATGCCCGGGCTCAACCAGGCCACAGCCGCAACGTGCGCCGCGGGAAGCGGTCGCGCTACCCGCATGAAATAGAGCTTACCTCGTAATTAAAATTGCGCCTCCGGCGCAGACCCCTCAGGAGCCGTGCTTGACAACCCGGCAAACATTCGGGTGTGTTAACGACATGGAAGAGATCGCCATTTCCGAAGCCACCGCAAAATTCCCTGTCATGTGCGACCTGCGGGAAGTTCGGCATTCGCGCCTGTATCAACATGGCCGCCGATAAGAAACTCACCCCGATGATGCAGCAGTGGCACGAGATCCGTGCCAGGCTCGCGGACGATACCTTGCTGCTCTTCCGGCTGGGAGACTTTTACGAGGTCTTCCAACAGGATGCCGAGCGCGGGGCTAAGCTGTTGGGCATCACCCTCACTCACCGCCACGGCATGCCGATGGCCGGCATCCCCTACCACGCAGCCGACACCTACCTGCAAAAGCTGCTCGACCAGGGCATCAAGATCGCGATCTGCGACCAGACCGAGACGCCGCAGCCCGGGAAGTTGGTCCAGCGCGCCCTCACCCGCATCATCACCCCCGGCACCCGGCTGGCCGACACCCAGATCGACGCCCGGCGCAACCACTTCCTGCTCGCGCTCGACCTGGATAAAAAGGTCCTGCACGCCGCCTGGCTGGATCTGACCACCGGCGAGTTTGTGCTCGCGACGGAGGCCCGTCCGGAAAATCTCTTCGCCGCCTTTGAGGGCATTGATCCGCGCGAAATCATCGTGCCGGAAGGGGCCTCGCAAAGCTGGCGGGAGACGGAAGGCCCCTTCGGCGAACTCTACGCCCACATTTGCGACGGCCGTGCCGTCACGGCCATCCCGGATTATCACTTCGATCCGGCTTCCGGCACCCAATCGGTGATGGAGACCCTGGGCGTGCTCAATCTGGAAGGCTTCGGCCTGCGGCAGGACCACCCCGCACTGGGTGCCGCCGGGGCACTCGTCCACTACGCCACCGAGACGCTCTGCGCCAAACCCGAGAACCTGCGCCAGCTGCGTGAATACAGCAGCGAAAGGACGCTGCTGCTCGATCCCGCCACCCTGCGTAATCTGGAAATTTTCAAATCCGCCGCCAGCACCCGCCAAGGCTCCCTGTTGGCGGCGATGGACGGCACCGTCACCGCCCCCGGCGCGCGCCTGCTGGAGCGCTGGCTGTGCGCCCCGCAGCTGGATCTGACCGAGATCCAGCGGCGGCAGAACTGCGTGGGTGAATTTGTCACCAGTCCGGGACTATCCACTGAGTTGCATCAGCTCCTGCGCGGCATCCGCGATATCGAGCGCATCCTCGGCCGCCTGCAGAACCGGATGCGCAACCCGCGCGAACTGGGCGGCGTGCGCGACACGCTCCACGCGCTGCCCGCCATCGCGGTCAGCCTGCTGGAGTTTCCGGATACCCCGGTCGCGGCCATCGCCAGCCGCATCCATAATTTCGAGCTGCTCAGCGAGGAGCTGGCCAAGGGCCTGGCCGACGAACTGCCCGGCAAGATCGACGACGGCGGCACCATCCGCGACGGCTACGACGAAGAACTCGACCATTTGCGCAGTCTCACCCGCGACAGTCAGCAGTGGCTTACGGAATTCGAGCTGGCCGAGCAAGCGCGCACCGGCATCAAAAATCTCCGCATCCGCTTCAACGGGGCCTTTGGCTACTTTATCGAAATCACCAAGAGCAACCTCGCGCTGGTGCCGGAGAACTACGTGCGCAAGCAGACCATGAAGAACGCCGAGCGCTACACCACGGACGTGCTCAAAGAGCGCGAACGCGAGATCCTGCACGCCGAGGAAAAAGCCCTCGCCCGCGAAGAGGAACTTTTTAACCGGCTGATCGCCGCCATTCTGGATTACGCCGACGCGCTCAAAGAGACCGCCGCCGCGCTGGCCGAGATGGACGTGCTGATCGGGTGGGCCGTGCTGGCCCGTGAGTGGGACTACTGTAAACCGCAGCTCGACGACTCCGACACCCTGCAAATCGACCAGGGCCGCCACCCCGTCGTCGAGCAAATGCTGCGCGACCAACGCCTCGGTCTGGCCGGCACCCATGCCTTTGTGCCCAATGACAGTAATTTGTCATCTATTGGTGACAAATTCCCGCAGATCGCTCTCATTACCGGCCCCAACATGGCGGGTAAATCCACCTACATCCGCCAGATCGCGCTGATCGTGCTAATGGCACAGTCCGGTGCCTGGGTGCCCGCCCGCAGCTGCCGCCTCGGCCTGGTGGACCGCATCTTCTCGCGTGTCGGTGCCAGCGACGAGCTGGCCCGCGGCAACTCCACCTTCATGGTGGAAATGAACGAGACCGCCAACATCCTCAACAACTCGACCGCCCGCAGCCTGGTCATCCTTGACGAGATCGGTCGCGGCACCTCCACCTACGACGGTCTCTCGATCGCCTGGGCCGTGATCGAGCACCTGCATCCGAAGGACGCCGCAGGCCCCCGCACCCTCTTCGCCACCCACTACCACGAGCTGACCCAGTTGGCCAAGACCCTCGACCGGCTGGAAAACTACTCCGTCGCGGTCAAGGAGTGGAACGACGAGATCGTCTTCGTCCGCCAAGTGGTCAAGGGCGCCGCCGACCGCTCCTACGGCATCCAGGTCGCCCGCCTGGCCGGCCTCCCCAGCACCGTGATCGACCGCGCTAAAACCATTCTCGAACGCCTCGAAGCCGACGACTCCTCCCATAACCTCCTCCGCAAACGCATGAAAAAGGAAAAATCCGGCGGCGACACCCGGGCTGAGGACGACCAGTTGGCCTTGTTTTGAGGAGAATTTATGAGAGTTATAGGACACCCGCCATCCTATCTTCGTCCAGTAAATTCATCAGCCGGTTAGCCCCGTAGAAGGCCAGCGATTTGCGACACCACTACTACACCCCAGTCCGAGTAAAATGAATGGGTGTCCAACTATTCTCCAACTATTTCACTCAAGCATTTTACTCTAAAAATTCTCTTTTTTCACTTTCGATTTAGGATTTGGTGCCTGCTTCGTTGCTGCGCTTCATGCGTGTGTTGATACTTAGCGTTTCGCTGAGCTTGACGCTGACGGGGATTTTCCACGGCGCGAGCTTGCTGCGGCAGTGGCTGCGGATGGCGCGTTTCCAGCTGCGCGGGTCGGCTGGCTCCGCACTGATAATCTCGCAGGCGACGCGTTGACCGGTGATGGGGTCGGGCTCGCCAAAAACGCGGCAGGCATCGACGCCGCTGAGTTCGTGCACAACAGCTTCCACTTCGGAGGGGTGGACTTTTTGGCCGCCGACGTTGATGGTGGTGCTCAGGCGGCCGATGATGCGGAGGCTGCCGTCCGGCCCCGCTGCGACCAGGTCGCCGGTCCGATACCAGCCGTCGGCTTCGAGTGAGCCGGTGGTGGCGTTGAGGTAGCCGAGAATGCGCGAGGGCGTTTTGAGCCACAGTTCGTCGTCGATGATCTTCCATTCGGTATCCGGATCTTTGATACGGAAGAAGAGGCTGTCCCGGCCGCTGCTCTGGATTCTGACTGCACCGGTCTCGCTGGTGCCGAATTTTTGTTGCAGGTCGGCTTTGGGGAAGGCCTGGCCGAGGCGCCTGAGTAAGCGCTGCGGCATGGCCTCGGCACCGTAGGCGATGACCTCCACCGAGCGGCAGTCGTATTGCTCCGCTATGCCTTGCAGCAGCATGAGATTGAGAAAGGTGGGTGAGGCGGGCAGGATATTGACCTGATGTGTCTGGATGGCCCGTCCGGCGGCATCCGGCGTGCGGGCAGTGGGGATGACGAGCTTCGAGCCGGCGCAAAAACAGCGCAGGGCGGCGTCAAGCCCGCCGATGTGGTCGATCAACAACAACTGGAGCGTGCGGTCGTCGCGTGGTTGGACTTGCCGGAAGCGGTTGAGCAGAGCGGGCAAGTCGTGTAACATGCCCTTGGGATGTCCGCTGGTGCCGCTGCTGAAGAGGATGAGTCCGCTGCCAGACAACTGTTGGCAGAGCGGGGAACTGGCGGCGACGGTACGCATGTGTGTCCGCTCGGCTGCGGGGAGCGCCGGATGCAGGGGCAGGGCGATTTTGTTTGATTCCGCGATGGCCAGCAACTGGGCGAGGCCCTCGAAGGTGCCGCCGGTTTCAATCGGCACAATTCGTTCGGGCCCGAGCGAAGACTTGGCGGCGTCGATTGCTGTCAACAAATCGGCATAGCTCCATGTCCGGCCTGCTTCAATGCAGGCAGTTCTGGCAGCAAAGCTTTGGAATCTATCGAGTATCCAATTCATTACATTTTTTTAATATTTTTTGGGTGTTAGTGGGAATGGCACTTAGTTAAGCGGCTTAATCGATGGTAGAAGCGTGCTTTAGCCGGTCAACCGAACGTGCAATCGGTCCCGCTCCGCAGATTCGGGCAGCACAGCTGAAGACAGTGCTGCTACGAACGACTACGTTACCCCGCCCAGGTAAAGCACCTGCCCGGTAATGAAATCACTTTCCGGGCGCAGGTAGAAATCGACCACGTTGAGCACGTCGCGGACATCGCCCAGGCGGTGGATGGCCTGGCGCTGGATCAGGGCATCCATTTTTGCCTGGGGCACGCCGCGAATGAGGTCGGTTGCGATCGGTGTGGGGCCGACGGCATTCACAGTGATGCCGAATCCGGCCAGTTCGCGGGCGAGAATACGGGTGAGGCTCTCGACTGCTGCTTTGCTGGCCGCGTAAATTGCCTCGCCTTCGAGGTTGAGGGGGTGGGCCACGGTGGTAAAGTTGACGATCCGCCCAGCTCTGCTGTTGCGCATCAGTTTGGCCATCTCGCGACAAAAGAGGAAGGTGCCCACCACGTTGGTGGCAAGGATGCGGTTGGCCGTTTCGCCCGGCGTGAGCAAGGCGTGGTTCATTGACGCGATGCCGGCATTGTTCAGCAGGGCATCGACGCTGCCGAATTCTTGTTTTAGTGCGCGGGCCATTTTAACGACGGCGGCCTCATCGCTCACATCCAGCGAAAAGTGGCGGTAGTTGGCATGCCCGATACTGGACTCGCCCCGACTGCAACCCGCGACTTGCCAGCCTGCAGCGAGGTAGTGTTCCGCGAGGGACTTGCCGATGCCCTTGCGGGTGCCGGTGATGACGGCGGTCTTCATTCGGGTAACCTTTCGACGATGGCTTCAGTCAGGTCGGCGACCGAGCGGAAGGGTGAACGCTGGGCACTCATGGCACGTTCGTCCGCCAAAGTGATACTGATCCCGTATTTTTCAGCTACGGCATCCTCAATGTCGGCCACCAGATTGACCAGAGCCATGCTGTCCAGGGGGGCACCCTCGCCGTAAAGTAGGCTGTCGGCGGTCGCCTCAGTCAGGGCCGGGATCTCGAAGTCGCTCGCAAGCATGCGGACCGATTCGATGACGAGAGATTGTATTTCTTTGGAGTTGGGCATGATTAGGATTCGGATATTTCCTGGGTTCCGGTGAATTCTTGTCGCGTCGCGTCGCCTTCCGCCGAGATGTTGTCGCGGCGCAAGACGGTGATGATGGTTAATACGAGAATTTTCAGATCCAGCAAGCCGGAACGGTGCTCGACATACCAGAGGTCGAGTTCGAACTGGCACTCCCAGGTGAGCCCATTGCGGCCGTTGACCTGCGCCCAACCGGTAATGCCGGGACGCACCGCGTGGCGGCGGGCCTGTTGCATCGAATAGCGCGGGAGATAAGCGGTCGGCAAGGGGCGGGGGCCGACCAGGCTCATGTCGCCCCGCAGCACATTCCAGAGTTCCGGCAATTCATCCAGACTGGTGGAGCGCAAAAACTGCCCCCAGCGGGTCAGGCGTTCGGCATCGCTGCCCGGCCCGCTGCGCATGCTGCGGAATTTGATGATGTCGAATGGCTTGCCGTTTTTTCCCGCCCGCTGCTGACGAAAGAAGAGGGGTCGGCCCAGACAAACGAACTGGATGAGCGCGAGGAGGCATAGCGGCAAGGCCAACCACAACAGCAGCAGCAAGGCGATCAGGATGTTCAAGAGGCGATTCATTTGACTTGATGATATTTTCCGTAAGCTCTGACGGGTCACTCCGATACCACATTATTCAACCGCAGAGTCAAACTGGCTTTGACACGAAATACCGCCAGCATAGTCTGGTTATTTTAAATTCTCCCAACACTCAACCTATTCAATTGATGATACTCGATCCCAACCAACGCACCTTCGATCCCTTTAGTCTAACGCGGCTGCTGACCACCAGTTTTGGTCGCGGCAATGGCGAAAAAGTCTGTATCCTGATCGATCTGCCGAATCCGGCGGATATTGAAGACTTCAAGTTTTTAACCGACGAGACGTTGTCGATTCAGAACTACGGGCACGAGGTCTTCTATAAAGGCTTCAAGTCCGGTGCACTGGCAGATATGAACTGGACGGGCGGCGAAATCTATGCCTACAAAGAGACCGGCGGCAGCAATCTCGACATGGAGGACGAGTGCTACGATCCCGACGGTAACCAGCTGAGCCTGGAAAAGGATATTTACCCGCACTACGGCGTAATTCTGGTGGTCTCGACTTTCTCCGCTACCGCGCCGCTGACGGCGAAATGCAAGGAGTATGGTTTCCGCGGCGCGACCCTGCACGGGCTCAACCAGATCATTCTCGATACCGGCCTGGCGGTGGACTATAATCAAGTTTCCGAGGATGCTGAAAAGCTGCGGTTGGGATTGACGCGAGCTGACCGCTTCGAAATCGACTTCGAGGTGGAGCGTAAGGTCTATACGCTCAAGCTGCACACCAACGGGCAGGAAGCGCAAAAGAGTCACGGCCTCTGCGCCCAGGGTAAGCCGGATGTGGCCAATCTGCCGGGCGGCGAAGTTTACTTCGTGCCGGAAGGCGCGGACGGGGTCTTCCCGTTCAAATATGACGAGAGCACCATCGGGCTGCTCCATGTCGAAGGCGGGCGAATCGTAAAATCCCAGTTTGTTTATGGCGACTACAGCGAAATCGAGGACCACAACCGCCGCCT
>Ga0100388_10003194_pt1 | contig 13962 bp, 16 predicted proteins | sample CryGeymeta201512_FD_81536 | JGI IMG/M metagenome (GOLD analysis project Ga0100388, IMG submission 81536) | Groundwater microbial communities from Crystal Geyser aquifers in Utah, USA - Crystal Geyser metaG 2015-12 | ecosystem: Environmental > Aquatic > Deep subsurface > Groundwater | place... | reverse complement strand
TTAACTCCAGGACAAAATATTCAACAATTTTTCTGATCACCGAATTAGGTAGCTTGGAATTTTTTAACAACTTGGGCATATATATAACAGTAAATTAGTTTACTGTTCTATACAAGCCCCTATAAAAAATATCCCTATTTAGTCAAAATTTTGGCAGAAAAAATATTATATGCTATAATTCATATATAAAAAAATACTTCATTATATATTTAATTTGTCAGTAGTTAGTAATTAATTGAAACCGGATTCGCCCGCTCGGCGTATATTTCTTGCCAACGGCCGCGTCCGAACAAAAAAATATGACTGAAGAAAAAGGATTGCCCGAAAATACAAACCAAAACAACAGCCAGAACCAGCCTAATAATGAAAATGGCAAGCTCGTCGCCATTTTGGCCTACCTTTTGGTCGGCATTGTCTGGTTTTTTGCCGATGAAAACCTGAAAAAAGACGAAAACGCCAAATTTCATGTCAAACAAGCCTTGGTCCTGCTGATCGTCAGCATTGGCGGCAGTATCGTACTCAGCCTGATTCCGATCATCGGCTGGATACTCCTGTCGTTTTTCGGCCTGGGCACTTGCGCTCTGGGTATCATCGGCATCATCAACGCGGCGAACGGCCATCGGAAAGAATTGCCTTTTATCGGCGCTTACGCCCGCAAGTTGAAATTTTAGACGATAGAGAAATTATCACCTTGAAAAATGTTCCGGCCAGACAATCTGGCTATCTAACAAATAAATAGAGCGAAAAAATTTGCTTCCCATGCTTATGTCTCAATTCATCAAGTTTTTTGAAGAATTATCCATCAAAGATGTGCCCGTGGTGGGCGGAAAAAACGCCAGTTTGGGCGAAATGTACCGCAAATTGTCCCGCGCGGGCGTCAAAGTGCCGAATGGTTTTGCCACGACCGCGGCCGCGTACCGCTATTTTATGGACAAGACCGGCTTGGCCGGCGAAATCAAAAAAATCCTTCGCGGATTGGACACCCATAACGTCAGCGACCTGATGAAGCGGGGCGCGGTCGTGCGCCAGGCGATCCTGGCGGCCGAATTTCCGCCGGAATTGGAAAAGGAGATCACAACCGCTTATGCCCGGTTATCCCATGAATATCAGGCGGAAAAAGTGGATGTGGCCGTGCGCTCTTCGGCGACCGCCGAAGATTTACCGGACGCTTCTTTTGCCGGACAGCAAGACACGTATCTCAATATCCGCGGACCGCAAGCGCTCGCGCACGCGGTCCATCGCTGTATCGCTTCTCTCTTTACCAACCGGGCGATTTCTTACCGGGCCGATAAAGGCTTTGATCATTTCAAAATCGCCTTGTCCGCGGGCGTGCAGAAAATGGCGCGCAGCGATCTGGCTTCGTCCGGCGTCATGTTCACCATTGACACGGAATCCGGCTTCCGAAATGTTGTCCTGATCAATTCCATCTTCGGCTTGGGCGAAAATATCGTCCAAGGCCAGGTCAATCCGGATGAATTCTATGTCTTCAAACCCACGGGTGCGATTATCTCCCGCGCCATCGGCAAAAAGCGCTTAAGGATGATCTATAACAACGATCCGGACAAGCCGACCCGGAACGTGCTGGTGCCGTCCGCGGAACAAGTGAAGCCATCTTTAACTGACGCGCAAGTCAAGCAATTGGCCAATTGGGGAATGATCATTGAAAAGCATTACGGGCGGCCGATGGACATTGAATGGGCTTTGGACGGCCAAGACAAGCAATTGTACATCATCCAGGCGCGGCCGGAAACCATCCACAGCGTCCGCGATTTCAATATCCTGGAAGAATACAAGATCGGCGCGCGGGGCAAGATTCTGGCCAAAGGCAAAAGCGTGGGCAACAAGATCGGCGCCGGCGCTGTTAATCGCATCATGGACGTGAAAGACATCGCCAAGTTCAAAGCGGGCGAGGTGCTGGTGACGGACATGACGGATCCGGACCGGGAGCCGATCATGAAGATCGCGTCCGCCATCGTCACGGACAAAGGCGGGCGCACCTGCCACGCGGCCATCGTTTCCCGCGAACTGGGCATTCCCTGCGTGGTCGGCACCGGCACCGGGAGCTTTCGCCTGAAAATCGGGGAAAAAGTCACGGTTTCCTGCGCGGAAGGCGAGGACGGCTTTGTGTATGCCGGCCTGGTCCCTTTTACGGTCAAAAAGACGAACATCAAGAACTTGAAGCGGCCCAAAACCAAGATCATGATGAACTTGGGCGAGCCGGATTCCGCTTTTCTCACTTCTTTCATCCCGAACGACGGCGTGGGTCTGGCCCGCTTGGAATTCATCATTAATAATTATATCCGCATCCATCCGCTCGCGCTTTTGAATTACCAGAAAATCAAGGACGGGAAAACCAAAAAACAGATTGATGAGATTACGATCGGTTACGCGGATAAGAAACAATTTTTCGTGAATAAGCTCGCGGAAGGCGTGGCCACGATTGCCGCGGCTTTCTATCCCAAAGACGTCATTGTCCGCCTGTCAGATTTCAAATCCAACGAATACGCCAATCTGATCGGCGGCGCGGCCTACGAGCCGAAGGAAGAAAACCCGATGATCGGCTGGCGCGGCGCCTCCCGTTTTTACGCGGAAAAATTCCGGCCGGCCTTTGACTTGGAATGCCAGGCCCTGAAAAAAGTGCGGGACGAGATGAAACTCACGAATTTGAAAGTGATGGTGCCTTTCTGCCGCACGATCAAAGAAGCGCTGGCGGTGAAAAAGATCCTGGCCAGCCACGGCCTGAAACAGGGCCAGAACGGCTTTGAGCTTTACTGCATGATTGAGATCCCGTCCAATGTCATTTTGGCGGACAAATTCGCGGCGATTTTTGACGGTTTTTCGCTGGGCACGAACGACCTCACCCAGCTGACGCTCGGCGTGGACCGCGACAGCGCGCTTGTCGCCCATGTCTATGACGAGCGGGACGAAGCGGTCAAGGCCTTGGTTGCCTTTGTGATTGCCGCGGCGCGCGACGCGGGCGTGAAGATCGGTATCTGCGGCCAGGCGCCGTCCGATTACCCGGAATTCGCCAAATTTTTGGTTGATTGCGGCATCAACAGCATCTCCTTGACGCCGGACACGGTCGTGAAGACGACCATGGCGGTCGGAGGGCATGAAAAGAAACGCCGGTCCGGAAAATAATTATTAGCTTAAATATCTATGCAGGTTCTTACCAAAATCAAACCGGTTTCCTTCGGGCGGATTTCGGCGGCCATTTATCTGGCGATCGGCCTGGCGGCCGGCTTGGTCATGTTTTTTTTGTCCGTGGCCGGCGCCGTCTTCGGCCAAAGCCCCGCTTCCGGGCGCACCTCCTTGTTTATCGGCCTGGTGATGCTGATTATTCTGCCGATTTTTTACGGCGCTCTGGGTTTTGCCATCGGCTGGATCGGCGGTTTGGTTTATAATTTGGCGGCTAAATGGTTCGGCGGACTGGAAGTGGAAATCAAAGAAAAAGAAGACCGGCCGGCTTGAGCGGATGTTTGGCTGCACAATTTTGGTTTTATTAAAACAAAAGTCCGGCTTCTCTAAAGGAAGCCGGACTTTTGTCCGCGAATTTTTTCAAAGTTCCGCGTCGGCTTCGGCTTTGAGGTTCGGCCAGTCCGTGAAGTCTTGCCGGCGCGCTTGGAAATAGGCGGCCGCGGCGATCATGGCGGCATTGTCCGTGGTATAGGCCAGATCCGCCATCAGGACCGGGACCGCGGGGCAACGTTCGGTGGCCAGCGCCAACAGTTTTTCGCGCAGGCGCGCGTTCGCGGACACCCCGCCGGCGAGCAGGATCGTTTTCGCTCGGCTTTCCCGGGCGGCCTTGACGGTTTTGGCGGTCAAAACGTCCGTCACTGCTTCTTCAAAAGCGTGAGAATATTCCGCGGTCCGTTTCCGCCAATGCTTGTCCTTTTGCAAAGCATAAAGCAGGGCGGTTTTCAGGCCGGAAAAAGAAAAATGGTAATTATTTTTTCCCAGCATGGGCCGGGGCAGAATGACGGCGTTGGACGGCGATTTTCGCTTGTCTTGATTTTTGCTTGATGGGCGGATCTCTTTTTTCCGCCAAAGCGCGGCGCTTTTGGCGATGGCCGGTCCGCCCGGATAGCCGAGCTTGAGCAGGCTGGCGGCTTTGTCAAAAGCTTCGCCGGCCGCGTCATCCAGGGTCTCGCCCAAGATTTTGTAATCGCCGTAGCCAGCCATCAAGACGAGCAGGGTATGGCCGCCGGAAACGGTCAGGGCTAAAGCGGGAAAAATGTTGTTTCGCCGGTGCCGGGCGGCTTGCGGATCCGCCGCCACGGGCGGTTCCAGGAAATTGGCGTTGATATGCCCGGCAATATGATTCACCGCGACCAAGGGCACATCCCAGGCAAAGGACAAGGTCCGGGCCGTTTCCACGCCGATGAGCAGGGAAGTGATGAGTCCCGGGCCGATGGTGACGGCAATCGCATCCAGGCCGCGCGGCGCTTGCGGATCCAGGCCCGCTTGTTCCAGGGCCTGGCCGATGACCGGCAGGATGTTTTTGACATGTTCGCGCGCGGCCACTTCCGGCACAACGCCCCCGAAAGCCCGGTGGATTTCTATCTGCGAAGAAATGATGTTGGAACAGGCCAGCAGCTTGTCTCGGCCGTCGGTCCGCGTTCCTTTGACAACGGCGGCGGCGGTTTCATCGCAGCTGGTTTCCAGGCCGAGAATAAGCATTTGGCTAAAAAAATATTACTTTAAATTAATTTCAATTTTGAATGAAACATTTTTAAAAACCGCTCTGATCACGATTAAAAAAATTTCTGCCAAAATTGAAATGCGAATCAGTGGCCGGGCAAGGGCAAACAAACCAACGAAATTGGACTTTTTTTATTGGTGCCCTCGGCAGGAATCGAACCCGCATCACAAGATCCGGAATCTTGTGTCCTATCCATTGAACGACGAGGGCGGACTTCTTGTATTTTTCAAAGCGCAGTGGCGGATTTATTTCCCAATCTTATCGGACAATCGCTTGTTTGTAAAGACAGCCTGAATTTTTTTTGGAATAAACGATAAAATCCAAGGTCAAACCGAAAAAATGATTTCTGATTATTTGATAATCATCAAAACCAGCCTGTTTTAAAAGCGCGCGCAGGTCTTTTTCGGATAAAAGACGCATATAATCGCCGGCCGCCCAGCCCTGGCCGGCCAGGCGCGCGATCCGGTCAAACCAAGCTTTGGGTAAAAAGTGGACAAAGGGCAAGCGGGTATGGACTTCCACCGGGAAAAAACGGTTGGGCGTGGTCAAAAAAAACCGTTTGCCCGTTCTCTTTATTTCCCGCAAAAAATCAATTTGCTGGTGGCGGCCGCCGACATGCTCCAGCACGGCATTGGACCAGACCAAGTCAAAAGCTCCGTCCGGAAAAGGGAAAAGGCCGCCGTCATATTGGACGGCTTGGACTTTTGGATAACGCGCCTGGAATTGCGCCGGCTTGTCCAGGCCCAGAGCGGTGATGTTCTCCGGCCAGGGATAATTTTTTTCCAAAAAATTATCCGTGTTTGAATATTCAATGGCGTTAAAGCCGACATCCAGTATTTTCCAATCCGGCGCGGGCGGGAATTTTTCTAAAAAAATCTGCCATTTGCGGCGGCGGTTGAAAGCGGAAATTTTGTAAGCCAGGGACATAATTATTGTGATTATATATATTGGCTGGCGCGCTCCGCGATTTTATTGAGAATACTTTCCCGCCCGCCACTCCATCGCCGACAATTACCAATTTGAAAAATTTTGCCCTTGATATAGCGGCCGGCAAAGCCGGGAGTCATAACGCGGTCAAAAAAACCTTTCAAGCTGGCGGGCATTTTTCCCCACCAGACCGGGTAAATGAAAATCAGCTATAAATAAGCTATGGCAAACCAGGCCCGGCCATTGCCGAACTCAAAATTGATAGTCAATTCTGGATTTTTTCCAAGGCCATGGCAATCGCTTGATCCAACAAAACCAGCTCTTCGGCCGAAAATTTTTCCAAAACATATTTTTCCGCGGCTGATGGCGGTTGATGATCGTTTTTCAATCCTAAACGAAAACGGGTAAATCGTTTTGTGCCTAAAAAATCAATAATGGATTGGACGCCTTTATGCCCGGCACTGCGCGAATCCGCGCTGATCCGGCATTCGCCCAAAGCAATATCCAGATCGTCGTGGATCACGATCAGCTTCCGGGTCAAATCAAAATCCGCGCTTGTTTTGAGCGCCGGCCAAAAGGGGCAGTGGTAATAGGTCAAATAATCCAGGACCGCGCGGCCGGATTCGTTCATGAAAGTCTGGGGCTTAAACAAGATGTCATCTCCAAGACGAACGGACAGGCCGTTGGCTTTATTTTCCAGGCGCCAGCTTAATTTTTTTTCCCGCGCCAGGCGGTCCAGAGCCAGAAATCCGGCATTATGCCGAGTTTTTTCGTATTTCCGGCCCGGATTGCCCAGGCCGACGATCAAGCGCATAAATTATCAATTAGGTTGAGATTATTTTTTCCGACTGATCTTTTTTTACTGGCCGGCGAATGGTGATGATATTCAAAGGCACGCCGGTAAAATCAAATTTTTTGCGCAAGCGATTCTCCACAAAACGAAAATAGCTGGAATTCAGGTTGTCATGCGGCCCCAAGCGCAGGGAAAAGATCGGCGGGTTGTTTTTTAACTGGTTGAATTCATAAATATGCGGTTTGCGGGCGCCGGATCTTTGGCTTGGACGGCAAAGTGAAACCATTTTTTTCAACATGGTATTCAGTGTTGATTGGGGAACGATCTGCCGCCTGGCTGCGTCAATTTTTACCAGGCTGGGGAAGATGCTTTTGATTTTGGCGCCGCTTAAGGCCGACACGAAAACCAAAGGCGACCAGCCGGCAAAAGGCAATTCGTTATTGATTTCCCGGGTCAAAGCCTTGACGTCCTTGTTCTCCACCAGATCCCACTTGTTCCCGACCAAGAGCAAGCCCTTTTTTTCCGTAATGGCCATTTTGGCGAGATTGGCGTCCTGCCGGGAAACCGGCTGGCTGGCGTCCAGGACAAGCAAAACGATATCCGCTTTTTTTAATGCCGACCAGGACAGTCGGACGCTGCCGGCAATTAATCCAAGTTTGGTTTTCTTCCCGGCGCGATTTATGCCGGCCGTATCAACCAGGAGAAACAAGCGGCCGTCATGCCGGATTAAAATATCTTGGGGCTCGCGGGTGGTGTGGGCGCTGGCGCTGACCAGCAATTTTGCTTCGCCGAGCAGACTGTTAATCAGGCTGGATTTGCCGACATTCGGTTTGCCGATGATGGCCACGCGGCAAGGCGTTTCCGTTTCGGCCGGCGCGGCCGCCGGCGTTTTATCCGCCTTGGCCAGCCAGGTAAAAATCAGGTCCAAAAGGTCGCCCGTGCCGGCGCCGGTCAAAGCGGATACCGGCCAGGGTTCACCCATTCCCAAGCGATAAAAAGAGGCCGCTTGACAGCTGGTCTGGGCGCTGTCCGCTTTATTGGCCGCCAGTATGACCGGTTTTCGGGGAACAATCTCTTTTTTCAGCCAAAGAGCCAAATTTTTATCCGCTGATAAAGGGCCGTCTTTGGCATCAACCACCAGCAGGACAAGATCGGCTTTATTGAGATAGGCCAAGGTGTTCTTTTCGGTCTGCGCGGCCAAGGCATCGCCTGTCCTTTCTCCCACAGCTCTTTTTTTATCCATATCCAAGCCGCCAGTGTCGTAAAGCGCAATCTGCCGGCTGCGCCAGTCCGCCAAGCCGAGATTGCCGTCCCGTGTCGTGCCGGCTTGTTTGGCGGTGAGCGCTTGCCTTTTTTCCACTAAACGGTTAAAAAGCGTTGATTTTCCGACATTACAACGGCCGACGATGACGACTAAAGGGATTTTTTCCTGTCTATCTGGCATAACGAGTATTTTTTTAGACTCTTCAGAAGATTAAATAAAGAAGATAGTTAATAATTTTTGCTATTCATTATCAATATATTTTTCTTGTTCTGATTTATTTTATTCTTGAATATTTTTTACCAAAATAATCGGTAAATTTGTCTAAAAAATTTTTAGATAATGATACTCGTTTAGTCATCCGGATTTTCCTTGCCGGATTTGGTCATATCCGCTTCCTGTCCCAGCACCAGGATAAAATCCGGTTGGACCGGTTTTTCCTGGCCGCTCACATCCGCGTTAATATCAGTCATCAGCCACTCCGGCAGATCCGGAGAAACATTAGCCTCGGTTTTACTCCGCAGGACTTCCAAGGCCTCGGATTTTTCCCCATAAGTCAGATCGTAAATGACGGTTTTTTGAAAATTTTGGCGGTTAGAATTGCCGATACGGACGACTCGGAAGCCGAATTTTTCCAGGTCCAGCGCGACTTGCGAGGCCAGCCCATTGATCCACGTGCCGTTCCTCACTTCCACGGAGGCATGTTCGCTGATCACTTTGCTTTTATCGGCTAAGGGCGCGTCGGTAAAAATATTGGCGATGAAATATTGTATTTCCGCGAAATCTCCGCTTCGCGGCGTCAACACATATGCCCCTTGATCGGAAATTGAATCAATAAGCAGGCCGTTGGGGCTGTTATCAACAACTTTGGTGATGATTTGCTGGCTGTCTATTTCTTTCCCGATCTGCCATAATTTGTACATTTCCCAAATTTTCAAATTAGTGGATATGTTTTCTTTCAATTCCTGGAAAATATCCGCGATTAAAGCCGGATCAAAAACGATCTGGCTGGAAAGGAGCTTGTCCTTGACAGCTTGGATAATTTTCTGCTGTCGTTTCGTCCGAGCGAAATCCGATCCTTCGGGCCCGGCCGCGTGGCGGGAACGCGCGTATTTCAGGGCCGCGGCGCCGTCCATAATTTGGGCTCCTTGTTCAAAATGCAAATGTTCAAAGCGGGACTCATAGGGTTCGGCGCTTTCGCGGCCCAAAATGGGATAGCGGTAATCGTCAAAAGCGCGCTCCACATCAATTTCCACGCCGCCCAAACGGTCAATGATATTGACGAAGGCGGTAAAATCTACCCGGACATAGTAATCAACCGGCTGGCCGCTTAAATCGGCCAGTGCTTGGCTAACGGCCAGGCCGCCGCTGCCGGGCGTGTTCATTTCCGCGAAAGCATTGACGGAATTAATCTTTTTCCAACCCATATTCTCCATCGGCACGACCAGATCGCGGGGCAAAGAGACCAAAGAAACCTTTTTGGTGGAGGGCTGTAAGCTGGCCAAGATGATCGTATCGGTCAAATAACTGCCTTCATGGTTCTTGCCGCCCATGCCTAAAAGTAAAATATTCGTCCGGTCGTTTTTTTCGCCTTTGAGCTTTTTGTCCGCGCTTTCCGCCAGATGCTTCAGTTCGCGGATAATCGGCAGGCGGGCCAACCACGATGTTGAGCTTTGGTCGGACATGATTACCCGCGAAGAAAAAGCGGCAAAAACGATTACTCCGAATACTGACAAATAGGCCATTAGCTTGAGAACGGGCTTTTTTTTTCGGCTTAAAAGCGGTTTTATCGGTTCAAGCCCCGGCTGGCTCGCGTTCGGTTTTTGCTTGACCGGCCGTGGCTCGGTTTTTAAATTGACAGGTAAGATAAATTTTGCCATAGTCGCGTAATTTTTGCGTTTTAATAGTGTTTCCTTTGTGTAGTCATTATAAAGACAAGGCCAGGTTTTGACAAGTTTTTTCCGGATAAAAATTCATAGATCAGGATTATAATACAATAAATAAAAACAAGCCGTCCGGCTTGTTAGGGGAATTCCGCGGCCGCGCGGACGGTTTATTCCAAAATTTCCACGCGCGCGACTTTTACGCCGAAATCCTTGGCATTGGCTTTGCTCTTCATCCAGACGTCCAGGCGCTGGGTAAAGCGGGCGTTCATCCGGTCGCGGACCACGAAGACGCGCTCGCCGAAAAGATCCGGGATTCTGACTTTGGCGCCGAAGGGCAGAAAATTCGCGGCCATCGTGTCTTCTGTGCCATGCGCGCAGACATCAAAACCGTTGGCGGTCGTGCACGGCGAAGCATCAGTTTGACCGATCTCGGAATTATAGGCGGTTATTGTATAATACGCGGCTTTTTTTACCGCCCAAGTTTCCGGCACAGGCAATTGCCCTTGGTAAGCCATATCTTGGCCGCTATTGGCTGGGTCCTCCGGGGCCATACCATTGTTCCAACTGCTATCTTCCAGCAAATCAGCCGGACTTTCCGCTTCATACTCAGCCGCCAGAATAGGCAGGGGGAAAAACAGACAATCAAACAAAAAAACCAAGGCCAAAGCTAATATGGCATTTTTCCAGACTGGTTTGCGGATCAATCGCGGACGAATTAATTGATTAAATGTAAGCATAATAAATCCATTTTTAACCCAAATAAAAACCCCTATATTCCAAGCCTTATGGAATGAATAGGGATTTCCTTACTATGCCTTTATATTAGCAAAGATCAAGAAAAAAGTCAACCCTTGACTATTTTTTGATAATATGTTATAAAACGTTGATTATGAGATCTTTAAAAATAAAATATAAAAAATAAGAAAAAGAAAAAGGAGGAAAAAATGAAAAAGTTATTTTTATTTTTCATGTCTATGTTTCTATTCGGAGGTTGCGCCGCCATGTATGGCAATGAGGCGCAATACGATGAAGGCGATTGGCACCTGTTTGCCTCATCAAAAGAAGTGGCGAGGATCAAACAGGATAAACTGGCCATGGAAAAACTTGCCAGTAGTCCTGTTTCTGTCGGTCAGATACAGAACGAACCCGGCACCATAGTCTTGGGAGAGCCAGCGCGGGTATATGCCGGCTACGCGGGCCTAGTAGTTAATATGTCTAGGTATGCGTATGTCAAAATCAAAATTGACGGGCCAGAAAAAAAGTCATATTTTCTAGAGCCCGGCTCAAAGCTGGAAGATAATCTCATTCCAGGACAATATCTATCGTCCTGCGAACGAGATGGCCAAATTGTTGGAAGGCCGAGAATTTTCCATGTAACGGCCCAACAACATGATTTTATCAACAAAAAGGTACACTGGTTTTGCGTGTACCAAGACTAAGCAATTAACAAGGCGCCAAACAAAGGCGCCTTTATTTTATATAAAAAATAATCTAATTAGTTTGTCGTAAATGATCCGCCGCCGCCCGTGCCGGCGGGCAGATTCGTAAAGACAAAATAAGTGATGGCATACGCGGACATGATGATGATCAGGCCGATAATTGCCCGATAAATCATTTGCTTGGCTTTGTTCACCTTTTCTTCTTCGCCGCCCGCGGTCATCCAATTATAACCGGCTAGGATGATCAGGATGATGAAAATTACGCCCAAAAGCGAAAGAAAAACCGTAATAAGCTGGCTTAAAAATATTACCGGGCTTTGGTAACCCAGGCCGGTCTGATCGCCAAATAAACGAGTATTTGAATTCGATTCTGTTATTAATGACTCTTCAATGAATTTTCCCGCCCGAACAGTATTGATTGCAAAAAAAATCAAGTATATGAAGGAAATAAATGAAATTAATTTTTTTTGCATATTTAAGATAGCTTATTGAAAATAAAATACCAGATGGAGTAAGAGCCGATTATGATAATCAGGCCGATGATGGCGTAACGGATCGTGTCTTTGGCCTTGGTCACCTTGGCTTCATCCCCGCCCGCGGTCATCCAGTTATAACCGGCATAAATGATCAGGCCGATGAAAATCACGCCCAAAAGGGAAAGGAAAGTTTTGACTAATAAGCCGGCTGTCGCCAGCAATTCATTTTTCGGATTTCCAGAAATCTTGAAAATTCCTTGGCTTACTTCATCAAGATTTTTTGAGATGAAATTGCCAGCCAGCGCGGTCCGCGCCAGAACCAGTTGCCCGAGCAGGGTGAGAGAAAAATTAGTCAAAATTATCAGCTTTTTTTTCATATGATGATGAATTTGGGATAAACTTCTTAATTTATTGCGCTAAGGCTGAGTATTTTGTCTTAATTAGATGAAGGAGTGATGGTTTTTTCACTGACGACCTGGACAACGAACGCGCTGATCAGATACGCGGCCAGGATGATGATCAGGCCGATGACGGCCGCGGTCAAAAGCTTTTTCGCGTCTTCCACTTCCTGCTCATTACCGCGCGCCGTCATCCATTTATAACCGCCGTAAAGGCAGAGAAGCAAAAACAGCACGCCGACAAAAGACAAAGCCAGTTTGATAATCAGATTAAGCAAGGTCAAGAAATTGCCCCCATTGGCATAACCGGCGCCTTGTGGGCCGGCAAAATCTTGAAATTTATCACCGAACGCATCACTTATATTGGCGGCATGAGCAATCGGAAAAAAAATTAATAAACAACTCATTATAGATAAATAGAAAATTAAAAGAAAAGAAATTTTTCTGATTTTTTTCATATTTTTACAGCGGTGTTTCTTGGTATAATATTTCTTTTTGGGCATAAAATAATTGCTGGGCCAACCAAGTAATGAAATACGCGCCCAAAACAATCACCAAACCGATCAGCGCGCTTTTAATGATTTTTTTGGCGTTTTCCACTTCCGTGTCATTGCCCTGCGAAATCATCCAGCGCACGCCGCCGTAAAGCGTGAGGACAAGAAAAAATATCCCGACAAAACTCAGGACAAAATTGATTATTTTGCCTACTGCTTCACTGAAATTATTAGCCTTAAAGACTTTATTATATCCGCTGTCATTAGCGGTTTCGCCCGCGCCGCCGTCTTTAATCAGATCAAAAGCGCTGACTGGCTGGCCGATCAGCACCGCCAAGGTCATGATCACCGCTATGATAATAACCAGAAAAAAAATCGGATTATAAAAAAATTTCTTCAGCATGCGCTTAAGCTCCGCTTAAAGCCTCACCGACCAATTTGGTGATGGCATAGGCGGAAAAAACAATGACCAGGCCGATGATGGCCGCCATGATGATTTCTTTGGCTTTGGTGACTTTGCTTTCATCACCGCCGGCCGCCATCCACAAGAGCCCGCCGGCGATCATCAAGACCAAAAACAATATGCCGACAAAAGACAAGACCCAGCCCACGAGCTGGCCAATCATTTGCGGCATTGATTGGCCAGCAAAAGGAATAGGACTACCAAAAGCTATTCCCGCTGTTGTATCCAAACCAGTTTCATTAATTTTAGTGGCCAGAGTCAATTGGGGCAGAAAAATGATGACACTGAAAAATAATATTAAAATGGCATTTTTCATATTGTCCTGTTAGGCCGCTGATAAGCGCTTCCCAAGATCGGAAATTTTCCGGTCCTGGGAAGCGGGCTTGAATCATCTCAAGCCCGTTTGTCGGAAAATAATGGCATTATTTGTCTTACAAAAAATTCTTTTGCTCCGTCGGATTAGATCGTTCCCGTATTTACCAGATTGAAAGTGCTGGTGATAATCCATTGGACAATGGCGAAGGCGGAAATCACAATAATCAGGCCGATGATGCCAGCCACGATCAGCTTCTTGGCCTTGCCGACGCGGTCGTCATTGCCGCCGGCGGTAAGCCAGACAAAGCCGCCGTAAAGTATGACGGCCACAGCGATGATGCCAAGAAAAGTGAGGAAAAATTTGATAATGTTAACCGCCATTTCTCGAGGATCCTGATTAGAAGTTGGCAGGCCGACATTCTGCGCATAATTCAAGCCTAAATTAGCTGTCTGCGCATTAACTGACGCAACCATTACCAACATCGGCATCAAAAGGGCGAAAATCGCGACTGCCACCAGCAAAACATGGGAAATTTTTTTCATAATTCACCCCCTCTCTGTTTCGTTCCTACAGCTATTATATAGAAACGATTTTTTATGCTGTTAAGTTTTTATGCTGTAACTTCTGGAAAAGTTATCAACATAAGTATTTATATAATACCATATTTTTGCCCAAGCAACAAAATTATGTGAAAATTTTATGATAATGTCCTACTAGCGTCATATAGAAATGTCCTATCTGATGTGATAAGGTATTTAGTTATTTAATCAACTAAATCACTAAAATCACATGGATACGAACATTACT
>Ga0100388_10003166_pt1 | contig 14021 bp, 12 predicted proteins | sample CryGeymeta201512_FD_81536 | JGI IMG/M metagenome (GOLD analysis project Ga0100388, IMG submission 81536) | Groundwater microbial communities from Crystal Geyser aquifers in Utah, USA - Crystal Geyser metaG 2015-12 | ecosystem: Environmental > Aquatic > Deep subsurface > Groundwater | place... | reverse complement strand
TACAAATAAAAACCTTAAGAAATCCATCGGCAAAGGACTAATTTTTTCCCTGTTTTTTTTGGTTGTCGGGATAAGCCTTAATTATTTAAAAAATGGTTTCTTTTCTTTTGGGGGCATCTTTTCTAAAGACATTTTTTGGCCGACGGTTCTTTTAAGTTTTATTACCGCCATCAGTGAAGAAACGGTTTTTAGAGGCTATATCTTTAACCGGATGGCGGAAATATTGAAAAACGACTGGTTGGCTAATCTTATCTCAAGCGTTGGGTTTTGCCTGGTTTATTTGCCGATTTCCATCTTTGTTTATCATTACAACCTGCCCCAAATTTTTATATTTTTAACTTTGACTTTTCTTTTTTCTATCGGAAGCGGGGTCCTGTTTTCCTGGACCGGTTCGATCTGGTCTTCAATTCTTGTTCATGTTTTTTGGGCCTGGCCGGCAATATTGGTTCAATAAACAAAACAAAACGGTTCTTGACATTTGACTTCTGTTATTTGGTATAATGTTCCTGCTTTATGAAAAAAAGACTGGTTTCTATCGCCGCTGTTTTTTTGTTTGCCACAGGGATATTGTTAATTTCTGTTGACCGTTCCACCAGCCATATCAAACAAAGCCTCGCCGCCGCAACTATAAAATTTGAAGTTTTACCGGAAGGAAATTCTACCCAAAGTTCTTCGGCTAAAGTTGACTATTATTTGGTCTACCCGGGAATTTTGCCCGATCATCCCCTGTACAAAATTAAAATGATCAGGGACCGGATCTGGTTGTGGTTGACGGTTGATGCGGCCGAGAAGTCGCAGCGGTTGCTTTTATATGCTGATAAAAGGTTAGGAGCCGGTAAGGTTTTAGTCGAAGGCAACAAGGTCAGCCTGGGAATGACAACTTTATGGAAAGGGGAGAAATATTTAGACCAGGCGGCGGATTTAGTTTTGACGGCAAAAGAAAAAGGCTTTAATATAAACTCCGCTTCCGAAAAGATAAAGACTTCTTCTTTGAAACATGAAGAAATTTTGTTGGAACTGAAAGAAAAAGTAAACGGAGAAGGGAAAACGGCACTGGAAGAAATCATCGGATATTTACAGGAAATTCAAAAGAAAACAACTTCTTTTTAACCCCTCGATAAGCCTTTCTTTGTCTTTTTGAGGAATATTTTTAACCACCGGTGTTTTGTCCTAATTTTCAGATCTTCCAATAAAGTTTGCTTTTTTACCTAAAAGACGCACTAAATCACCATTTCTGAACTATTCTGATATAAAAAATGCTAATTGACAGGGATTTCCTGCCACTGTTAATAATGGGTTCACTAATGAAGAAAGAAAATCTATCGGTAAAGCAAGGAGACAAAATGACAAGTTTATCTGTTACCAAAATAAAAAAGAGGAACGGCCGGATTGTTGATTTTGATAAGAAGAAAATTTCTACTGCCATTTTAAAAGCAATGAGGGCAGTCGGGGAAGTCAGTGAAGAAAAAGCGGGGTCTATGGCCGAGCAGGTGGTGCAGATTTTAGATAAAAGATTTGACGGCCATACCGTTCCCTCGGTCGAAGAAATTCAGGATATCGTCGAAGAAGTTTTGATCAAAAATCGTTTGGTGGCAGTTGCCAAGGCTTACATTTTGTATCGGGATCTCCATAACAAAATCCGCAATATAAACAGCCTCGTTGATAGTGACGAGATGGTCAAAAACTATATTGAACGGCTCGATTGGCGTGTCAGGGAAAACAGCAACATGACTTATTCGCTTCAAGGACTAAACAATCATATGGCCAGTTTAATTTCATCTAATTATTGGCTGAATCAAATATATCCAAAAGAAACCGGCGAGGCTCATCTAAGTGGAGATTTACATTTGCATGATTTAGCAATATTGGCGGCTTATTGCTGCGGCTGGGATTTACAGGATTTTTTGAGAAAGGGAATTGGCGGAGTGCCGGGGAAAATAAATTCTGCCCCCCCCAAACATTTTGGAACCGCCCTTGGGCAATTGGTTAATTTGATTTATACCTTGCAGGGAGAAACAGCCGGTGCGCAGGCAGTTTCTAATTTTGATACTTTGCTGGCGCCCTTTATTTATTATGACAAGCTTTCTTATAAAGAAGTCAAACAAGCGCTGCAGGAATTTATGTTTAATATGAATGTGCCGACCAGAGTCGGATTTCAATGCCCTTTTTCTAATATTACCCTGGATTTGATTATTCCCTCGATGTTGGCAAAGGAGCCGGTAATTGTGGCCGGAGAAACGCAAAAGAAAACTTATGGTGAATTTCAAAAAGAAGTTAATATTTTAAATAAGGCTTTGGGTGAGGTACTGCTTGAAGGTGATGCCCAAGGACGGGTATTTTCCTTTCCGATTCCAACTATCAATATTACCAAAGACTTTGATTGGGAAAATCCCTATCTTGATAATCTTTGGGAAGCGACCCGTAAGTACGGTATTCCCTATTTTTCCAACTTTGTCAATTCGGATATGAAGCCGGAAGATGTCAGAAGTATGTGTTGTCGATTGAGGCTTTTGAACACCGAATTGCGCAAAAAAGGCGGCGGGCTTTTTGGGGCTAACCCGCTTACCGGAAGTGTCGGGGTAGTAACGATTAATCTTCCCAGAATTGGCTATTTATATAAAACCAAAAAAGATTTTTTTGACCGTTTGGGACACTTGATGGATTTGGCCAAAGAAAGCTTGATTACCAAAAGAAAAGTGGTAGAAGAATTTACGGAAAAAGGCCTTTATCCCTACTCACGTTATTATCTTGAAGGTATAAAACAAAGATTTGGCGAGTATTGGAAAAATCACTTTAATACGATTGGGTTGGTTGGTATGAACGAAGCCTGTTTGAATTTTATGGGGAAAAGCATTGCTGATTCTCAAAGTAAGGCCTTTGCAATTGAGGTTTTGGATTTTATGCGCCGCCGGCTGGCAGATTACCAAAAGGAGGAGAATCAACTGTTTAATTTGGAAGCAACTCCGGCAGAGGGAACTTCTTATCGTTTTGCCCGGGAAGACAGAAAAAGATTTAAGGATATTATTTTTGCTAACAACAGAGGCGAACCTTATTATACTAACTCGACTCAATTACCGGTGGGTTTTACTGATGATATTTTTGAAGCACTGAAGCATCAGGATGAGCTACAGTGTAAATATACCGGGGGAACGACTTTGCATGGATTTTTAGGAGAAAGCCTGTCGGATATAAAATCGGTCAAAAATCTGGTCAAGAAAATCGCCGAACAGTTTCACCTGCCTTATTACACCATTACTCCGACTTTCAGTATCTGTCCGGTTCACGGATATTTGGCCGGGGAACACAAATATTGTTCTAAGTGTGATGAGGAGATAGATAAAGAAAGAATGAAGCTGGAAAAAGAGGGAGTGAAGGTTGAGATAGAAGAATAATTTTATAAAAATTATAAAAATTATAAATTTTATATTTTAAAATTGGAAAGGAGGTTTTATGCAAATTAAAATACTAAAAAGACAGCCGTGTGAGGTTTTCTCTCGGATTGTCGGTTATCTGCGGCCGGTTTCCCAATGGAATGATGGGAAGCAGTCGGAATTTTCCGAAAGAAAAACTTTTAAGATAAAGGACTAAAATCCGAAATTCGAAGCACGAAATTCGAAACAAATTCTAACTTTCGAATTAGCTAAATTCAGAAAGTTTTGAAAATTTGGTCGTTTGAGTTTTGAGAATTGTTTCGGATTTCGAATTTAGTATTTCGAATTTATTTGGATGGAGATAGCCGGTTATATTAAAACTTCACTGATAGAATGGCCGGGGAAGATTTCCTCGGTCATTTTTGTGCCGGGTTGTAATTTTCGGTGCCCTTTTTGCCATAATGCCGACCTTGTTGTGAGAAGCAAAGTTTCAAAGTTTCAAAGTTTTAAAGAAAAAGAGGTGCTGGCGGATTTGGAAAAAAGGAAGAAGTGGGTAGAGGCGGTGGCAGTGACAGGAGGGGAGCCGACACTGCAAGCAGATTTAAGCAGGTTTTTAAGCAGGTTAAAGCAGATGGGTTTTCTGACAATGGTGGAAAGCAATGGAACTAAACCTGAGATAATTAACGAATTAATCATTAAAAAATTAACGGATTATATTGCGATGGATATTAAGGGAGATCTGGAAGATTACGAAAGATATACGAATGTACAATGTACGATATACGATATACAAAAAAGCATCGAATTGATTGTCAAAAGCGGAGTGGAGTATGAATTTCGGACAACGGTAGTACCGGGGTTACATAATTTAGAAAATTTAACTAAATTGGCAAAACAAGTAGGGAAAACACCAAATATAAGATGGTTTTTAAATCAATTCCGACCGATGAATTGTCTTGATAAAAAATATTTAACGATTAAACCTTATTCCAAACAGGCTTTGGAGAAAATTTGTCGTAACTTGCAGAAAATTATTCCTCAAACAAACCTAAGGGGAGTATAATGGCGGCATGGAGAGAGATAATTACGGTATTCCAGAATTAATCGAACTGGAAAAGAAAAGACAACAGGAAACCATAAATTTGATTCCCAGCGAGAATTTCGTTTCCAGGGCGGTTTTAGAGGCACTGGGTTCGTGTTTGGTTAACAAATACGCAGAAGGCTATCCGGGAAAAAGATATTACCAAGGAAACGAGGTAATTGATGAAATAGAAAATTTGACCATCGAGAGGGCCAAGAAACTTTTTAATACTCCTCACGCCAATGTTCAGCCGTATTCCGGTTCTCCGGCAAACCAGGCGGTTTATATGGCCTGCTGTAGTTTAGGAGATACGGTTATGGGGATGGATTTATCGGCCGGCGGTCATTTGACCCACGGATCGGCGGTGAGTTTTTCCGGGAAATACTACGCTTCGGTTTTTTACGGTGTCGCCGAAGAAACCCAAAGACTTGATTATGAAGAAATTGCCAAAATTGCCGAAAAAGAAAAACCGAGATTAATTTGGTGCGGAGCGACGGCATACCCTCGGTTTTTTGATTGGTCAGAATTTAATAAAATTGCGCGGTCTGTCGGGGCTTACTTAGCGGCGGATATTTCTCACTACGCCGGGTTGGTGGCAGGAGGAGCTTACCCGTCACCAGTTGATTGGGTTGATATTGTGACAACAACAACACACAAAACGTTGAGAGGGCCGAGAGGGGCAATTATTTTGGTAACCGATCAAGGCCTTCAAAAAGATCCGGATTTGGCCAAGAAAATTCAAAAATCGGTTTTTCCTGGGTTACAGGGCGGACCTCACGAAAACGCGATTGCGGCTATCGCCGTTTGCCTGGCCGAAGCATCGACAGACGAGTTTAAAGAGTATGCAAAACAAGTCGTGATAAATTCGGCTGTTTTGGCGGAGGAGTTGAAAAAAAACGGATTTAATCTGGTTTCCGGCGGAACGGATAATCATTTGATTTTGATTGATTTGAGAAATAAGAATATTTTAGGGAAAGAGGCGGCGGTGGCTTTAGAAAAAGCAGGAATTATTTGCAACGCCAACAGCATCCCCTTTGATCCCAATCCTCCGGCCAGACCTTCGGCTATTAGATTGGGAACCCCGGCAGTAACAACCCGGGGGATGAAAGAAGCAGAAATGAAAGTGATTGCTGGGCTAATAAACAGCGCTTTGGAAAAAGAAGCGGATTTATCCGCGGCTAAAAATGAAGTTTTACGTTTAATTTCGCGTTTTCCACTGAAATGACGGCAGTAATTTTTGACGGAAGAGCCTTTGCCAAGGAAAAAGAAGATAAACTGGTGAAGCTGTTGGAGAGGTTACCGAGAAAACCCAAATTAGTCGCGATATTGGTCGGGGGCAGTCCGGAGAGTGAGTTATATTTAAAATTAAAACAGAGGATGGCCGAGAGATTGGGAATTGATTTTGAGTTTAAAAAATTTCCGGATGAAAAACCGCAGAAGATTGTTGGTTTTATCAACCAAAAAAATGCTGACACCGAGGTTAATGGGATTATTGTCGAGTTGCCGCTTCCTGCCGGATTCCAAGTTTTGGATGCAATTAAGCCAAGCAAAGACGTGGATTGTTTAACCGGTGAAAATTTGCGGTTGTTGGCGGAAGGAAAACCAAGATTTATTCCGCCGACAGTGAAGGCGGTGTTTGATATTTTGCTTAAAGCGACCCAAGTCGAAAAACTCGGTGATTTAAAGGATAAGAAGATTTGTGTGGTTGGGGATAGGGGAATGGTCGGTGGTCCGTTGGTGTCGGTCTTGAGAAACTCCGGATTGGAAGTAAGCGGGGCCAATACCGGCACCCAAGACCTGATCGCAACGACAAGGTCCGCTGACATTTTAATTTCAGCCACAGGGATTGGTCGCTTAATCAAAAAAGAAATGGTTAAACCGGGTGCCGTTGTAATTGATGTCGGAATTGAAAAGAAGAGGAATTTGGGGGTTGCGGGGGATGTAGATTTCGAAAATGTTAAAGAAATTGCCTCTTTTATTACTCCCGTCCCCGGCGGAGTTGGACCGGTAACGGTAGTTTGCCTTATGGAAAACCTTATCGGGAGTGTGTATCATTAAATTATGTCCACTCAGTCCGAAAAAGAAATTTTAAACCAGCTCTTTAATGACGATGGAGAAAAACATCCGGTAATTGATGCCGAACCCAATCCGGAAGTGGCCAAGGATATCCAGTCTTACCTCCAAAAAGTAGAAAAAGAACAATTTTTGGATCAGCCGATAACCGATGATTTCGGTCAGCCGCTGATTTCACCGCCGGTTCCCCAACAGCCGAAAATAGTTTTGCCGATGACCCAAAATCAATACTTGCTTGGTTTTCAACAAAAAGTGACGGAATCAATCCGCTGGCTGGTGACTTGGTGCGGCCGGCTGATAAAAATTTTAGGAAACAGGGCTGATTTTCGCAAAAATGAAATTTGATATCAATAATCCCATTACCAGTCTGAATTATCTTTTGGCCTTTTTGGTATTTTTCGCCATCGCGGTAATCTTATTAATAATTTTCGGACAAGCTTTGATTATCTGGTACCGCAACCGGCATCGGGAAGAGAAGTCGTTAAAGTTTGTTTTGCTTGAAGTTTCTCTGCCGCGGGATAATGAGATAAAAATTGATGCCGCCGAGCAGATGATCAGTGCTTTGACGTCAGTCAGGAAAGGGGGTAAATTTTCTTTTTTGAAACCGCAGGACCATTTGTCTTTTGAAGTTGTCGGTTTACCTGAAGACATTCGTTTCTATGTTTCTGTTCCGCAGCATCTTAAAGATATGGTGGAAAAACAAATAAACGGTGCTTATCCGGGGGCGGAAATAAAAGAAGTGAATGAGTACAACATTTTTTCCGACAGCGGTAAAGTTGCTTTTACCGAGTTTCAATTTCGGTCTACTGCTTACTTCCCTATAAAAGTTTATAAAGACTTGCCGGTTGATCCGCTGGCATCGATCACTTCGGCCTTGGCTAAAATGAAACAGGGAGAAGGGGCGGCGATTCAGGTTTTAATTACTCCGGCTGACAAGAAATGGAGTAAAGACGGCCGTAAATATTTGTCCAAAACCAAAAGAACCGAGAGCGACCCGGAAAAAGCCAGTTATAAATCCGATCCGAAGCAAATGGAGGCAGTTGAAAATAAATGTTCCAAGCCCGGGTTTGAGGTTAGCATCAGGATTGTGGTTTCTTCTCCGGATATGGCCTCGGCTAAGGCGCACCTGCAAAACCTCAAAGGGGTTTTTGAGCAACTGTCTTCAGACCAGAATGGGTTTAAGGGACGGAAAATCAGACTGGCGAAGTTTTTTATGGACGATTTTATTTACCGTTACCAGCCTTTGTTTTACCTGGGAAGAAACAAGATTATTTTGTCCAGTGAAGAGCTGGCAACAATTTTTCATTTTCCCAATAAATCAATTGAAACCCCCTTTATTTTCTGGTTGAATGCCAAACGGGCGCCGGCACCGCAGCAAATTGCCAAAGAAGGCCTTTATTTGGGCAAAAGCGTTTTTCGGGGGATGGAAGTGCCGATTCATTTAAAAGAAAACGACCGGATGCGCCATACTTACATCATTGGGGCCACCGGAACCGGCAAGTCGCAGCTGCTGTTAAAAATGATGTATCAGGATGCCCAGGCTGGGCGGGGTTTCTGTTTTATCGACCCTCACGATACTTTTGAACAGGTAATGCAAATCATTCCGCCGGAAAGAGCGGAAGACGTCATTTATTTTTGTCCGGCCGATTTACAAAGGCCGATGGGGTTGAACCTGTTGGAGGCGGAAACGGAAGACCAAAAACACTTCATTACCACGGCGATTATCAATCTGATGTACAAATTGTACGACCCATACAAGACCGGTATTATTGGGCCGCGATTTGAACATGCAATCAGAAATGCGATGCTGACGGTAATGTGCGAGCCCGGTAATACTTTTGTGGAAGTCATGCGGATTTTACAGGATCCGCATTATGTTCAGGAAATTTTACCGAAAGTAAAAGATCCGATTGTGAGGCGGTATTGGACCGATCAGATCGCTCAAACCGCCGATTTTCACAAATCGGAGGTTTTGGATTATATCGTTTCCAAGTTCGGCCGTTTTGTTACCAATAAGATGATCCGCAACATCATCGGCCAATCAAAAAGTTCATTTGATTTCAGGAAAGTTATGGATGAAGGCAAGATATTGATAATTAACCTGGCGAAAGGTCAGATAGGGGAGGAAAACTCCAGTTTCTTGGGTTTGGTTTTGGTGCCGAAAATATTAATGGCGGCGCTTTCCCGGTCAGATGTTCCCGAAAAAGACCGTAAGGATTTTTATCTTTATGTTGATGAATTTCAGAATTTCGCCACCCCCGACTTTGCCCAGATTTTATCCGAAGCGCGGAAATTTCGCTTAGGACTTTGTGTTGCCAATCAATTTATTGGTCAGATGGACGATGAGGTGAAGAACGCGGTTTTCGGCAATGTGGGAACAAAAATTGCTTTTAGAGTTGGTGTGACCGATGCCCAGTATCTAGTCCATGAATATCAGCCGACCTTTACCGAAAGCGATCTTTTAAACATTGAGGCTTACAACGCCTATGTTAAAACAATTGTCGATAACGAGCCGGTACCGGCCTTTTCCATGACCATGAAAGAAGACATGCAAAAAATCTGGGCGCAGCAAAATCCAAGCCTGTCGGAAAAAATCAAAGAGCTTTCCCGTCTCCGTTACGGTCGGGACCAAGCGGTGGTTGAGGCCGAAATTGCCAAAAGATCGCGCCTTTAGGCGCTTCTTGATAAAGCAAGACTAAAAGCTGTTGGCTGTGATAAAATATCAGCGTAAATCGGCGTTTGGTTCAGCGAGTGTCAGCGAAGGACCAGTAGTTCAACGGCAGAACGATACTCTTATAAAGTATATACGAAGGTTCGACTCCTTCCTGGTCCACAGCTTTAGAGTTCTTCCAGTTTGACTGAGCCCTCTTTTTTCTCGCCAATAAGCTTTAAATATTTTTCCGTGGTGGAAAGTCTTTTGTGCCCCGCCAGTTTGGATATTACCACCAGCGGTGTTCCGGAGGCCAAATGATGGAAAATCCAAGTATGACGAAGGTCATTAACGGTGGCGTCTTTTATGCCGGCAAGCTCAAAATATTTTTCAATTGAAGAGCGGATATTGCGGACCAAAAAGGACCGGCCGGTTTTGGTTACAAAGAGCGATCTTTCTTTGACTTTCGGTCTTTCCGTAAAATAGCGGTTGAGGGCTTCTTTCGCCGCCTTATTAAGCGGGATGTCTCTTTCGCCGTGAGATTCGTAGGTTTTAATATGGATTTCATTTTCCTTGATATCGTCCAGGCTTAAGTTAGCGGCTTCGGCAATTCGGATTCCTGTTTGAAGCATTATTTCCACCACGGCGGAAATCCTGGCGTCTCCACGGCAGGCATCTCGCAGGGCGCGGTACTCCAGTCGGGAAAGGATTCTGGGGGGCTTGATTTCATATTTTGGGTGAGTAACGGCGGCCGCAGGGTCTTCTTGAATAAAACCATCCGTTTTTAAAAACTTGAAAAAAGTCTTGATTGAATTTATTTTTCGGGAAACGGATTTGGCAATATAGCCGTTTCTTTCCAAATCAGCCTTAAATTCATTTAGCAAAACAGTAGTAACACTGCCGGGGGAGGTCAGCCCCTTTTTCTCTAAAAACTTCACCAGTTGGGTAATATCTGCTTTGTATGCTAAAATTGTAGCTGAAGCCCTTTTTTGCTTTTTTAGAAAATCAGTAAATTTTCCTAAAGTATCCTTTAAGGAAACAATATTATTCATATCAGAGCCTATAATATCATCAAATGAGACTAAGGTCAACTGCCAGTTTGTTCGTCTTTTTTGTTGCCTGCGCTCTCATTATCAATCTTTTACTTGGTTTATTTAAACAAATTGTTTCTCAAAAGAAAATAAGTCTTTATCTTGACCAAAAAAAAGTTGAGCTTGAAAAGCTGGAAGAGGAAAATAAAATTCTGAAAGAAGGACTGAAAGAGACAGAAAAACCGGACTTTTTAAGCAGCGAAGCCGGCAGGTTGTTTGGCTTGACCAAAGACGGTCTCTTCCCTCAAAACACGGCCGAAGAAGAAAAGCCAAAAACCCAAACCGTCCCGGTAAAAATTCCCAACTGGCAAAAATGGGCGAATCTTTTTAAGTAGCAGGGGAGGGAATCGGACCCTCGATCTTGGCGTTATGAATGCCACGCTTTAACCAACTAAGCTACCCTGCCTTTTCATTCAAAGAAACCTATGGTTTCTTTGAAAATATCTTCCAAATTTGTATTTTTCAGGATCTTCAAACAATCTTACCTGAAAAATAACCTAGATTCATTTATAAAAACTTTTTACTTCCTGTCGGATGTCAAATATCACCGGAAATTATACCAATAAAAAAGCCCTGATTCAAACCAGGGCTTTTACTTTGTTGCGGGGCTGGGAATCGCGCCCAGCCTGCGAGATTATGCACCTTCTTACATTACTGTAAGGGTAGGACTATATCATCATCCGGCTAAGCCGGAGCTCGGCGTGTAGTCTCTACGGGGTCAATCCGGCTGAGCCGGACGACTTCCCTCGGTATTGTCCCGACATTATGTCGGGATGTCCACCGAAATAGCCAAGTTCTTCAATGAAAATTACTTTTCAAGGGGCCCTCTCACTACTAGCCTCGCGTGCGACTTTACACTACCCCGCACAACAAAGCTATTATATCTTTTATTAAAGTTTTGGTCAACCTTGTTTAGACAGCCTTAAAATGGCTTTGAAATTGTCTTTTTCTGAAGCTTTGTTTTTGGATATTTTGCCGCATTTTTGACAGCGGTGGGTGAGAGTGTAACCGCCATTTTTAATTTCGACTCCAACCGGCTCCATTAAACCATCGCACGGTGAAGCTCGATCTCCAGGGGTTTCTTTGTCAACATGCCTGCTCCAAAGACAATTTGGGCAATGATTGGTATAACCAGTTCCGGTCACTTTAACCCCGCATATTTCACAAACAAAATCTTCTTTTTGACGGATAAAATGTTTGACTTTCATGCTTTAATTAATTATACTGAAAAAGGTTGAGAAAAGTGTTGATCGAGTGTGGAGCGTAAAACTACAAGAGTTAACGCTCCTACCGCGTTGTTTTGCGAAACAAAATTTGCGCGGTGGTTGGAACTCGGGAGCTGTCCGACGAAATATCGGACCAGGTTGTGCCTGTGATAGCACAAAAGTGTGTCGTCTCTCGACTAGCTCGAGATAAACTGACGGAGCACTTAATATCAATTATCGAATTATCAAATTTGTTGAATTGAGAATTAGTGTCCCGCCGAGAGCGGGATTTTTCTTTGGCTCGCCGAAGTCCCGCCGTTAGCGGGACGCAGGCGGCAGTTTTAGGGGTGTAGTTAAGTGGTATAACAGCAGTCTCCAAAACTGTTATCGAGGGTTCGATTCCCCCCACCCCTGCAAAATTTGCATTTTATGTTACAATGTAGCAAGTTAAAAAAACACTTTGATCCGGAGGGTTGGAACCGGGGAGTGGCACAAGAGTATGTGACGGAGGCGAAACCGTAAAAGAAAGCAGAGTGTGTCACCAAATGTAAACGCGGTAGAGCACTCAACGAGGTTTATCTGGTGACAGATAAGCGAAGCGAGGTGGCAACGTCTTAAAGGCCCTTGTTTGTTTCCGAATTTATCGGAGGCAAGCAAGGGTTTTTTATGGAGAAAAAAATGAAAGATAATAAAATTATCGGGATTATCGGTGGCATGGGACCATACGCCAGTGCCTATTTTTATAAACTGCTTTTGGACAAGAGTAGAGATTTTTATGGAGCAAAAAAGAATAATGATTATCCGGAAATTCTGGTTGATTCGGTCCCCATACCTGATTTTATTTCTGATACCAAAAACCTTGAAAAAGCCCGAGAGATTTTGACCGAGAGAGTGAAAAAAATGAATGATTACGGAGTAAGTGTTATAGGTATGACTTGCAACACTGCCCATATCTTACTTGAAGATTTAGCTAAGGTATCAAATGCGGAATTTATTTCAATGATCGATGCCGTTTCTGAAAAAATTAGTGATTTAGGTTTTAAAAAAGTCGGATTATTAGCTACACAAACAACAATTTCACAAGGACTTTATCATCGAGCCTTAACCGGCTTGGGGATTTCTTGTGATAGCCTTAATTTAAGAACTCAAAAACTGCACGAAAAAATTATCAGAAAAGTGATTGCTGGGAAAAGCGTCGAAATTGAGCGATTGGTTAGTCAAGTTAAAAAATTTATTAAAGAGGAAAATCTCGAAGGATTAATACTTGGTTGTACGGAATTACCATTAGTCTTTCCTAAAGAGAAATTTGTTAATGTTATTGATTGTTTAGATGTTTTAGTAAATAAATTGTTAAAAAAATATTATAATCAATGATGGAGGTGATTAATATGACTAAAAAAAGAGTTTTTTCGGGATTAAGGCCGACCAACATTGTCACTCTTGGCAATTATCTGGGAGCGATAAAAGGTCAACTGGAATTACAAGAGAAGGAAGGATACGACTGTATTTATTCTGTGGTTGATTTACATGGGATTACTACCCCTTTTGATCCTAAAAATCTGCAAGAGCAAATCAGGAATTTAGTTTTGGATCTTTTGGGAGCTGGCTTGAGCCCGAAGAAATGTCACCTGATGATTCAATCACAGGTACCGCAACATGTGGAATTGGCTTATTTGCTGGGAACAATTTACCCGGTTTCCAGGCTTGAAGACTTACCGACCTACAAAGATAAAAAGATGGAGAATCCGGATTATCTTAACATGGGCTTACTCTATTACCCGGTTTTAATGGCCGCTGATATATTGCTTTATAAAGCTGACACGGTCCCGGTTGGCAAAGACCAAGTACCCCATATTGAAGTAACGAGGGAATTTGCCAGGAAATTCAATCAGATGTTTGGCAAAACCTTTCCTGAACCAAAAGAATATTTAACGACCGGAGCTTACGTTCCTTCTTTAAAAGGTGAAGGGAAGATGAGTAAATCAATATCTGGCAGTTACATTTTATTGACTGACGATTTGGAGACGATTAAGAAAAGGCTGGCCGGCGCGCCGACCGATGTTGGTAAGGGAAAAAAAGTGCCGGAGAGTGGTGGGGTAGCAAATCTGCTTGAGCTGGTCAAGTTGTTTGAGGGAGATGAGGAATTTGAGGAATATGGGAAACAATACGTAAAAGAAGGGATAAAGTATGGCGGGCTTAAAGAAAAGTTGGCCGAGGCAATTTACCGGGAGCTGCATCCGATTCAGGAGAGAAGGAAAGAGTTTGAACAACAACCTAAGTTAGTGGAGGAAATATTAGCTGAGGGCGAAACTTATTGCTCCCAAATTGCCCAAGAAACAATTAGGGAGGTTAAGGAAAAGATGGGGCTAATCAGTTGAGACAGTTTTTTTTCCAGATCGAGAAATCTTTTAAATCCGCTTTTCCGTTTTGATCAAAATCGGAACTCCAGCCTCCGAAAGGAGGGTTCCGTTTTAAAACCAGATTGTTTAAATCGGAAACACGCCAAAAATTGACATTAAAAAAGAAACGGCAACAAAAGCCAGCGCGAGT
>Ga0100388_10003155_pt1 | contig 14057 bp, 15 predicted proteins | sample CryGeymeta201512_FD_81536 | JGI IMG/M metagenome (GOLD analysis project Ga0100388, IMG submission 81536) | Groundwater microbial communities from Crystal Geyser aquifers in Utah, USA - Crystal Geyser metaG 2015-12 | ecosystem: Environmental > Aquatic > Deep subsurface > Groundwater | place... | reverse complement strand
GAACGCCAGTGGGATTTTCGCCCAGCCGTCTCCAACCCAGTTCTGACGGTCATACGGTGTTTCCGGAAGTGGATTCACCTTGCTCAAAAAGAAGGTGTCTCCGATGTTCCAGCCGGACGCCTGCAAAATTGCGGCGTTTGCCATGGACATACTGCCGGTTATGCTTATCATAAGCATAGCCATTACCAACACTAACTTTTTCATCTTACCTTTCTCCTCTTCTTTGGTGAATATTAGCCGATTCCAAAATGGTATCGACATGATTAATAATCTCAAGGTGCAAATTGCACATTATCACATTCCCAGCAAACCGTCAATATATAGCAAAAAAACGGCTGTATCAGTTGTTACGCCGCGTCAATCTTAGCCCAGCTAAAATCACAACTGATGGGATCAGCATCATCTGCAATATTGGCATCAAACCAACATTTAAAAAAGGAATGATCGGCATCAAGGAATTATATGACCATCGGCCGGTTGTCAAGGCATATTTTTCAACCAGGATCGCCAGTACAAAACCAAGAAATATTAGAATTAAAAATCTTCTGGCCTTTATTTTTTCTCCCGCGAAAATACGACTGAGAATAAGCGTGTCCAAAAATAAAATTATAAAAACCATCAGCACATCCCCCAGTCCGGCGCGCAGATGCACAGTTATCAATCCGCCAATGCCAGTGAAATGCGGCGCATACAAAAACGCTTGGGAAATTTCCCACAGAAAATTAAGAGTGAAGGATAAAATAAAAATAAATAATATTTTCTTCATTCTTATTTTTATTTTTTCTTATCCAATCTATCTAAGCCAATTAATTTAATTCCAAAATACACCACCAGTGCCACTACAATGAAATCAATAATTACACTAATAAAATCGCCATATAGCAAATTAGCTGAACCAATGTGAAATGACGCGGTATTAAGACCCTTGGCCGCCCCCATAGCAATGCCCAACAGTGGATTGATAATATCCGTCACTAATGCTGTCTTTTTATTGGACCCAGCGCCACCCAGAATGAACCCGACGGCCAGACCGACTACTCCCTGCTCACGGATGAAATTTATAAATCCTTTCATAGTTTTTTTATTTAAAAATTATTCTGCCTCTGTATTATTCTTGATAACTAGCACGCTATCCAGCATAACAACTCGTTTCTCTGCATTACCAATATCTATTCGCTCCAAAGCCCGAACTCCAACTGGAACAAATTCATATTTTATGTTTTTAATCTCCGCAAGTCGCTCCATTGCACGATTGAACTTTCCTTGATTGTCAGTGTATTTACCAAGCAATGTTCTCACGCTGGGCGCTATTCTGATCTCGCCGGAAGGAGAAAGTACATCAAGTATTTTTGCAAGAGTTTCTACGGTAGATTCTAAATTACTTTCTTCTTGAAGCAGCAAATGAAGAGTTTTCCTAAGGATGACCAAATCAACATTTTGGATTGGAATGCCTTTGTGAAAATCAGCTTTATAAAAATTGTCTTCATATGTTTCATCTTCCGCTTCTCCGCGTAATTCTCTGTCCATACCATAAGCCTCCTGAGTCAGGTTGCGATCCAGGCAAGTCCGAATGAAAGCTCCATCAAAACAACCTAGATCTAGTATAGTCTTATCTCGAAGATTTTTTTCTTTAAGGTCTAGCTTTTCTAAATAATCCTCGAAGATTTTTTGATCAGTCTTTTCTACTCCACCTTCCGCTATTCTTTCCGCTACTATTTTTTTCGCTCAACAACTAAGATATCAACATACCGCCGGAAATTTATATCCCAATCTTGAGGATCCTTGGAAGCATTGCCTAAAATCCACTCCCTAAACATTGGTGATTTTTTGTCCTCCCAAGGCATTCTGTTGTTTTGTTCAAAATCCATAACTATTTTGTCTAAAAAATAAGATTATTTTAAGTATACAGCAAATCGACTTCATTCCAAATGCCATTAGCTACCAATAAATGCAAGCTTGCTTATATTAAGCTACTTTGGAAAAATAAAATAATACTATTCTAAGACAAGTAAAACCGTGCCACTCAGAACAACCATGCTGACCGTGATTTTTTTCAGAATACTGCCCTCTGCGAAAAATTTCCCGCCGGCAATCACATTTGAAAGAGAAGATAGTTTGTAGATAGCCACTACCAGGCCTATGCTGGCAGCAACTTGAATGGCTGAGGCATACATATAGCGATGCGCTACTGTCAGGCCAGAGATAAACAAAACGATTTTCCAAGTTTCTTTTACACTGCCTTTGAGATCTCTCACTAAGTGCGGTTTAGACAGAAAAAACAGTGCATAGTTTATGGCTATAAAAATTTGGATGATCAAAAGATAGGTCAGGGGTTTTATGCCTAAACGGAAGAGAACTGTCCGGTCAAAAACCGCTGACACGCCTCCCAGTAAAAGACATGCGATAATATACCAAATATATTTGCCTCGTCCTTTACGAAATATACCACTGCTGAATTTCAAGTTTTTCAATTCTAAAAAAATCATTCCGCCAACCATCAGAAGTAATCCCAGAAATTGCATATAAGAAAGCATTTCTCCCAATACGATAAATGCGAAAAAGGAAACAAACAGCGGTGACAAGGCCAAAAGCGACGCTGTCTCACTCAATTCATTATGTTTCAGCGTTTTAAAAACCAACAGCGACAGACCAGCTGAAGGAATAGAGGCCAGAAAAATGGCACCCAAAATAAAAAAATTGATTTGAGAAAGATCAGCCACAAAAAGAAAGGGCAAAAGTACGAGTGCATTGGCAAAAGCAAACATCGCCGCGAACTCAAAGGTCCGCGCTTTGGCCAGCGTCTTCTTTTCAAAAATACTTTCGATTGTTATGAAAAATACTGCCGTGATTGTCAGAAAAAACCAAGTCATAAAATGAGTATATAATTTAATATATACTCATTTTAACATTCCTCAGCCTTGCTGTCGATTTTTAAATAAGCCTATATCCTCTCCCACGGAAAACCTTCTTTGCCGAAATGGCCATAGGCGGCTGTCTCTTGGAAAATTGGCGAGCGAAGATCTAGGGTTTTAATAATTGATTGTGGACGGAAATCAAACATTTCTTTAACCAGCTCTGCCAGGCTTTCACCTTTTTCATTCAATGCTTCCACCATTAGCGGTTCGGCTTTTCCAATGGCATAGGCTACGCTGACCAAACACTCCTTGGCATAACCCTTAGCTACCATTTGCTTAGCCACAAAACGCGCCATATAGGCAGCGCTGCGATCCACCTTGGTCGAATCTTTGCCGGAAAAAGCCCCGCCACCATGTGGCACCAAACCGCAATAGGTGTCCACCATAATTTTTCTGCCCGTGAGACCGGTGTCCCCTTCAAACCCGCCTTGCACAAATCGACCGGTCGGATTAATAAAAATTTCCATCTCGGAAACATCGCCAATAATCGGGACAATAACATGCTCAATGATTTGCTCACGAATCTGCTCATTACTAATATTTTCGTCATGCTGGCAACTCACCAACACGGAAGCTATTTTTCCATCTTGCACGCTGATCTGCGTTTTGCCGTCCGGCCGCATCCAAGAAAAAGCTGGATTATTTTTTCTCAGCTCTTCCAATTTTTTCGCTAGTGCGTGAACTTTCACAACTGACTCCGACATCATTTCTTTTGTCTCATCTGTCGCATAACCATACATAATGCCCTGATCGCCTGCTCCGCCCGTGTCCACGCCTTGGGAAATGTCCGGTGATTGCTTCACAATTTTCACTAAAATCTCCAGGTCTTGATTGTAACCGATTTTTTTATAGACGCTTCGGGCGATCTCAGCAAAATCAACTCAGCCATGGTCGTCACTTCACCGCCAATCAGCAAAGTGCCATGCCCGCCAAAAGTTTCCACGGCCACTCGGCTCATCGGATCTTGTTTGAGGCAGGCATCCAAGATAGCATCAGAAATTTGATCACAAACTTTGTCCGGATGGCCGGAAGTCACACTTTCTACGGTATAAGTTTTTGGTTTGTATAACATATATTTATGAAATTTAGAAATTAGAAATTAAAATAAAAAAATCTCCTTTACCGAAAAAATAGAGAATAAAAATCGACCATTTATCTCTTCTCGGAAAGCCTTAGCTAATCGAGCTGGAAGGAGCACCCTTTCTCGAAAGTCACTTCGAAACGGTTGCTGGATGGGTCGCTGAGCCAGTGCTCTGCCATCACTCTTGATAAATATTATTAAATTGTATCGTACTGTATTTTGATTATAGCACGCCTTTTTCAAAAAGCAAGAAGAAGATTTTACTAACCATATTTTCTCTTCTAAAAATATTTTTCCTTCCCCGCCCAATTCATCTATCGCATCACAAATCAAAGCTACAATTTCATCATTTTGAAAATTTTTGGAATTTTTTAGATTCTCACGCACCCAAGCTATGGCTTTTTCGTGGCTGGAACCACTACGCCTGCGATTAGCTTCATATTGATCGACTGCCATCAGAATGCGCCCCTCTATCGCATCAACATACTCTTCCATCAAACCAATGGCTCCGGCCTGAAGCGGAATTTCTGATTCAGAGAGTCCATATGGATTAATCCCCTTGTTAAAATGGTGCGATCCGGCAATAATCCCAGTGTGTTCATTTAAGCCGGCAGGAAATTTTTCCAAAATATCGTGGGTCCATTGGGCATGCATATCCCAAAATTGCCGCATCGTTGTTTGCAAATCAATCCCGCAATTTATCAAATGAGCGGCCATTGCATTTCCTTCTTCCAAAGAAAAATTTTCCGCAATAACTTTCCCCAGAGACATCATTGGATTTTTAATTTGCTCTTGAGCAAAAATTCTAACAATAGTTTTTAACTCCTCCGCACTTGCCTCGGCCGGTCCGGTCTTTCCGATGTCATACAAGATGGCAGAGATGCATCCCTCTATTTTATCCATCTAATCAATTTTTTCTTTTTTTGGCAACAGCCAAGGTGTTTCTTGTATATTTTCCATAAGCTAATTTACAGCTAAAAAAATTATTTTCAGTCTTTTTTATTTGATTGCTACACTTATTATGCCACAAAAAAACAAGCCCCTAAAAAGGCACTCTTAACGGCTAAATCGTGATTTAGCCGTTGGAAATTAGTTTGTCGGAAATCTAAAAGAAGGTTCAACGGTAATCTTAACATTCTCTGAAAATCCCCCGAACCACTCTATATCTTCCTGCACCATTCTCCATTGAAAATCATAAATGCCTGGCCGACTGGGAGCTTTGACTTTAAAAGTAAATTTTTTTGTTTCCCCCGGCTTGATCTTTTCCTCCGGATTGAGATCTACTCTGCCTTTCCAATAAATATTATCTTGGGGACTCTGTGAACCCATCCGATATTGTTTCTCATTCGTCCAAACTTCCATCCCAGTATTTTTAACAGCCACGGAAACTTCATATTCCTCTCCGCTAATCATGGTAACGGGAACTGATTGTTTCTCAAATTTGGCGTCATTACCGATATTATTACCTTGAAAAATCGCTGCCAGCGCATCTTCATCTTTACAAGAATATTTATTATCCGGCGAATAATAATTTATGGCCGGACCATAACATCCTCCGTTTTTATCATAAACCACTGCCAAGTACGGCATTAGAAATCCCATGCTCTGCGAAGTGAAATGTTGGTAAAGATTTTTTAGCGTTTTAATTCTGGTTTTCTGATTCATGCGGGCAAAACGACTCATATCATCATACTGAAGACCACTCCAGTCTAGGTGCAAAAACACATTATTGGCTTTGGAGGCAAAGTTTTCATGCCAAAGCAATGCCCAGCAGCGGTCGCCTTCTTTCTTCCACCAGCGTGAAAAGCATGGCTGGTTCTCAATTTCTCCCTTATCATCTATACCCACTCCGCCCTCTATATAATCAAAAAGCTGGAGATATTTTTGATCGGTTATGTCATCGGTTTGCGCTCCGATAACAATTTCCTTGCCTTCTGATTCAGCATACTTACGCATTTCTGTTACAATGTCCTTGGCCCAGGATTTAGACAAATTACCATTATCCTGAAAATAGATTTGTCCGAACAAAAAACTCTGAACTCCCAGATCAATTGCTTTTCTGGTTATATATTTCAGATAGTTGCGATATTCCGGACTGCCAAAATAGGCTTTACAGGTTCCTTCTCCCCAAAATCCCCAGCTTCCATCCCGACACATTGCAGAAAAATTAAAATTTCTTTTTTTATCCGGATAATAATATGTGGCGTCAGTACCGACAGCTTCAGCTAAAAACATTCCATAAATCAGACCGCTTTTTTTGACTTTCTTCATATTATTCTCAACCAGCGAAAAATCAGGCGGAACAACCCAAGTCTCCACGGCGCGATGCAGGTATTCGCATTTCGATCTTTCGATTAGGGCAATTGATCTGTCAGTATCTCCGCCGGAACCGGTCAGCAAACCGTCTGCGACACATCCGCGCTTTTTCATTTGTTCAATTATCCGCGAAACATTTTCCGCTCGAGATTGATTTTCCAGATTGTTTTTTACTATTAAAATAGAACTAACCGCAAAGCCAAAGGCGAAAGCCACTATAGAAAGCGCTTTCCAGCTTTTTATCTTTTTTTTGGAAACAAGCGTGAAATTTCGATTATTAAACAAACCAAAAACATCTCGCGCTAGCTGATCCACCTTTCTATCTCTGAGTTTTTTATTTCTTGTTTCTTTGTCCATTTTGATAGCTTAATTATAACATTAAATCGAAAAAAATGGCTAAAAGAGATTTTTATATCAGCGGCTGCCTGCCGATGGGCAGGGAAATCCTACGAAATAAAGTGGGGCAAATGGATTAGAATTAAAGTAATCGCTCAAGATATCGCGCAAAGTTCTAAATTATAAGTTGAGCGTCCAAATGGCCCAGTTGAGATAGCCGGCGAAACTGACCCAGAGAATATACGGCGCCAAGAGCCAAGCGGCCGTTTTAGAAATTTTGGCGAAGGCGATGATTGTGGCAAATATAGACAGCCAAAGAAAAATCATCTCAAAAAGCGCGCCGCCCGGAGAATGCAAGCCGAAAAAGATAATCGACCAAAGCGCGTTCAAAACCATTTGAATCCCAAAAAACCAGAAGGCCAATCTCTTGCTTTTTCCGCTCTCATCTGTCCAGACAAGATAGAGTGCATAGCCCATCAAAAGAAACAGTATTGTCCAGACCGGACCAAACACCCAAGCCGGCGGATTAAGAGCGGGCTTAACCAGAACCGGATACCAATCTTTCACCGAACCGACTGTAAAAAAGCTCCCCCAGTCCTCCCGCCAACTGCGGGATGATAAGCGAAATGATGAGTTTGTATACTTGTCCTGAGCGAAGTCGAAGGATTTTTTTCATTTATTTATTTATTTTAATTTTTATTACTGAATTAATTCCTGAATTCTTTATTGCAAGAAATTATATTTTTTCGAAGGTTGAGTCTTTGGAGCTAGTCAGTAATATCAAAAACTAACTTTAACAAGAACCAAAATAATACTATCTGAAAGATTCAATTTTGCTCAGATTGATAAACCATCCATATTTTCGTAAAGACTCTTCTACATGCAAAAGGGCTTGCTGTTGAGACTTTTCATACAAAGATAAATAATAGGTAGCCCCATTTACATTATGAAAGCCAATTTTTTCCAAAATATTTACCAAAGTAGGTAATTCTCCAGCATATGTTGTGTATTGTGCACTCTCACTGAGCTCACCAATAGTCAAAAGACAATTGGTGACTTGTATTTTCTCATCACAATGCGTGACCGTGTCCGTTTCCGTGACAAAGGTCGCGAGATAACCAACAGATTCACAGTTACTCACTGCTGTTTCATCAAAATTTTCATAATTAGTCACATTTGAAATAAATGTCTTCATATATTTTCATTATTTTAATAATTTATCATATCATCATCAATAAAAATTATTCTGCTCCCAATTCTTTTCTCTGAATCCACTTCGAACCATCTGGGGTTATAACCAAAACATCTACTGGGCCACCTACACCAGGAATATCTCCGGGATCAGCTTGTATGCCATCAGAAAATCTCTGCATCGCAGAAGTAGTTTGAATTACAAGAATCGTAAAATCAACCGCATCTTGCAAAGTCATTGCACCCCAATTAATTGCATATTCCAATCCATTCAGTTGCTTTTCCACTTCTGGTTGTCCTTTTTGTTTTATTGCCTCTCCAACAAAAGGGGCATTAAAAATTCTTGGATCCCAACCTTTTACAATTCTAGAAACAACATCAGTTTGTCCAATCCAGTTTGCGCCATATTCTTTTCCTTTTTGGTTGCTATCGCGTCTTTGCAGAATTTCTCCCGGAATATACACATTATAAACTTCATGGGAGCCATCAACATTATATCCAGCAACAAAAAGTACTAGACCGTCAATCCCCACCGCACCATCCTTAACATTTCCCGCTTGATCTTTAATTTTAAATTTCAAACCATGTTGTTCTTGCTTTATCTCTATAACCTCCAACCCCTGATTTTTGAAGTTATTTTTAATTTGCTCTGGTAATTTTTCCAGTTGCTCTTGCCATTTAAGTTTTTTGTCAAAAATATAATGCAATTTTCCCGCAACCTCTTTTACAGATAGATTTTCTACATCAGCTTCTCGCTTAAACTGTTCAATAAATTTACTTATATTTTTCGGAATACCATCTTCCTGCAAAAATGCCAATCCGGTTACAGCCACGCCAACTCGACTATTGATTAAAAATAATTTCGTTGCTGCGTCTGATCCAATTCTAGAAACACCTTTTCTATTTCGATAAGACTGACGACTATCAGCCGCCAAAACGATACCTTCGGGAGTTGTTGTATTAATTGCTAGTGACATAGTTTTTTTAAAAAATTATTTATTTAATGCATTCAAATCATTAACAAGGAGATGAACTGTTGTGGATGGATCTTTTTTTAAATATGAATGTTCTTTTTTATACATTTCTAATAATTTTTCGGCATTTTTAATTGCATCTTTCTCCATATTTTTAATTATTTCATACATATTTTTTGAATTCTTTTGATAACTTTGGCCGTTGGTTTTACTAATTTCTTTATCCAGTTTTTTTATCAACTCTTTTCTTCCAATAGCCGTATCAATGAAGTTGAAATGTAATAAAAACCACAACTCAAAACACTCATTCGAATATGCAACTTTTAATCCTAATTTTTCTGCTTTCTCTACGGCGCTATCAAAGTTACTACTAAAATCATCTCTATCAAAAACAACCCAATAATTATCACTATTATCCGAATTTCCGATTTTTATGTTATTTTTCACTAAAAAATCTTCGACATAATCCACAAGGCTCGTGGTGTTGTATCCCGTACCCTTTATTTTAATTTTTATATTTGTATTCCTGATTTCTCTTTTTTTGGATTCAAAATAATTTGGCTCTGTTTCTTCCCCCTCTGTGAATATATAAATTATCCTATGCTCATCTTGTATCTCATATTTTCTTTTGAATCTTTGTTTTGTGTTTTTCTTCATGATTTTATTTATAAAGATTCAATGAAAGGCAGTGCCCCAAACCTACCTTCGAGATATTTTTTAGAATATTCGGTATCATTTCTTAAATTGAATTCAGCCAAAGAAAAAAGATTACCAATACCAAACTTATCTTTTTCGGTAAACCAAATCTGAGCCTTATCAAAATCATCCTTATAGGACAATAGGCTTGTGTCATGGGTCGTAACTATTAATTGAGCATTCTTTGGATTATTTTTCTCAAAAATATCAACAATAAATTTGGTCAAAAATGGGTGCAAGCTATTATCAAATTCATCAATAAACAGCACCTTGTCATTTTCAATAGTATCAATTATTGGACCAAGTATATCAAAAAACTTTTGTGTTCCCATAGACTCATTGCCCATATTGATTTTTTCAAAACCAACATTTTCTTTTTCTGAATTAAATTTAGCATGTGAAAAATTAATGGTGTCAACGGAATTAGGGATATCCTTTTGATTACCTATCAGCATCATGTGCTCTCTGACTTTTTCTGGCAACTCTATTTTTTCAATCACACCATCATCAATACAAAAATCAGCCTTTTTCAAAAAAGTTAAAATTTTAGCTCTTGCCTCTGGATTTTCTTTGAATAATTTTACAGTAAATCCTCCGTGTCTTTCGTTTTTTTGTCCACTAATAATGTTGATATTTTTGAAACATTCGGCGATTCCTATTGCAAGACTATCATTCCATTGTGAAGCTGCCGACAAAAAAAGAACTTCTTTTCTTGTTTTTGAAATTACATCCTCGCTTTTCTTCAACACATCAAACAATTCAATAGATTGTTCATTCCTGACTAAATATTTTTTTTCTTTTCCTTCTGTTAAAATCTCAACCAGTGTTTCTTTAAAAATTCTATCATTCAGAATTGCAAAGCTATATTTAAATATTTTTTCATCCATTGAAAAAACAATCTCCCATACTATAGGTGAATTTTCTTCATCCGAAAGCAAAAATTTATGATAGGGTAGCTTTGCGCCCTCTTTAATAGTCGCTGAATTAAGAACTAATCCCCTCATTACAGCAAGAGCGTCAAGCAATGTGCTTTTTCCTGAAGCGTTAGGACCATACACAAGAGATGTTTTTAATAAACTCTCCCCATTATTCTCAAAAGTATGATCGCTTTTTCTTGCAACAGTGGAAAAAGTCACCTTGTTTTTGAAAATTTTAAAATTTTCCACAGAAAACTCAATTAATGCTATTTTCATATGATTGCAATTTAATTACTTAATCTACTAACATTATACACAATACACAAAATAATGCAAGTATTATGTAAATTTATTGCAATTTTGTATACTTCTCATACAACCCAAATAAAAACTCCATCCTCTCCGTCGAAGAATTGAAAGATTTTTTTCTATAGGCTGAATCTACTGTCCTATCGAGGTTTTGGTGTGCTTTGACCAAATCAGCCGGCATTGTAAGCGGATCATATAAATCAGCCAACGAGCTGTTGGGATATTTCGTGCGGGCATCCAAAGCTTCTTGCGCTGCTTGTCCAACCGCTTTCATTTTTTCTTCGCTTGGATTTTCCGGCCAAGGTAAATTATTATAGACAATATCTTTTGAATAACGAAAATCGCTTTTCAATCTTCCGCAAACATGGCGAACCCAAGTCATATGCATTTCACTTTCTAAAACTCCAAAATGATATAGATTCGCATTTGGAATGGCCATGCAAGTATCGCTCACTGTAAAATCTTTATCAAAAAATCCCATTGGGATATATTTTCTGTTTTCACTAGAAACCCTCGGCACAACAACAAATGAATCACCGAAATTTCTGATCTCACCAAAAAGCATCGGCGTGTTAGCATTTTTAATTGTTGAAGGTCTTTTACTCGCCAATCTAAATTGTTTCACTTTTTCAATTTTTTCCATTATTTCAGGAATGGCTTTTATTTTCTCAGGCGCGGCATCAACCAGCCACAAACACCATCGTTTTCCGTTATTAAGAAATTCTCTCGCGCTAATCAATGGTCTCACAAATTTTTCTGCTTCAGGATTATTTTGCAACAATTGATTTTTTTCATCATCGGTCATCAAAAGATTTCCACCATCCAACGGCATATTTCCAAAACTCATCTTAGGCACATCACAAATCGAATTTTGTTTTAATTGAACAATAACATCATCCGCCGGCACTAGATATGGATTGATGTTTTTCACTTTTATTTCATGCGGCTCGCCTTTCACATCTTCATATTCAAAAAGCAATTTCTTGTCCATATCAAAATTAGCAAATCCAACAATCACGCAAAAAACTGCCGCTTTGCCTCGCGCTTCATTGTTCCACTTGAAAGTTTTGTGCGCAAAGTGAATTTTGATGTCATAATTTTTCAAAAGTTCACCCCACAAAATTCCCATTTGCTCACCTTGCGTGATTGAATTTGTCGAAACGAAAGCGCATTTTATTTGCGTGCCTTGAACATATTTTGCCGCTTTCACATACCAACCGGAAACATAATCTAAAACACCCACGCCATTCACTTTCCCAAAAACTGCCAAAATATCATTTCTTTGTTCTTTACTCATCATCTTTGATCCAATAAATGGCGGATTCCCGAGAATATATGAAAGTTCATTTTTTGAAACAACTTCTTCCCACTCTTTCTGCAAAGCATTGCCGACAAAAATCGTCGCGCCTTTGCCGAGCGGAAGATCGACAATGTTTTTTCCAAAAATTTCACTAGCCTTTTCATTCGTCTGATGATCCATCAGCCACATCGCAGTCTGAGCGATGCGCGCTGGAAACTCATCGATTTCAATCCCAAAAAATTGTTCTGGACGGACTTTGATATATTGTTTCAAGTCATATAACTCCAAACGGTTTTGTGCGCCAAAGCGGATTTTGAGCATCTCCAGTTCCAAAAGTCGGAGTTCGCGATAGGCAATGACCAAGAAATTCCCGCAACCGCAAGCCGGATCAAGAAATTTCAGCTTGGTTAATTTTTCCTGAAATTCAAAAAGTTTTTGATTGTTTTTTCCGCAAGATCCCAGCTCGGAATATAGTTCATCCAAAAACAAAGGTTTGATGAGCTTCAAAATATTTTTTTCTGAAGTATAATGCGCTCCCAAATGTCGCCTTGCTTCTTTGTCCATAACGGATTGGAAAAGTGAACCGAAAATCGCCGGAGAAATTTTTGACCAATCAAACTCACAAGCATCCAAAAGTTTCTTTCTCATTTCTGAATTGAAAGATGGAACGATTGCTTGTTCGGCGAAAAGCCCGCCATTTACATATGGGAATTGCGCCAATTCCTCGTCCAGCGTGGCTTGTCTTTTTTCCGGAGCAGTGTTGAGAATCTAGAACAAAGTTGAAAGATGCATTCCGGTATCAGAGCCGTCTTCACTAGTGCGATTTTCCAGATAACGGCGGAATTGGTGATGCAAAAATATATTGGCGTCATCTGCAAAGAGACAAAAAAGCGTCCTGACCAAAAATACATTGAGCTCGTGTCCGGAAAATCCCGTTTCAACCATGACATCATATAATTTCCCCATCAGCTCAGCCGCCTTGATATTCACTTCATCTTCTTCTTTATATTCTTGTTTTTTGTAGCCAGCGATAAAATCAAAAAGATGGACTTTTTTATGCAAGTCTTTCAAAGAAAATTCCTGCTCGGTTTTTTCTTCCAAATCATACAATTTAAAATGTTCAAAATCAGAAACAAGAACATATTTCGGCAAATCTTTTTCTTTGATTCCGGGGAAATAATCCATGGCCTGCACATAGGCCTTTTCCAGGCTTCTTCCTTTGGACTTATGCTCAACCAAAAGCATGCCCGGCCAAAACAAATCAACAAAACCTTGATTCCCGCCGTATTTTTTCACCTACACTTCGAATTGCGCCAAACGCCTACGAGTCAATCCTAACACATTGAAAAAGCCATCCCAAAAAGATTTGGCCTCCGCATCTTCTGAGCTTTCATTTTCCCACTCTTTGGAAAATTCAATGGCCCGTGATTTGATTTCATTCCATGATAATGGCATATGTTTATTTCTTACTCCTATAATCCCTAATTTGCAATCCGCCCGCAATTCTTTTCACAACCATTCTTTGCTTTTCACGCCAACCCAATTCCCTCACCATTTCAATAGGCAGGTAATTGGGGTCAGGTACCTTTTTATATTATTTCTTCCAATCCTTAACCAACACGCCTCCGCGGACACGCTTCACCACGACTTTCTGCTTTTCCCTCCAGCCGAGATCTCGCACGGTTTCGATCGGCAAAGTTAGACCGATGGAGCCGTTACCGGATTTGGTTAATTTTCTAATATTATTGTCTTCCAATTTTCTTCTTGGCATTTTTTTAATAAATTTATTACTGAATTTATTACTGAATTCCTTATTTTTATTCTACGCCCTAAAAGCCCTAAAAGCAAAAAGAGACGCTTTCGCATCTCCTTGTCCCACATTGCTCCGCGATCAGGACTCGAACCTGAAACCAATTGATTACACTTATCCTAATATTTCTAAAAGGGGTGGACTATATCATCTCCTTTATCCAAAGGAGTGAGGCGCTTCCCGGTCCGCCTCTGGCGAACAAGTACTCTCTT
>Ga0100388_10003137_pt1 | contig 14097 bp, 9 predicted proteins | sample CryGeymeta201512_FD_81536 | JGI IMG/M metagenome (GOLD analysis project Ga0100388, IMG submission 81536) | Groundwater microbial communities from Crystal Geyser aquifers in Utah, USA - Crystal Geyser metaG 2015-12 | ecosystem: Environmental > Aquatic > Deep subsurface > Groundwater | place: USA... | reverse complement strand
TTGACGGAGGTGATATGATGACCATGCTCACGCGCACACAATGTGGTCTGTTGGAGGGGGAGCGCTCATGATCGATGCAATGCGGCAACTTGCCTTGGACTACGTGCGCCTTGAGTGCGGTGCCCCGGTCGACGATGATCCCGAGATCTGGTACCGCGAGTTGCGCGAGACCGACCCGGGGCGGCTGTTCCCGTGGCTGGTCGAACAGTCCGGCAAGGTTGAGTCGTACTACACGCTGTCGCCGCACCCGCAGGACCTGACGGCTGCCGTTCTCGAAGTCCACGACCTCCGGGAGGGCGATAGCCGGCGTTTGCCGTTCAACCAGCCCAGCGGTTCACAGTCGCCCGCGTTGGGACCGGTCGTCAAACGGACATGGAAAGCGGCGGACAAGACTGGTGGCCCTTCCTCGAAGATCCAAGGGACGACGCTGAAGGCGTTTGCCGCGATTGCCAAAGAGGAGGCCGAGTGGAGCTCGTACTTCGGAGAGGTCGCCGAGTGCTGGGCTCGGCCCCGGTGCCACTTCGGCGGGAAGCTACTGGACGAGGATCACGGCGAGAACGCCCTGGCGATTGCGGTTGGCGTGATCCCCGATACGAAGACTGTGTTCCTCGCCTACCGCGACGAGCAAGGACGGTTGCCGGGCGACGTGCCGGACTACGTTCAGTACCTGCAGGCCGTTCTGGCCGACACGAAGTACGCCACGCAGAGCATCCCGCAGGAGCAGGGCCGGACGTGCGCGCTTTGTGGTGCCGCGGAAGTGGCGGTCTACCCCAACGCGCTCAAGGGGGCGGGCATCAACCTGGCCAACGTGGACCGCGAAGGGGCGTTCCCTGGCGTGGACGCGGCGCAGGCATGGAAGGGCTACGCCACGTGCGGCGCGTGCGCCGACCTGCTCTACATCTGCAAGAACTACGTTGCCCCGGACTTTCTCGCCTCAATCGCGGGTGAACGGGCGCTCGTGCTGCCATATACCCAGCTCGACCCGACGCTTCGCCTGCGCTTCCTGGGCCGCGTCCGCAAGCTGGTGGCCGGGATCGACAGGGAGGAAGTTCAGACGCGAGAGCGCCGACTGCTGCAGCTTGTAGCTGAAGATCGCGCGGTTACGTCGCTCACGTTCCTCTGGGCTGACTTCGGTCAGTCACTCGAGAACGTCCGCGGCATCGTGTCCGACGTGCTGCCCACGCGGCTCAACCGACTGCAGGCGGTCAACCAGCAGATCAACGAGGCGAAGCACCCGGCCTTCCCGCAGCTTCCATTGGAGAACTTCAAGTACGACCTGCGTCTGTCGCTCCTCCGTCCGCTGCTGCGGCGCCCCGGCGATAACAAGGCGAAGGCCGTCAACGCCAGCAAGCGCTTGTTCGACCTCCGCCGCGACCTCGCCGCCGCGATCTACCACGGCACTCGGCAGGAACTCCGAGACTCCCGCTCGTCCCGCCGTTTCTGGGAGGAAATGCTCACCACCGCTCGGTGGCACCTGAACGACGCCGCGGAACGCAGCGACGCGTGGGGGTTGCTACACGAAGGCTGGTCCGACAAGAACAGCTCTGCGTACCTAACCCCGGCCGGCTGGGTGCACCAGCTTGCCAAGTTCCTCCACTATCTCAGACTGACAGAGGTGATGCCTATGCCCGGCGAGATCTACCAACCGAAGTGCGAAGCCCTGAAACCGTACTTCACTCAGGAGACAGCCCTCGACTCGAAGGAGAAAGCCTTTGCCTTCATCCTGGGGGCGCTGTACGGGAAGGTGATGCAGGTGCAGGCGGCGCGCGGCGTCAACGTGGGGGCGAATGCGCTGACTTGGCTCAAGCGGCTGACGCTCACAGGCGACGACTTGCCCGAGCTGTACATCAAGGTACGAGAGAAGCTCCTCGCCTACGAGACCGAGGGGAGCGCGACCGTCCGGCAGGTGGTGGCGGAGCTGGGCGAGTTGGGGACGCAGTTGCGGGACCTGACCCAACTCGACGAGACCCAAGCCTGCTACCACTTGCTCTTGGGGCAGTCTCTCGCCACGACCATCATGCCGAAGAAGCAGACCGACTCTCCGGACGAAGAAGGAGTGCAGGAATGAGCGACCAGATCCAGACATTGACCTCCCGACGTGAGTTCTTGTTCTTGTACGACATCAAGATGGGCAACCCCAACGGCGACCCCGACGAGAACCGCCCGCGGGTACTGCCCGACGGGACGCACTACGTGACCGACGTGCGCCTGAAGCGGTTCGTTCGCGACTACCTGAAGATGCAGGGCCAGGAGATCCTGGTGGACACCATCGAGGACAAGACGACCAACCTCACCGGGCGCGTCGCTGCGCACTTGGAGGCGCACAAGCTCAAGCAGTGCGAAGGTCGAGAGCTTGTTGACATCCTGTTGGGCGCGTTCATCGATGCGCGTCTATTCGGGAGTTCGTTCGCCTTCAAGAAGCAAGACAAATGGGAACCGAAGCCCGAACCCAAGACGCTGACAGGTGCCGTTCAGATCAACCACGGCGAAGTCCTCCACGAGGCCGAGGAGGTGGACATCCACGGCACGTCCGTCTTCGGCAGCGCCGAAGAGAAGTCCCAAGGCACCTTCACCACCTACTTCGGCCTTCGCTACGCCCTCATGGGCTTCAACGGCGTCGCGAACGAGCACAGCGCGAAGCTCTCGCGCCTGACTGATGACGACTACGCAACGCTGCTCAAGGCGATGTGGAACGGCGTCCGCTCGGCAGGCAACACCCGCACTAAGTACGGTCAGAACCCGCGACTGCTGGTCAGCGTGGCCTACAAGCCCGGCGAGGAGTTCCAGTTTGGCAACCTGGCCGACTACGTGTCACTGGCACCGACGACCGGCAAGCCGGAGAAGCAGTGGGCTTCGCCGGACGACTATCAGGTCGACCTGAGCAAGCTCGCCGAGCGCATTGGACAACAGGCGGCCAAGATTGCCGCAGTTGAGTATTGCGTGTCGCCGGATCTCCAGCTTGCGCCGTCGCTCAGCGACATGGACTTGGCTGACGTGGAGAAGAAGAACCTGGACTTCGACGGCTACTCGGCGTAGCGTCTGACCGTCAGCGTCGTCGGGCTCTTCGTCCCAACGGGACCGACCGGGAATAGCCCAGTGGCTTCAGCCCTGGGACGCTGGCGACGCAGGAACCTCCCCCAAGTCCTGCAAGGACGACTGATCGCCGTTCAGCCGTCCCTTCGGGACTATGACCATACTGGTGCGCCCGGAGACCCAGGGCTGAAGCCACTGGGCTACTTTCAGGCAGTCCCTTCGGGACGCACGACCACCCGCCACGGCGAACCGGACGCACCTGGAGTTACGGGTACCGACGGAGGGTACACCTATGGACGTGATCACCTTCGACTACTGCGCCCGCTTCGGGCACTTCCTGCGTGCCGAGGCGAACGCCAACGCCCCGACCTATCCCGTGCCGCCGCGAACGGTGCTGCTCGGGATGATCGGCGCTGTGCTCGGAATGCAGAAGGATGAGCCACAGGAGCTGCTCTCCGAGGCTCGTCTCGCAGTAGCCGGCGAGATCCCGCGGACGTTCTGGCACAAGACGAACTTGCGGAAGGTCCCGCCGGCCCCGTTGCCGTGGGTGGTAGAGCGCGACCAGAACGTCCGCGAGCCAGCAGCGAGCAAGAACACCATCCACCCCCAGGAATGGCTTTGGAAGCCGAAATATCGCGTGTGGGCCGGCTTGCGAGAGCCGTATCATTCCGAGCTGGCGCAACGGCTGACGGATCGGCGGTGGCACTTCTGCCCCTGCATGGGGCTTTCGGAGATGTTGGCTGACCTCACCAATGCGGAAGTCCGGCAAGCGGAGGAGCTGGGTAAAGGAACTCACCGTATCGGCACGGTCGTTCCCGGCGACCGCGCCCGGGTGGACACGATGGTTGCCTGCGCCGACGAACTCGCAGTCCAGACGCTCCGCATGCCGCGGGCGGCAACGCCGGACCGCGTGTTCTCCCACGCTACGTATCTGGTCGAGCGTGGCGGCAAGCCGATTCCTGTGGACACAGAGGCCGCCTGGCAAGTCGGCACGGACGTGGTGATGTTCCTGTGAGCGAGCTGCTGTCCCATCCCGACCGCACCCTCAGTGACCATGTGGCGGAGGTGCACGAAGCGGCCGACGCCCTCTGGGGTGCGCACAGCGGTCCGTTCGGCGAGGTCAACGCCGACGTTCGGGAGTGGCTCCAACAAGCGGTGTCGCTGCACGACGCAGGCAAGGGGAGCGAGGCCTTCCAGCAGTACATCGTGGCACCGGAGCGATGGCGCGGCCGGTCGGCAGAGAAGCGGCACGCGCCGCTGTCGATGCTGTGCGCGCTCTCATGCGCCGAGGAAGGCGGGTGGTCGTGGCAGACCGCGCTGGGTGTTGCTGCAGCCGTTGCCGGGCACCACTCCGGTTGGCATACAGGCGACGGACTTGAGAACCTACTCGCCAGCGATGACGCCGTTCTGCGAAAGCAGGTGGAGACGCTGCCGTGGGACAGCCTGTCGTCGGCACTGGGCACGGCACTGGTGCCGCTGGCGAGCTCTGAGGATCTTGTCGATCCGAGTCTGGATGTGCTGGAGGATTGCCTGGCCGAACTGCGCCGTCTCCCGCCGGACAGCGGAGTGCGCTACCGCCTTCGCGCGCAGCTCTGCCTGTCTGTGCTGCTGGAAGCCGACAAAGCGTTTCTCGCCCTGGAGCCGGAGGTCCGGGAACGCTACCTGATACGTCGACCGCCGAAGCTTGGCCCGGAGCTTGTGGACGGCTTCCTCAAGACGAAGCCCTCGACACCTCTGGACGGCGTTCGCCGACGCGCCCGGCACATGGTGTTGAGCGCACTTGACCACGCAGACGACGAACGCGTGCACACTGTCGCCTTGCCCACGGGCTCGGGGAAGACGCTCCTGGCGGCGAGTTGGGCGCTGCGGCTGCGGGAGCAGTTGACCGCCGAGAACCACGCGCCGAAGATCGTAGTCGTGCTGCCATACCTCTCCATCATCGACCAGACACAGAAGGAGTACACCGACCTCTTCCGTGAGAGCGCTCCCACCGGTCTGATCCTGCAGAGCCACTCGCTCTCGGAGCGCGTGGTGGATCCTGAATTGGACGGCAACACCAATGACTTCTTCGTGGATACCTGGCAGTCGGACATCGTCATCACCACCTTCGACCAGTTCCTGTACGCGCTGTTGGCTCCCGAAGCCCGGCACTTGATGCGGTTCCACAACCTGTGCGATGCGCTGATCGTGATGGACGAGATTCAGACGCTGCCGTGCAAGCTGTGGGACCCGCTTTCGCGGGCCCTGGAGCAACTCACCACTTTGGGCAACACACGCCTCCTCGCCATGTCGGCAACCCAGCCCGGGTTCCTGCGCGCGCCGTGTGACCTCACTCCCGAGCGCGGCGGGCTGTTCAGTGAACTTGGGCGCTACGAGCTGAAGCTCCGACACCGTGAGCCTCTGCTGCTGGAGGACTTCGTCGCCGACGTGGTTGGCCGGCTGGACGAGTGGGAGGGTAAGCGTGTGTTGCTCACCCTGAACACGCGCCGCAGTGCCCGGGTCGTCCGCGACGCGTTGGCCAAAGGGGGCGCCGAACCTCTGTACTTCCTCACCGCCGATGTGACACCGGCCGACCGGCTGGCAGCCATCGGCGAGATCAAGCAAGGTGAGCCCTGTATCGTCGTCTCGACCCAATGCATAGAGGCGGGCGTCGATCTCGACATGGACTCGGTGATCCGCGACTTCGCCCCGTTGGACAGCCTCATCCAGGTGGCGGGGCGCTGCAACCGGAACGGATGCGGCGAGCGAGGGACGATTGAGGTCGTCTGCCTGGTGGGCGACAACGGCCGGCAGTTCTCCTTGATGATCTACGACCAGGTGCTGCTGCAGACCACCCGGACTGTGCTGGGTGACAGTGCCACCCTCCCAGAAGAAGACATTCTCCCACTCACCGAAGCGTACTTCGAGATTCTCAAACGTGAGCTCAACCACGGCGAGGCATTCACCAAGGCATGGGCGCGGTGGGAAGACACCGAGTCCGTCCGCAGCCTGTTGCGCGGCGACAGCGAACAGGTGACCTTTGTGGTCGTCGAGCGCGACCCTGACCTCGAAGAGGCGTTAGAGCAGGTCACGCAGATTGGCGACCGGTGGGAGAAGCGGCGGGCCATCCGGCAGTTGGCGGGGCGCCTCGCCAAGGTGAGCGTGTCGGTCTATGCCAAGAAGGACCTGGATCCGCAGGACTTCGCAAAGCGAGACGCCACGGGCAACTTCTGGCTGCTGAACCGCGGCTACTACCGACCCGAGACAGGACTGCAACTGGCACCGCCCGAGGAAGAAGAAGCGTGGGGGTGGATGCTATGAGCCGGGTGCGTATCGGCTCAGTGCGACTGAACTGGACCGGACCCTACGATGGTCCTCCTGCGCCGCACCTGCTCCGCGGCGCCATTGGCGCCCGCTTCAGCGACAACCCGCTGTTCCATCAGCACGCAGAAGGTGGTTCTGTCTACCGCTATCCGCGCGTGCAGTACCGGTGGGATGCCGGGTCCGGTGTGATCGCCGGGTTCGGCGAAGGCGTCGAAGCCCTGCTCGACCTCCCCTGGCCCGGTCTGACGCTCCGTCTCGGTTCTCGGGAGATGACCGTGCTCGACGTTACCACCGAGTTGCACGAGCACAACATACAGCCCACGGACCGACTCCGCCGCTATCACTTCCGCTCGCCCTGGCTGCCCTTCAACCAGGAGAATTACGCCCGCTACCGGGCGATGTCGCCCCCCGAGGAGGCCGCCGAGCGCGACCGACTGTGCGTTGCCGGCATCCTGATGGCCCTTCGGGGATTGCAGGTCCAGTTCGAGCATAGGCTGTACGCTGCGTTTCACCCGAAGGCAGCAAAGCCGTGCCGCTACAAGGACCAAACCATGCTCGGCCTGCTGGGCGACATGGTCGCCAACGTGGATTTGCCCGACGGTCTGGCAATCGGTCGAGCCGTCAGCCATGGCTACGGTTGGCTTGTGCGGGAGAGCGAAGGAGTTCCTCAACCGACGGTCTAAGTTGGAGACGCGTGGAGAATCCTCAGCCATGACAGCCACTGTTTCGCCGCTCTTGCCCCGTTGCCCGGCTGCGCCGGTACCTGCGCGGGCCACAGGGCGCGGTTGGCGGGAGTTGTCGGCGGCGTGCCCTTTGGCGAAGGCCGCTGGTTGCTCCCCGCCAGTGACTGCCACGACCCCGCAAGCGACCTCCGGGCACCCGAAAGTCGCTTCGCGCACCCGGGAGGCTGCGTGTTGGTGCCGGGAGGTGGCTCGTTGGGCCCGGGAGGTTGCATGGCGGCGGTGGGAGGTGACTGGTCGGATCCGGGAGGTTGCGTGGGCGAGCCGGCAAGTGACTTGGCAGACCCGGGAGGGTGCGTGGGTGACTTGGGAGGTGGTTTTCGGGGTGCGGAAGGTTGTTGCTGACGGACGGGAGGTGAGAGTCAAACTTCGGGAGGTGCATTGGCGTGTGCTGGGGGCGGCGCTGCGGGGAAGGATGGTTCCTGGCCGTGGCGAAGTAGGGGCGCGGTTGGTGCCGGGCCTGTGCGGCCTGGGCGTGGACTATAGCGAGAGACGAGAGGAGAACGAGAATGCCGGATCGATTCAGTCTACATTTGGAGCGGGCCGCGGTGACGCAGGCGGCTATTGCCGAGGTGGGGCCGGTGGCGGATTTGCCGGCGGAGCGGGTGACTGCTCATGACGCGATGATCGACGACGTGCGGGCGAAGCAGGCTGCGGCTGATGCGGCGCACACGCTGTACATCGTGAAGGAGGCGCAGAACGAGGCGCTGTGGCGGGAGCTGTGGCTGAAGCTGCGCGCCTGGTACGCGGTGGCCAAGGTGACGGGTCCGGCGGAGGCGCGGGCCGGCCTGTCGGGGATCGATACCAGCCTGGGGTTCAAGCCTGCCAACGTGCGCAAACGGGCTGAGCAAACCCGAGCTGCTTTGGTGGGGTTCCCGGCCGAGTACACCGCTGCCGGACTGACGGCGGCCGATCTCGGCAGCACGATCACCGAGATGCTCGCCGCCGAGGAAGCAGAAGACGCGCTCCGCGCCACCTGGCGCAATGAAGATGCGACGCTCAAGGCGGCGGACACGGTGTTGGACAAGGAGAACAAGGCGCTCTACCAGGTCCTTCGCGTTTCCTTCCTCGAAGGCACCCCGGAGTGGAACGTCATCCAGGGAATCCCGACGACCCCAGCCTATCATGGGCACGACAATGACATTGTGGGACCGGAGGGGTGACACGGGGACGAGGAGACACGGGGACAAGGAGACTGGGAGACAGGGGGACAAGGCGAGACGGTGACTGGGTGAGCGAGTCTGGAGGCCGTCCTCGTCCAGTCTCCAAGTCCCCTTGTCCCCAAGTCCCGAGACTCCCGCTGCACCATGTCACCGCCTCAGGAAGCAACCTACCTCACCGTCACCCACCTCCTCGAACACCTCTACTGCCCCCGCTTCACGTACTTTGAGCACGTGCTGCAGATCCCGGAGCATCAGGAGAAGCGGTTCAAGGTGCAAAAGGGGCGGGAGGTGCATGAGGAGCGGCAGCACGTAAACCCCGGCTACCTGCGCAAGAAGTTAGGCGTGGTGCGGCGGGAGTTTGAGGTGGAGCTGGCGTCCATGGCGCACGGGGTGAAGGGCATTGTTGATGAGGTGCTGTGGCTTGAGGATGAGACGATGGCGCCGTTCGACTACAAGTTCGCCGAAGACCCGGGGCAGGTGTATGAGAACTTGCGGGTGCAGTCGCTGCTCTACGGGCTGCTGATCCGGGAGAACTACGGCAAGCCGGTCACCCGCGGGTTCCTGTGCTATACTCGGTCCAACTACCGCGTCGTGGAGATCCCGATGGCGGAGGAGGATTTCGAGCGGGCGTTGCGAATTATGCAGGAGTGCTTCGACATCATCCGCCTCGGGCTCTTCCCCGAAGCCACCAAGTGGACAGCGCGGTGCCCGGATTGCTGCTATCGGAATATCTGTGTGAGGTGATGGGTGTCACGTGTCATGTTTCACGTGTCAGGTGGCGCTCGGCACCCCGCCAACTCGACTCAGCCTCGTGCTGAATTATCGACCCGAGAGAGGAGTTCAAGACAAAGTCCGCCTCTGTGCGCCAGGTAGGCGGCTCTACGCGGACATCCAAGTCTGCTCAACTTACGAGATCGGCGCCAAATCGGGCGGAAACCGCCCTGACAAAGGAGGGAAGATGCGCAAGATCGGCTTACGAGAATCTCGACGGAATCGGCGCTACGCGCCGTTCAGCCGCCCCTGCGTCGAAATCCAGCCCCGCGGTCTGTCACCGACCACGATCCACCAGAACAAGGATTGAAACGCATATTGGCGGAGGGCAAGGCGGGATGCTTGGTCCAGGTCACCGACCACGATCCACCAGAACAAGGATTGAAACCCCACTCTCCGTCATTCATGCCTGCGGGCGTGGACTCAGTCACCGACCACGATCCACCAGAACAAGGATTGAAACCATAGTATAGAATGAAGCAGGTGCCTGGATGATAAAGGTCACCGACCACGATCCACCAGAACAAGGATTGAAACTAAATACAAGCCTGCTCGCTCCAGCCTTGAACCGCAGTCACCGACCACGATCCACCAGAACAAGGATTGAAACCAGAGAGGCGTCCCTCCGTAGTGCCGTTGCCATAGGGTCACCGACCACGATCCACCAGAACAAGGATTGAAACCAATTCTGTTCGCCCAATCCGGCGAACTGTACCAAACGTCACCGACCACGATCCACCAGAACAAGGATTGAAGCAGGAGCAAGCTCGAAAGGGCAAATCCGAAATCCGAAACCTACCGACCGCGCTCTCTCAGCACAGAGATTGGCGCCCTTCCTTTGCGCAGTCAGCGTAATCTGCGGACGGGGGGACCAGCCCAATGCTGTCAAGTTGTTTGTGTGAACCACGCTGGCGCCGTATCCGTCACGCTGAGCGAGCGTAGAGCACGCCGACGAAGGAGGGCTGCTCGTAGCGAGTCGAAGCGCGTCCATCGCGGGGCTTCGACATCCTTCCGGCGCCCGTCGTACGTCCGGGCGCCTCCAGTCGCTCAGCCAGACGGTCTGGCCGCTGAAATGGGGCTTGATCCCAAACAACTTGACAGTGTTGGGATGCGACCCCTGTGTCACCACTGTCAGCCTCCTTCTTGCCGCGCTACTGCTCCGTCCATCGGTTCGGTTCAATGGGACCGACGTCGCTCACGTGGTCACCTAACTCCGTGCCACGCCTGACGCAGGTGACTTCGCGGCGATGGCCCGCTTCTCCTTCCCTCCGAGCCAGCGCTGGACCGCGACAGGCGACTCACCCGGGGCAGGACCCCGAATGGTGCGTCAGAGCAGGATGTTCGCGGGGTGACGGCGAACCGCTGAGGTAGAGGTATTCTTGAGGGCGAGGTGTTCAGCATGGCAAAGCCAGGCGAGGCGACAACCGATCCCGACGATGGTGCGGATGTCAGAGTCCACCGACTGGATGAAGTCCACCACACTGACTTCGTGAGACGCAGGGAGGCTGCGAGTCGACGTCGTAGGGAGGCGGAGATCCGGTTCCGCAAAGCGAATCCCAGGCCCTACAAGAAGCGGAAGAAGGACAATAGCCCGGCTGCGAAGAAGGCGCGGGGCAAAGCTCGCCTGAAGAAGGCCGCTCCGGGTATCAGTGCTCTATCAAGGAAAGCCGTCAAGAACAAGCCGATCTCATCGTACCCGAGTGAGACCACGTATGACGGAAGCCCGATCATATCGGTCCCTATTGGCGGTCAACCACGAGGGAAGTGATACGTCCGCCTGTCCCGCCAAAACACTCCGTCCCGGTTAGGGGTCATGTCCCGAGTCCCAGACGCCCCCGGGCGGAGGGATGGGTGAGTGTTGACACCGGGGGCCGGATCTCCAATCACCAATCGACAACTCCAGCAACTGCTGGCTGAGGCTTCTGGGCAAAGGTGCTGCAGCCAGGGCTGCGGTCGGACTCGCGGTTTCGGGACTGGGCCCGCTCTGGCGACACCGGGGTCGGATCTCAATGGTGTCAAGTTGTTTGGACAGACCGCGCGAGTGCCGCATCCGTCAGGTTGAGTCTCCCATGCCGCGGCGCTGCGGCATTCGCAAGTGAATGAACTTGGCTGCCTTCGACGCGCTCCAGCATTCCCTCCTACCGTCGGGAATGCCTCCGCTTGCTCAGGCTGACGCTCGTACAGCCCCGTACGGCCGCCTCCTGACGCTTCCGACGGTCGAATGCTGCTCAACACCAAACAACTTGACAGCATTGGGGACCAGCCCCGATCCGCCGGTGCCGACGAGACGCCGGCGCTACTTGGTCAGCTTCAGGATCCACTCCACTGTCTTCCCCCGCACTTCGTCCAGGTCGCCCTTCACGTCGAGTCCGTCGAGCCAGGTCTGGGCCTGCTTGACCAATGCGGGCTTTGCCTCCCTCGCCGCTTCCATCGCCTTGACTAACGTGGTCACGTAGCGCACGTCATCCACGCCTTCGCGGAAGCCTTCCCACTGGATGGTGTCGATCACGCCGTCTACGGTTTGGTAGGTGAAGTTGTGGTCGCGGTACTGGGGGCTGTCGAAGTCGTTCCAGCCGTGGCCGAAGGAGTGCTGGTAGGCGTAGTCCATGGCGCCGTCGTAGCCGGCCTGCCACAGGAGCAAGCCGAAGTTGCGGCGGTAGGTCTCGGGCTCCTCGACGCCGACTTGCGGGTTGGCGTAGCAGAAGATCCGCTGGCCGGCCTGGTGGTACTTCTGGGCTTCGTCGGCTAACGGCGCGCCGGCGTAGATGGCGAGGTCGAGCAGGTCGCCCATCACTTCGAACGTGCCCTTGTAGCAGGCGACAAACACCTTGGCGCCGGCGTCGTGCAAGACTTGCCACGCCGCCCGTTGCGCTGTCAGCCGGTCGCCCGTGGCCTCGTCGATGCCGTAGCCGTACACCTCGCCGAAGCCGTGTCGCTGCGCGACCTCCACCCACTTCGTCGCCGTGGCGCGAAGCTTGTCGAGGTCGGCTGCGTTAGTGGGGCTGCCGGTGCCAAGGCCCAACGTGTAGAGCGTGTCGGTGGGTAAGCCGGCTTGCTTCCGGAGGTCGAGAGCCTGTTCCAGCAGCGGCTCGTTGAAGCTCTGATAGAGCGTGGGGTGGTCCACCCCGTGGGCCTTCAGGTCGCGCATCTCGGCTGCATACTGCTCGGGCGATTTCTCCTCGGAGCTGATTGAGCCCTTGCCGTCGGGCGTCAGGACGCCGCGGTAGTAGACTGAGTAGCAGAGCGCCGGCGGCTCCAACTTGAAGGGCAGCACGCGAAGGCGCAAGGTCAGTTCGGCGGCGGGGGCGTTGGCGGCCGCGAGCTTGAGCGTTCCTGTGTACTCGCCGGGCGTGGCGTCATCGGGAATGTGCACCGTCACCCAGAACTGCCGTGTCGTGTCGGCGGCGAGATCGACCGGCTGCAGCGACTTGGCGTCCCGCGGCTGAATGTCCGTGAGCGTGCTGCTGTCCTTGGTGCTGATGAGGGCGTACTTCTCGCCCTCGCCTGAGCGCAGGTAGTTCTCCTTCTTCTCCGTATCGACGCGCACGAGTGCGTCGTCTTTCAGCAACAGCTCAGGCGTCAGCAGGCAGTGCCGCGTATCCGAAATCGACACCCCCGCCTGGTACCAGCACTTCACGATCGACACGTCCACTGCGTTAGCCGGGATGAGGTTGGCGCCGCTGTTGAGGTCGGTCGGCGTCACCACGAGCTTCTCCACGTCCTTGAGCGCGCTCACTGCGAACGACGCCGGCTCGTACTCGCCGGCGCACCCGGTCACCGACAGCTCCGAAGCGATCCGCCCGACGATGGGGAAGCTGGTCGGCAGGAGCCGCGCGTTGGTGATCGGCTTGACGATGTACGTCACGAACGGCCGGTCGGCGACGCCGGGCTTCGACATGTCGATGAGGTTCGGCGTGGCATAGCGAACCGTCCTCACGCTGGACTCAAGGCGGGTGATATCGGTGGGCGAGGCATACGACGCCTCTGCGAACTTGGTCAGGTCCGCCTCGGCCGAGTCGGCGGCCTTCAGCGCCACTTCCTTCATGCGCTGAGCGACGGGCGGCAGGGCACCCAGAGCGTCGATGCCCTGTCGGGCGGTTGCCAACTCCTCCCGCCACGCGGTCAGGCGCTGCCGGAAGACCTCCCGTGCCGGCTCGAACCGCTGGTCGGCTTCGGCGGTGTACGCCTGCGCGTCGGGCACCTCGCCGTCGAGGCGCACCTCGTCCACGTACACCACCACGCGACTGCCCTCGCCGCCATACAGGAAGATCCCCCACCGGTCGGTGAAGGTCACCACGTTCGCGCCCGTGGCATCCGAGGTGTTCTGTCGCAGCACGCCGTCCGCGCGCTCGTCGCCGTCCGCGACCAGGTTTTGCTCCTGGAGCTGCCAGTCGTCGGTCGCCTTGTCGAACGTGTCGAACGCCCCGCACCCGGAGTGATGGGTCGGCGGGAACACGTAGTTGCACCCCAACCCCACGCGCGCTTTGCTCGCCTGCGACACCGAGATCCGCCCGCTGAACTTCAGCTTGCCAGCGCAAGCCACCTTGACGGGCACGCTCCAGTAGCAATAGGTCGCGGTCTTCAGCGTCACGTCTAACTTGAACGACTTCTTCCCGGCGAACGCCTTCTCCTCAGTCAGCCCCTTGGAGTTGACCTCGTACTCCCCGTTGCTCACCCAGAACTGCACCGGGTCGGCCGTCTCGAAGTCCTCGTGGTACGCGAAGGGCTGGGTGGGCAGGTCGGGCGCAGACTTCACGCAGTTAGGGAACAGGACGGCTGTGAGCACAACGGCACTGACAAGGCTGCGGTTCATGGGGTGAACTCCTCATAGCGGAACTCGCCCCGACGGATCGGCAATTGTAGCCCACCGACTCCGTCGGCAGGTGATCGGCCATCGGCGGCGAACTACAATTAGCCGCCCGGAAGAGTGGAAGTTTGGGAGAATGGATGGCAGGAGCGCGCTGGCTGAGCCTTCCTGCCTTCCATTCCTCCCACCTTCCATTGCTCCAACGCCCCTGTCTGGCATCCGCACACGCAAACGCCCTCCTGACGGTCAACAGAGAACGGAGACAACCCATGCCCAAACC
>Ga0100388_10003126_pt1 | contig 14140 bp, 8 predicted proteins | sample CryGeymeta201512_FD_81536 | JGI IMG/M metagenome (GOLD analysis project Ga0100388, IMG submission 81536) | Groundwater microbial communities from Crystal Geyser aquifers in Utah, USA - Crystal Geyser metaG 2015-12 | ecosystem: Environmental > Aquatic > Deep subsurface > Groundwater | place: USA... | reverse complement strand
TTCGCGGCAAAGTCGGCGAGATTTCTTCAAAACTCATCAATGTTTTTGGGCCTGCCGAGGACATTCAGATCAAGAGTGACCCTGCGACTCCGCCAGGTCCGACGGGCGACGAACCAGCCATTCCCGTTGGGGACAAGCCAGTCGATTAATCAGGCCATCGTCTTGCGGTCGTAGAATTCCTTTAAATGAAATCCGGTGGCGCTGTCGGGGTCTTTCGCCACTTCGCCAGGCGTGCCTGTGACCACGATGCGGCCGCCTCGGGGGCCTGCGCCCGGACCGATGTCGACGACATGGTCACATTCCACAATGAAATCGATGTTGTGTTCGATCACCATCACCGAATCCCCTTGCGCCACCAGTTGGCGCAAAGCCACAAGCAGCACGCTGATATCATCGAGATGAAGTCCGATCGTCGGTTCATCAAAGATGAAGACCAACGAACCTGATCCGGCATCGTTCTTTGATTTCCCCTGTCCGATGTAGGAAGCCAATTTCACCCGCTGGGCTTCGCCGCCAGAAAGTGTCGAAGTGGACTGGCCGAGTCGTAAGTAACCCAATCCCACATCCAGCAGCGGCGATAATTTTCGTCGAATGGCTTTTTGGTCGGCAAAAAAACTGACCGCTTCGGCGATGGTCATCTCAAAAATTTCCTGGATATTCTTGGACTTAAACCGCGTTTCGAGGACGTTTCCCTTGAAACGCTTGCCGTTGCACTCATCGCAGACGGTTTCAATATCGGCCATGAAATGCATTTCGACGGTGACGGTGCCCAAGCCCTGACACATCTCGCAGCGTCCGCCCGGTGTGTTGAACGAGAAGTCTCCAGCGACCAAACCAAATTTCTTGGCGTCTGCGGAGTCGGCGAGCAGCTTTCGGACATCGTCGTAGGCACCAGAATAGGTCAGTGGATTGGAGCGTGTGGACCTGCCAATCGCTGATTGGTCCATCAAGACCATCTGGGAGACGTTTTCAAATCCCTCAATGCGGTCGACCGATCCAGCTTCAACCGCCCCACCCTGCGTCTTTTTGAGCCAGTTATTATGCAGGACATCGTGCATCAGCGTCGATTTTCCGGAACCACTGACGCCTGTGATGACGACCAATTTGCGAAGCGGGAGCTCCACCGTCACGTTCTCCAGATTATTTTCGGACGCGCCAATGATCTTCAAGAACTGTTTCTCAAAAGCAAGCTTCGAAGCCACGCGTGGAGGCGGGACTTTTCGATCGAGGGCTCTGCGCGTACGCGTGGCGCTGGTCTGGAAGCTTTCCGCGTCCCCTTGGAAAACCAGATTTCCGCCTTGTTCGCCGCCGCCTGGTCCCAGTTCAAGGATATGATCGGCGCCTTCAATGATCTCTGGGTCGTGCTCGACCACAACCACCGTGTTTCCGAGGTCACGCAGTCCTCGAAGGATGCTCAGAAGTCGTTGTGAGTCCCGTGCGTGAAGTCCAGCCGTCGGTTCGTCGAGGACGTAGAGCGTGTCCGTGAGGGCGCGTCCAAGGTTGGTGGTCAGGTGGATTCGCTGCATCTCACCGCCCGAAAGTGTTCGGGAGGGGCGTCCGAGGTCGAGATACCCGAGGCCGACTTCGTCGAGGTAGTCGAGGCGGTAGAGGATTTCATCGAGCAAGGTCGCAACGCGTTCGTGGAATGTGGTGCTGAGGTCGATGTTGCGAAAAAATTCGCGGGCCTCTTCGATACGCATCTTCCAGATATCAGCGATGGTTTTGTCAGCCACTCGCGTGTTGCGGGCGTCCTGACTCAGGCGTGAGCCACGGCATGCCACACAGTCGTCAAACCCGCGGTATTTTGCGAGGAAGACCCGGATGTGGACTTTGTATTGTTCTTCCTTCAACTCGTCGAAAAAGCCTCGGATGCCGGCCCAGCCGGTGCCGCCATCGCGAACAAAATCCTGCTGTTCTTCAGAAAGGCGTTTGAACGGAATGTCGATCGCGATGCCTTCGCGAGAACACGCCGAGATTAATCCACGATGCCAGCTGGAAAACTTGGGCGAAGCAAAGGGTTCTACGGCACCTTCAAACAGCGTCTTTCCAGTGTTGGGAATGATCTTTCGAAAATCGAGGCCGATGCTTCTGCCGTAGCCATTGCAGGCCGGACAAGCACCCAGAGAGGTGTTGAAAGAAAAGAGTGCCGGCTGAGGTTCAACCAGGTCTTTGCCACAAGAATTACAACGAAACGCTCGGTCAAAGACGTGGACTGTTTGGGTTTCGTGTTCGTAGACAAGGACTCGCCCTTTGCCCACGCCGTATGCGGTCTCAAGAGCTTCCCCGATGCGCTGCCGCCCTTCTTTCCCCACCGCAAGGCGGTCGATGACCAACGGGTAGACCGTTCGGTCCAGCATGCGTTCAACGTCTTCTTCCGCCACGTCGATCGTTTGACCGTTTTCGTAGAAGCGACGGAAACCATCGCCGATCATCTGGCGCAGAATCGCGGAGCGATGTTCGGGATCGTCGACCACGACTTCGGCGACAACCACGATTTTGGTGCCGTCTTCCCACGAGGTGATTTCGGAGGCCGCCGACGACACGGTGTCTCTGCGGACCTCTGCTCCGCAGTCAGGGCAGCGCGTGATGCCGGCGTGGGTGAAAAGCAGGCCAAAATGGTCGTCCAATTCCGTCACGGTGCTCACGGTCGAGCGGGCGTTGGTGACTTCGTTCTTCTGCCGGAGTGCGACAGCTGGTTGCACGTCCTGCAACAGATCAAAGGGAGGCTTCTGCATGCGTTGCAGGAACTGCCTTGCGTAGGTCGACAGGCTCTCGGTGTAGCGGCGCTGCCCTTCAGCGTAGAGCGTGTCGAAGGCCAGACTCGATTTCCCCGAGCCGCTGACCCCAGTCACGACCGTCAATTTCCCAAGTGGAATATCGCAGTCAATGCCCTGAAGGTTATGGGTCCTGACGCCGCGAAGGCGAGTGAATAGTGCGCGTGGACTCTGAGTCATTTGGCTGTAGTCGGCAGAAGGAAAAGCTTGGCCGTGTCTTGGATGCGGCGCGAAAGCGAAGGGTTCTTGACCACAAGCGAGGCTGCGAGGTCAAGCCAAGGACGTGCGACTTCACGGGCTCCCACCACGAGCGCAATTCGGGCTGAAATATAGGCCAGTTCTGCACCGTCATTTCCATCCAAAATGACTTCATTCATGGTGCGCAACGCGTGTTGAAACGCTGTGGGCCAGTTTCCCGCAGCGGCCAGCGCCTGAAGTCGAAGCCTTTCGACATCCGCCACGGCTGTGGGAGCGTGTGTGATCACAACGGTGCTCGCATCGTCGACATGTTTGGAGGCTTCGGCTCCGCGGCCCGTTGAAATCTCGTACGAGATCCAGTCGTTGAAGGCCTTACGGAGAGGTTCTCCGCCCGCCTCTCTTGTCTTGGAAACTTGGTCTTCCAGCTTCTTGAGCTTCTTTTCGTCCAGAGGTTGTTTGGGCTGCAATTCGACAACGAGTTGGGCCTGTCGGCGATAAAGGTCGTGGGAGACCGGACGTCCCAAAATGGCATCGGCTTCGATGCCGCGTGCCGACGCGAGGTCTGCGCAAAGACGAAGGTCATCGAGTCCTGATGGCCGGTTTTGGGCCGCCGAAAGTGCCAGGATGCACGTTTCATTGGTGGATGGAGCGCGCGTCGAAAGTTCGGCAAGTGTTCCAGTTCGAAGCGCCAATTCCCCCATGGCAGCGCGGCCTTCAGGGGTGTCACCCAGTTTTTTCGCAAGGGCTTCGACCTTCAAAAACTCGTCATGGGTTGGAGCGAAAGCCGATGCGAGGCCAAATAGATCGCTTCGGGTCGCCCCGCCATTGAGCAAGAACATCGAGTCTGCTCCTGCCGCCGGGAAATCTGTGATGGCAAGAATCAGGCGCTTCAGGACATCGATTCGAACATCCGACCCCAGTTTCTGAGCTTGGGCCAGATAGGCTTGAGCACTTGTATTATCGCGTCGATCGAAGGCCAATTCGGCAAAGTCGATGTAGGCATTTTGAGCGATGGCAGGCTCGGCTTCGGCAAAGAGCGCGTCGCTTGGAGGGGCTACGATGCCAAGGCGTTTGCTGGCATCCACCGCAAGGGCTTCAAGTCGCAGTCGTGAGGCCATTCCACGGGCCCCGGAATTTGCGAGCCATGGACGGCTTTGGTTCGAGGCTTCGACGACGTTGGCGAAATCGCGTGCGGCATGAAGGGCCTCGACTTGCTGAATTGCAAAGGTACGTCGGTCGTCAATTTGACCGGTTCGTGCGCATGCGGCGACGGCTGCGCCAAGCACCTCGGCTGTGGCTTTCCATTGCCCCTGAATCGCGCTGTCCGAAGCCAGCTGCCCCAGTGTCCGTGCGACCAGCGCGGGCGCAGTGGCGTTTTCGACTCGTTGGACGGCTTCTTGGATTTTTGGCGATCCATCCTGGTTTTTCGCCCACAGGATTGAAGCTTCCAGAATATTGGCTTGAGCGGCGCCGGTAAAATCGGCCTTAGAAAGTTCGGCCGCGGCCGCTGCGCCAGCACTTGCTTCATCGAGCCGGCCAGCATGGAGCGCTTCGTATGCTTGTTCGAGTAGTTTTGGCGATGATGCCACGGCGGCATCGGTTGGCGTTTGGCCACATCTTGAGTTGATGGTCTCCAAGGATTGAGGGTCAAGGCCTGTGACGAGGGCTTCCGAGATCGCGCAGAGGTTACTCCAGGCTTTGTTGGCTCGAAACTCCGTGATGGGGTCGACCTGGAATGCATCAAATGCAGCCAGCGCCACGAGCAACTCCAGCCCTCGCCGAGCATCTGCTTTCTCCAGCGCGAGAGCGCTCGCTGCTTCGTAAGCGGTCTCTCGGTCGCCGGTCGCCGCTGCGGCGTCAAAATACTCAAAAATGCCTTGGGGGTTATTCGAGATGAGGTTGGCGGTTACGGCAACTCGAGCAGCCGCCAGCGTATCGCCCATTTCAAGGAAGCGCTCAGAGGCGTAGCCGGCCATTGTCGCGGCTTCGGCGGTCTTTCCTTCGCGAAATTGGATTTCGGCGAGCCTTGCTTCAGCCAGTGCCGAATGCCAAACATCGCCCCCGTGAAAGAACCGAGAGCGCGCATTTGAGGCGAGTCGGTCGGCCTCGGCAAGGTCGCCACTTTCAAGGGAAATTCCGGCCATGATAAATTCTGCGCGCGCCACGCGTAGTGCGTCCCCTATTTGGCCGTAAGATTCGGACGCAGTGCGCGCCCATTGAAGCGCAAGTTTGAGGTCGCCTTTACGGCGAAAAACCACGGCCAGAAGTTCGGCAGCACTACCAGCCAGAAGGCCCGAGGTCGGCGCCGATAGCGATGATGACGAGGAATAGGCGAGCCTTGCCATTTCTTGAGCTTGGTCGAGTCGGTCTTCGATGGCCGCGGCGCGTCCGAGAGCCAGTGCTGATTCGGGGTGAAGTGCCGATTCGTTGATGGTCAGTTGAATCTCGCTCCACGTGCTGCGGCCCGCCGCTGCGTTGAGATCGGAAATCCTCAACGACGCCTCCGGGGTGCCATTCGATTTTGTGAGCCAATACGCCGCCACAAGCGGCTGGCCGTCTTGAGTTGCCTGGATGCCCAAGGCTGCGGATTCACTGGCCGGGGCGGACGCGGCGGTCCACGGTTCAGCCACGGGTGAAAGCGCGACTCCACGAATCGTGCGGGCCGAAGGGACGCCTGTCACCCACTGGTCTCCGACTTTCCAGGTGGCCATGTCGACACCCAACCGGGTGAACACAGGGGCAGCATGAAACGAAGTGATGCCCTTCGGCGCTGAGATGGGACCAGGTAGGAGCGAGCAACTTGAGGGGGCATGCTCGACGGCCGCTCCGATGATTGCGAAGCGGCACGCGGTTCCATGCGTGGGTTGTGGAATGACGAGATATTGCTCGGGAAGCACCCCATCGACATCGTTGAGCCGTCCGTTATCTGCCGTTGCGACTGCGCGAATCCAAGACGTCTGCAGGTCAGCTCGTTGCAAGACGTTGGGAACGATCACGACGGGCCCGTTGTAGGGGGTCTTCGACCAAACTACGTTTCCAGCTGTGCCGGTTCCGATTCCGTCGAAATCAGGAGCGCTGAGTGACGTCACCACGGCGTTTTTATCGGGCGAAAAAGCCGTGATGGGCACCAACATTGCCGTGCGTTCGCTGACCCGAGGGGTCCACGCGATTCCTGCCCGTCCGTCGACCGTCACATGAACCCACGACGGGATCTGGTCGGTTGGAAACACCACAAAAGGTAGCCCCCGAGGATCTTTGCCGATCACCGGCGTTGTGCGGGTAAAAAGATTGGGGTCCAGTCCAGATTCTGGTTGTCCGGTCGCACATGACACGAGCAGCGCGAACGCTAGATAATGCGCTTTAATTCGCATGTTACACCTTGAGTTGAGTCGGCACCGCGTCGTGCCCAACGTCCGTGACACGGAAGGTACACGGAATCGGAAAAAGGCGGTATGAGAGAGGCGAATTACCCAAGGAGAATGATGAAGATCGCCTTTGTACATAATGTCCAAACTGAGGCCACTGAAGCTCAAGCGGAGTTCGATACCCCGAACACTGTGGCGGCGATCGTCGATGGGCTAAGCAAAGCCGGTCACGATGTGGTTGCGGTGGACGCGGCCGTCGGAGTCACTCAGCTCGCATCGACTTTGAGTTCGATTGCCCCAGATTTGATCTTTAACACTGCGGAAGGGCTTCACGGTAGAGCACGCGAGGCCTTCTATCCCGCGCTTTTTGATCAGCTTGGCATTCCGTTTACCGGCAGCGATGCACATACGTGCCTGGTGACTTTGGATAAAGGGCTGAGCCGATCGACCGCAAAAACAGCCGGTGTTCGTGTTCCTGAGGGCGTCTTCTTGACCAAGAATTCGACGGTCGATTGGAGCCAGATCCCCGGCCCATGGATCGTGAAGCCTGCGTTTGAGGGAAGTTCAAAAGGTATCGACCAAGAATCAGTTGTGCACACCGCGGAGACGCGCGATAGCCTCATCGAAACGTTGCTGGCTCGCTACCCGGACGGCCTCATCGTCGAGCAGTTCATCGACGGCATCGACGTGGCAGTGCCTTTTCTTGAAGGCGTGGGCGCGAACGGCATTTTGGCTGCGTGCGAGTACGATTACCCGCGTGAAGGTCGAGTGGCGATTTACGATTACGCGCTGAAAAACACCCATTCTGACCTTGTGAACGTGATTTGCCCGGCCCGTGTTTCGGACGAGACCACAAAGGTGATGTGTGAGTGGTCGGCACGTCTGGTTAGCGCCTTCACGTTGAGGGATATGGCGCGCATCGATTGGCGTGTGGCACCCAATGGGGATGTGTTTTTTATTGAGGTTAACGCTCTGCCGAGCCTCGAGCCCGGAGCTGGCCTCTACGAAGCAGCCGCACAATCGGGTGTGAAGACCACCGAAGAAGTCCTCAACACGATGGTTAAGAGCGCTGCGACCCGATACGGCTTGAAAGAAGGTCCGCAGGCCAAACGAAAGATCCGTGTGGGTCTGTTTTTCAACGTCAAACGAATCAAGCCTTTGATCGATGGCGAGAACGATGAAGATGCTGAATACGACGCACCGAGCACGATTGCCGCCATTCAGGGCGCGATCGAAAGCCTGGGCCACGAGGTCGTCTTGCTTGAGGCAAGGTCAGATATCCTTCGTAAAATCGAAGACGCAAATATCGACGTGGCTTTCAATGTTTCTGAAGGTCTGACGGGGCGAACTCGCGAGGCAGTCGTGCCCGCGATTCTAGACATGCTTGGCATTCCATTCACGGGTTCCGATGCAGTCACAATGGCGCTCACACTCGACAAGGCCTTGGCCAAACGTGTTGTTCGCGATGCCGGCGTGCCGACCCCACGATCCGTGCTGCTTTTTACCGGTAAAGAAAAGCTGCCCGCTGGAATCTCCTATCCCGTGATGGTGAAGCCGGTTGCCGAGGGATCCTCGAAAGGCGTCCTGGATTCGGGAGTGGCCGAAAACGAAGCCGAATTGCGCCAGAAGGCGCTGGCCATGATCGAAAAATACAAACAGCCGGCCCTTGTGGAGACCTACCTGTCTGGTCGGGAATTCACGATTGGTTTGCTGGGAGGACCTCGCCCGCGCGCGTTGCCTCCAATGGAAATCGTGTTCAAACCCGGCGTTAAGAACCCTGTGTATTCCTTTGCCCATAAACAGGAAGCAGGTCTTGTCAGCTATCAGGTCCCGGCCATTTTGGACGCGAAGCTCGCCAAAGAAATCAACCATGTTTGCCGGCTGTCATTTGAGGCCTTGGGCTGTCGCGATGTTGCGCGTATAGACGTTCGCTGTGACGGCAATGGAGTGGTGAATTTCATCGAGTGCAACCCCCTGCCCGGCCTCACTCCAGGCTGGTCGGACCTTTGCCTCATTTCGGACGCTGCAGGAATCACCTACGAAGAGCTTATCAAACAGATCTTGTCTCCAGCGTTGCGCCGCTGGAAGAACCAACGACGTGCTCCGCACGTGGCGCAAAAACAGAAGGCAAAGACATGAGCGACCGTCGTCGTTATCGGGATTTGGGGTTGACCATTGGCGTGTTTCCCACGGGGAAACAGAATGCAATTACCGATGTGGCTGGCGTTCGAGTCGGCCACAGCACCGTGATTCACGACGACGGACCCGCGCGCACAGGCGTGACGGCCATCTTGCCCAATGAAGGCAACGTGTTCATGGACCGGATGGTCGGTGGCTCTTTTGTATTGAATGGCGCAGGCGAACTCTCGGGCTTGGTCCAGGTGCAGGAATGGGGGTTGATTGAAACGCCCATTCTATTGACGAATACTCACAGCGTCGGCATGTGCTCGGGCGCCCTCACTGCGACGTTGTCCAAGCTTTATCCCACGATCGGAGACACCCACGACGTCTTGATTCCGCTGGTCGGTGAGTGCGACGATTCCTATTTGAATGACATCAAAGGGCAGCATGTGAAGCAAGTTCACGTGGACGAAGCGCTCTCGAACGCGACCGATACCGTGGTTCCTGAGGGCAATGTTGGTGGCGGAACCGGCATGGTGAGTTTTGACGTCAAAGGTGGCATTGGAACATCTTCGCGCATCGTGAAAATGACCGAGTCCTACACGATTGGCGTGTTGGTCATGAGCAATGTTGGACGTCTGGAAGACCTCCGGATCGACGGTGTCGACATCGGCAATCGGTTGCTCCGAGAAGGATTCCAACCCGGTGATATTCGTCCCAATCTCTATGGAAGCATCATTGCGGTGCTCGCCACGGACGCCCCGCTTTCGACGCACCAAATCAACCGGCTCTGCAAACGGGTCGCCCTGGGCATCGGTCGTGCAGGTTCTTATGCGGCACACGGATCGGGCGAAATCGTACTCGGGTTCTCGACCGCCAACAGCGTTCCGCGCGACGGAGACCAAGAAGTGTATGATTTCCGCGCGATGGCAGACACCCGCATGGACAAACTTTACCGTGCGGCGATCGAATGCACCGAAGAAGCCATGATCAACGCGATGTGCATGGCTCGTCCGATGTCGGGAATCAACGGTCATTATGTTCATGCGCTACCTCTGGATGACCTCGCCGCCATCATGCGACGTGTGGCTGCTGCATGACTTTTTTGCGACTTTCCATCAGGCTCTTGATCTCGATGGCACGTGCAGATAGCTTCACGCGACTTATGGAATGAGGAATTCAGTGAAAAACATCTCCTGGTTAGTAGTGTCGATTTTGTTGGTGGGAGCGTGCTCGGACGATAAGACAGGGGTTTCGATCCCTTGCACGGATGACGAACTCTACGACCAAGTTAACGACGTATGCGTGCCACGTGGGGTGCCGACTCCAGACGTTGGCTTGCCAGATGTGGGCGAGACCGACGCGGGCGACAACACTAATAACACCGTGCCTGACATGGATGTTGTCCCGGACATGAACCAGCCCAATCCGTGCGATCGCGACAACGATGGCGCCGAAGCGATCTCTTGTGGCGGTGACGATTGCGACGACTCGGCTCCGTATTTGTCTCCACTCCTTCCAGAGTTTTGTGACGACATCGACAACGATTGTTCTGGCGTGAACAACGACGGCATCGACTGCTCATTCTTCGCCCACAGCAACGACAAGTTGTATCGGGTCGACCCATTTGCGAAGACCATCGTCGAAGAAACGACCCCGATGCCACGTGGTGCGGATACCCTTCAGGATATCGACACCCATCCCGATGGTCGGCTTTTTGGTGTTTCACGCACAGGGCTCTTCCGTTTCGACGAGCCAGGCAACAAATGGGTTAAGGTGGGCGACTTTGGAATCGAAGTGGGTGACCCCAATGGCATGGCGATCGACCAAGGTGGGGCCGTCTTGATCACCGCAGGATCACAGACTTTCGAAGTCGACGCTGAAACCGGGGTTGCCACGTTGCTCGGCGACATGGGGGACTTCTACTCAAGCGGCGATTGTGTCGTGAATAAATACGACACGCTCTACATGACCTCTAAGCGTGACATGGAAGACGACAGCCTGATTTCCATCAATCGAGAAACCGGAGCGGGCACTCAAATCGGCATCACTGGTTTTCGAAAGATCTACGGATTGACCTTCGCTTGGGGCAAGCTCTGGGGGCTCAACGATCAGGGGCAGCTTATCACGATCGACCTTCGAACCGGCGCCGGCACCTTGGAGCAAACCTTTGAGGGCGTGCGTTTCTTCGGAGCTGCAAGCACTCCGAACCGCTGAGCTTGGGACTCGTGCGATTTGCCTGTATGCTGACCGCCAAGCCTTCAACCCAGATGAGTCATGGCCAACTTTCTTGATTCTTCATCCGATACGGACCGACGTATCGGTGATTTCGCGACCCGACTTTTTCGTGTCGAATCTCATATTCGGCGAGGCGAACGTCGTGCGGCTCGCGCCCAATTGAACGGCATGCTCGATGAACTCGAGTTGCTCGCTCGTGAGATCGAGTTACCTCTTGAAACCATCATCGTTGGTGCCCAACTCGGGTTTTTTTCAGGTGGGTCGCTGACGCGCGGTCGCATTCCTGGGGCCATCATTGGTGCGTGTGCAGGTTGGATGTACGGGCAGCATAATCATCTGCAGTACCGCCGCCTCATTGTAGAGCTGATCGAACGCGTCGCAGAACTCTACACCTCGCTTGAGCTCGCCGACCGGCAGGCTGCGGCAAAAATTGAAAAGAGCGCCTGAAGCGCGTAGTTTGGTCGCATGCGCTCAATTTATTTACTAGCTATCATCGGACTGGTTGCCTGCGCCGAGGGAGAAGTCCCTTCGGCCGACGCGGGTGATGCAGGTGTCATGACGTCTAACGACATGGCGGTCCTTCCGGATTCCACCACCACTTCCGACCCTGATGTTCCTTCGGTGTGCGGCGTGTGCTGTCCGGGCGACCGGATGTGTTCTGACGACGTGACATCGTCAAGCTGCAAAGCTGACGGATCGGGGTTCGAAATGAGTCCGTGTGTGGGCGACGAAACCTGCACCGACGGTATCTGCACCGTGGCGCCCGTTTGTCAGCCCGGCGAAAAATCATGTTTCGACACGACGACCGTGCTGACGTGCCGGCAAACTGGCGACGGCTTCACGACCTCGCCCTGTGTCGGTGAGACCACGTGTATTGACGGGGCGTGTCTTTCGGGATCTGGGCTGGGCGCCGCATGTACCACCGACGACGAGTGCGTCACGGGCAATTGCCATTGCGACTCTGCTGAGGGGTGTCCCTCCTCGATTTCGACCGGCTACTGCACGACTCAGACCTGCACTTTCGACTCATGTGGTCGTGACGCGATGTGTTTTGTAGCGGGCGTGGCTCCCCTGAATAACGTTGCTGCGGATTACGACCATTGTGTCCCGAAATGCACCGTAGGCTCATGTCCTGCGGGTCGAGAGTGCATCAGCGTACCGGTTCGCACCGTCGACGGCGTGATTTGGGAACAAGCCTGCTATTTTTCGGGATTTGTGGGTATTGGTGGCAAGTGCACCACAGACACACAGTGCATCGGTGGCACGTGCCTGAAAGACTATTATTCGATCGGATACTGCACACGCGAGTGCTCCGACGACGGCATCTGTCCCGATACCGCGGCGTGCGTGAGCTTGATTCCAGGCAAGCATCACTGTTCAACGCTTTGTGGTGATGGATCGGTGATGAGCCAGGCGCCCTGCCCGTTTACGACAGCTGAGCCGCTCGAAACTCAATGCAAGCTCTTCTCGGACCGAGACGGCTTTGCTCGCAAAGCCTGCTACTCGCCGTGATTTTCGGACTCAGCTGACGCGGTGGAACTTGATGAGGTTCGTTTCGGCGTTTGCGCGAACCGGTGAGCCCATCACAATCACGATTTCGTCGCCCGACTTGATGTCGTGGTGGTCCTTCAGCACCGTTTCGATACGTTCCACGGCGTGCTCCATCGTGTAGGTCTGGTCGCCCACAATATTGGCCTGAAGGTTCAGGTCGATATGATGAGGCACGACGCCCCAATACAACGCCATCTGGCGGGCGAGAGTCTCGTCCGGTGTGCATGCGAAGATGGGTTTGTTGGGCCGATGGGCCATTAAGAGCCGAGCGCTTGATCCCGAAAGCGTCAATACGACGATTCCACGAACATCAAGTTCCCGCGCCGCCATGGAGGCACTGCGCGCAACCGCGCTTGGAAAGCTCCTCAAGTACTCGGTTGAGATGTCTTCTCGAGAATCCTCGTAGATGGCACTTCCTTCAACTTCTTTGATGATGTCGGCCATCATCTGAACCGCTGCAATCGGGTATTTCCCTGAAGCCGTTTCTCCCGAGAGCATCACGGCGTCAGTTCCGTCGAGCACGGCGTTGGCGACGTCAGAGGCCTCGGCCCGCGTTGGACGCGAGTTCTCGGTCATCGACTCAAGCATCTGGGTCGCAGTGATGGTTGTGCGTCCCATCGACTTCGCCAGTTTGATCGCCATCTTTTGAATGACAGGGACTTTCTGGGGAGGCAATTCCACACCGAGATCACCACGCGCGATCATGATTCCGTCCGAGACCGCGATGATCTCGTCGAGCACAGCGATGGCCTGTGGTTTCTCGATCTTCGAAATGATTTTTTGGGGTGCAGATGCCGGCATGCGCGCACGCAACATATGGATGTCGAGTGCGGAGCGCACGAAGCTGAGTGCGATGTAATCAACGCCCAGCTCAAGGCCGAACTCCAGGTCCTCGCGGTCTTTTGGAGTCAGGCTTGGGGCAGAAACTGCCGCAGTGGGGATGTTGATACCCTTATTATTCTTCAGGGTGCCGCCGATCTCGACGATCGTGCGGACATCGAGGCCATGAACGTCTGCCACTCGCAGTCTGAGAAGACCGTCGTCGAGCAGCAAGATGTCGCCAGGATGGACGTCATAGGGCAGGTCCGAATAGGTCGTCGAAACGCGATCATCGTCGCCCAGGATGTCGTCGGCGGTGATGACGAATTCGGAGCCCTCGATCAACTGAGTCGAGCCCGTCTCGAACTTGCCGACGCGAATCTTGGGGCCTTGCAAGTCCTGTAGGATCGCGACAGTGCGTCCCATGTCCTTTGATAGCCTACGAAGCGTGTTGTACACGGCTCGATGGTCGTCGTGGGTGCCATGAGAAAAATTCAGCCGAGCGACGTTCATGCCAGCCGAAATTAACTCAGCGAGCATCTCTTCGGAGCTGGAAGCGGGCCCAATAGTGCAGACAATTTTTGCGCGGCGCATGATGACTCACAGTGGTCGGAAAAACCACTATCACGTATCACGGAAGCGCAGCACGCAACAGTAAACAGGATCACATCACGACGCGATTTCGCCCGGATTGTTTGGCAACGTAGAGACGGTCGTCGGAGATTTTGACGAACGCGAACGGGTTCAACTCGGGATCGCCCAACGCGGCTACCGCCTCGCGGTATTCAAGCAAATCCGAGACTCCCATCGACATCGTGACGGGGATCGAAATGTTGTCGAATACAAAAGGTTCCCCGTCGATGAGTCGACGAAGCTTTTCTCCCAAATGTGCGCCCTGGACTTTGCCCAGCTCTGGCAGCATCAAGATGAATTCTTCGCCACCGTAACGGCCAAACACATCGTCGCGACGAATATGTTCTTTGATACGTCGCGCCACCTGCCGAAGGATATGGTCACCCGCCAGATGGCCGTAGGTGTCATTGATGGCTTTGAAATGATCGATGTCGAGCATCA
>Ga0100388_10003124_pt1 | contig 14143 bp, 11 predicted proteins | sample CryGeymeta201512_FD_81536 | JGI IMG/M metagenome (GOLD analysis project Ga0100388, IMG submission 81536) | Groundwater microbial communities from Crystal Geyser aquifers in Utah, USA - Crystal Geyser metaG 2015-12 | ecosystem: Environmental > Aquatic > Deep subsurface > Groundwater | place... | reverse complement strand
TCACGCTCTGTTATGGGCTTTTTCATATGTTTCACCTCCTCTCCGGCAGGGAAACATACTTTAAGGGATTAGTGGAAAATTGAGAAATCAGAAAGCACCGAAAATTGAGAGATCAGTTTACATCTTGATGATTTAATTCGTTCTATTGACACATATCTTTATATTTGATATAGTCAAATTTGAAATATGGAAGACTAATTGACCCAAGAGGTGTTAATTTACCCGCTTCTTGGCGGGTTTTTTGGTCTTAAAAGAAGCACTTTAACAACTTATTTGACAATCAAAATGTGGTAGGAATTTTTTTAACGCTTTCGATTAGTCTCAGCGTAAAATACTGAGCTAAGTCGATTATATTTGAGAGTTTGATCCTGGCTCAGGATGAACGCTAGCGGCGTGCCTTAAGCATGCAAGTCGAACGAATGTGCTTCGCACATAGTTAATTAGAAGTTTAGTTACTTTGTTACTTAGTCAGCTGTATTTATTTTTAAGTAACCAACTAACCAACTAACTAAATAACTGCGTGCGGAGCACGTGAGTGGCGGACGGGTGAGTAATGGTAAGGAATCTACCCTGAAGTGGAGGATAGCTCGTCGAAAGACGGGGTAAACCTGCATATTCTCGTAAGAGCAAAGGGCGTAACTGCCTGCTTCGGGAGGAGCCTTACTCCTATCAGCTTGTTGGTAGGGTAAGAGCCTACCAAGGCTATGACGGGTAGCTGGTGTGAGAGCACGACCAGCCACAATGGCACTGAGACACGGGCCATACACCTACGGGTGGCAGCAACTGGGAATAGTCGGCAATGGACGAAAGTCTGACCGCGCGACGCCGCGTGAGGGATGAAGCCTTTCGGGGTGTAAACCTCTTTTATATAGATACTCAAGTCTATTTGAATAAGCGCCTACTAACTACGTGCCAGCAGTCGCGGTAATACGTAGGGCGCAAGCGTTATCCGAATTTACTGGGCGTAAAGGGTCGCGTAGGCGATCCATCACATCTCACTTCAAATGGTTCGGCTTAACCGGATCTCGGGTGAGAGATGGATGGACTAGAGGATCGTTGGGGCTTCTGGAACTTCCGGTGTAGCAGTGAAATGCGTTGATATCGGAAGGAACACCAAGAGCGAAGGCAAGAAGCTAAACGATTTCTGACGCTGAGGCACGAAAGCTAGGGTAGCGAAGCAGATTAGAGACCTGCGTAGTCCTAGCTGTAAACGAATGGGTGCTAGTTACCCCTTAAACTTATACACAAAAAAGAATCATTTTCCCAAAGCGCAGAAAAAGTGCGCTTTGTGTATAAATCTAAGGGGTGACGTAAGCTAACGCGTTAAGCACCCCGCCTGGGGAGTACGGCCGCAAGGTTGAAACTCAAAGGAATTGGCGGGGACCCGCACAACCGGTGGAGCATGTGGTTTAATTCGAGACGAAGCGAAAGACCTCACCACGGTTTGACATGCTATCGTTTATTCTGCTAGAAACAGCGGAAGATCCGTAAGGATGATAGCAAAGCTGCTGCATGGCTGTCGTCAGCTCGTACCGTGAGGTGTTCCCTTAAGTGGGGTAACGAGCGCAACCCTCACCGTTTGTTAAATATTCAAACGGAACTGCCCCGCCTTTGGCGGGGAGGAAGGTGAGGACGACGTCAAGTCAGCACGGCGCCTATGCCGTGGGCCACACACATCCTACAATGGCGAAAAACAACGAGTCGCAAGAGGGTGACCTCAAGCAAATCTCTGAAATTTCGTCTCAGTTGGAATTGGAGTCTGCAACTCGACTCCATGAACTAGGAATCGGTAGTAATCGCGGATCAGCAGGTCGCGGTGAATACGTTCTCGGGTCTTGCACACACCGCCCGTCAAGCCAACAAAGTCGAGGGTGGCCGAAGACCCCGCCTAGCGGGGTTGAAGCCAAATTCGGCGATGGGGACTAAGTCGTAACAAGGTATCCCTACTGGAAGGTGGGGATGGATCACCTCCTTTCTATTTTTTTATGCAGCTGTTACCGATCCGGAGCTTTGCGAAGGAGAGGTTTACAGATGCATAATCCGCCGTAGCTTATAGCGAAGGAGGATAGATGAAGATCTATCTTTCCATAGCTTTATGCTAAGGCGGATAATACGATTTAAAATTTTAGTGTGCCTATATTCCTACCACATTTTGATTGTTAATACTTCGACAAGACTACCAGATTGAATTGTCGAACAAAATTAGTGATCAATTAAAAATCCGGCTTTTTGAAGCCGGATTTTTTTATGGAATGAAAAGTTATAGATGTTTACTCATGTCCAGAATTATTTTTTGACTTAACCCAGTTTGATATGTAAGATTTTAAAAACTTATCATATTCCAGTGGGATTGTATCAGAAAGATATTTTACATTCGGGAAATTGGATCTCAAATACTCTATATCGGAATTTTCCATCTTCCATCCCAATGTTCCTAGATTTTCGATTAGATTTTTTTTATTCCTCATTTTACTAATAGTTACAACATTTTTTTGCGAAATAAGCCAGTTTAATGCGATTTGGGCAGGAGTTTTTTCGTATTTTTTGCAGATTTTTTTCATCACTGAGGAATTATTTTTTGCAAGTATACCTTTTTGAAGCGGTGCCCAGGCAATGATCATAATATCATTATTTTGACAATAGCCTAAAATGTTTTTTCTTTCTATCTCACGGATTATTAAATTGTAATTAACCTGATTTACTACTATTTTATTTTGTGCATAATTTTGTGCTGTTTCAAGACGGCTGACGGTAAAATTGCATACTCCAATACTCCTGGTAAATCCGTTGTTTATGAGATGATCCATCGCTTTCATGGTTTCTTTGATCGGTATAAACAAGTTCGGTGAATGAATAAGGTATAAATCAAAGTAATCAGTGTTTAATCTTTTTAGAGAGGAATGAGCTGATTTTATTAGATTTTTATATCCGAGGTTTATAGGTATCGCTTTGGAGGTGATAAATAGCCGCTTCCTGTTATAGTTTTTTATTGCCTCGCCAATAATTTTTTCCACGTGTCCTTGGGCGTAATATTCTGAGGTATCTATGTGGGTAACACCGTTATCAATTGCAGTTTGTATTGATTTTATATCAATCCTATCGTCATTTTTCATATTACGTACTTTATCTCCACACATAAGCCATGTACCAAAACCAAGCAAAGGGATGGAAAAACCATTTTTTAGATATTTTTTTTGCATATTACTTAATGGATTATTTGTTTAAATTGATCTTCGCTGATTTGTTTTTTGGGGAAAAATAAATAGCTGATAGTGCCGTCATGTCTTTTTAATAGATTTGCAGTGAATTGTTTTTTCATGAAGGGCATTAGGTTGGTAATTTGACGTTTAAGGAAATCTGTAAGCAATTTCTGGTTATTTTTAATTTTAATTCTTTCAATTTTAAAATTATCGCTCTTCTTCAATAACATTAATTTATATAAAATATATTTACGATCTTCCGGATTAATATGGATTTTTTGGAATAAAGATACAGGGTTACAGGAAAAATAATTCCGTTCCGCTTTGATTAAGCATAAGTCATCACAAAAAACACGGATCTTTTTATTGGCAAACAAGTTGATAATCGTAGATTTCCCCGCTTCGCTATCTCCCATAAAAAGAATAACTTTATTTCCGTAGGAGATACCTGACGCATGAAAGGTAAAATAATTGATTGTGTTCCTGACAGCGAGTTTAAATGCCATATATACCAGGAAACGTAATTGGATAATACTGATGGAATAATTACTATAGATTGTTTTTGAATCCGTAGTTTTGGCAATCTTAGCATATAAAGAACCGCCTTTATTTGTGAAAAGTCTGTCTCCCGAGGTTGCTTGGACATGTATAATTACATTTGGGCTGGTTATATTATTTGCCAAGATTTGGTCTTGGAACATGTGAAAAATACTTGCAGAAAACTCCTTATAGGCTTTTTTATTCTTTATTTTTTCTAATGAAATACGAATTATAAAATCTGTAATATTAATATCAATATTGAAACACATATTTGATTAATAAAAATACAAATTGGTAAATTAATATCATATCCCTGACATTAGATTATAAGTGATACGTTTGGCTTCTAATTTCAAAAAATATGGAATTATTTTTTTGTAAAATTCACAATATGGGCTTTTATAAACGAAATCAGAATGCATATATTTCCTTTGAAATTTGCATCCTCCGGCGCAAATATATTTCCAGATACACTTATTGCATTCGGGATGAAATTCCGCCCCTGATTTATGATAATGTATTTTTGCTGCTTCCCAATAAGTTTTTAACATGTCTTTATCACTGAATACGGAATAACCTTTTATGGGAGCTTCATAAGGACATAAAGATATTTCACCTCTATGTGTCAGACTGATGTATGAAGAACCTGCAGAACAAATTGATGATACAGGAAAGGTAGGAAAAGATCTGATTACATAGTCAATATTTACTAAACTTGCTACCATTGGAGAGATAAAAACATTCTTTTTTCTGAAATACGAATAGATAATATCAAGGACCTTCTTGAAATTTGATATCAGATCTTTTTGGTCAGCAGAAAGAACATTTGACGTCAAATGATTATTTTTAAATAAACCAAAGGAAATTTCATTTGAAACATTATTTAGTAAAAAATCAACAAATTCCGGTAATTGGTGAATATTTTTTGAAGTAACCGTTATATTAATTGCGTCTAATATCCCATATTTTTTCGCGATCATTATGCCTTTTATTACCTGTTTATAGGTACCTTTTCCGTTATGATACATACGTGTTGCATTCTGACCTTCATCTATGCCGTCTATCGAAGTTGCCACTTTAATCCCGTTTCTCTTGAGATAACTTGCATTTTTTTCAGTGATTAACGAGGCGTTTGATATTATTCCGATTATGGTTGGTAAATGATATTTATTTTCTAATGGAGGAATTAGAGATTTAATTTTTTTAACAAGATCAATCTCAAGTAAAGGTTCACCTCCAGTGATAAGAATGTGAATCTTATCAAACCCATATTTTTTGGCTGAAAGGAATATCTTCATCAATGAAATTTTCAATATTCTTTTATCCATTTTTTCAGGTGTCTTACTTACAAAACAATAGGAACAGCGAAAATTGCATTGATTAGTGACGGAAAACCAAAAAGTCAATATTTTTTCTTGATGATATCCTGGAGCGTGTAATTTTGAATATGCGACATTTTTTTCTGAGTGAAATGTGACAAGACGGTATTTTATCAGTTGGTCAATCAGTTTTTCAAATGCAGTAATAGATGTATTATATTTAGGTTTGATGCAACTATATATATGTTGTAATTGTTTTTTTCCATCGATTTGATTAAATATATTAGCTCCCTGAGCATCCAAAATTAAAAATCCATGGTATGAATAAGGATTCATCACGGCTAAAAATCCGTTTGTTAGAGTTTTATATAAAGGTTTAAATAATTTAGGAATTTGAGATAACTTCATTGAAGTTGATAATTGATATTAGACATAATATCATCTAAAATATATTTTAATAATAGCCAAGTATATCATAAATATTTTTAACTGATAATCTTATACGTATGAATGAAAATAAAAAAAAGCGACCATTATATATCAAACCAAAAATAACAACGAAGACGTTTAAATCTCTCTTTTATCAATATAAAGAAGATCTGATGGATGGAAATTTGCTTGCTTGTACCCAATGTGGCCCCTGTGGTACCAATGCCTGCTGTTGTACTATTTGTGCACCCAGTTGTTCCTGCTGCTAGATAATAATTTCTACCCGGGGATTTTTTTCCTTCAAGTCAAGAGAGATGTTCATTATTACCAGATCACCCTTTTTAACATCATTGATAGTTTTTAACTGATTGTTTGCATTTTTCACTGATAAATTGCTGATTGGAACCGTAATTGGGAAAACTTCATCTTTCTGAGATATAAGTTCCAGACTGGCAGAATTATTACTCATTTTTATCGATCGTAGAATCCCTTTATAACTTACATTCAATTGTCCTTGAACAAAAGACTCAAATGAAGTGGTAAACATGCTTTGGGCAATGTGATCGTCCGAGTTATAGGTATCTTTGCATTTTTGTTCAATACCGGTTATGGATTCTGATATTTTATAATATGCAAAATATGCTATTTCACTGATTGTGACCACCATCATGATTCCGGTTAGAATATATAGAAGTTTTTTAGACATACAAATCTTTGATATTTATACTTATCATGCGTTTAAATAGGGATCGACCTGAGAGAGTTAATATCCATAATATTATCAAGTGGGAAAAGTTTATATTAAAAATATTCATGTCTACTAACCAAAAAATACGAATGATATGTCTTATATAAATAATAACGTTTCTGGATGATTTTGCAAGTATTATTAATTCAATCAGTATGAAGCAGAAAAGGCGACATTTCTATTTCGTGCAAATACGACATTATCATTTCTTTGCTACACATACAACATTTCCATTGCCAAATATCGTTTTTCATGTTATTCTATATCATACTTTATATGAAAGGAGACTTCATTTATGTCTAACCTTCGTATTCCCGGTCCCACCCCGCTTCCTCCGGAAGTCCTGAAATCCTTATCCCGTCAGATGATCAGCCATAGGGGTAAATCATACGAAGAAATCCAAAAAAGGATCACTGACAATCTTCAGTATTTTTTCCAGACAGAAAATGACATTTTCCTTTTGACTTCATCAGGTATGGGGGGATTGGAAGCTGCTATTGCCAACTTTTTTTCTCCGGGGGACAAAATCGTTTCATTTTCCTGCGGAGAGTTTGGTGACCGGTGGGCTGATGTAGCCAGAGCTTATGAAGCTCAAGTAGAACAAGTGAAAATACCGCCTGGGAAAAGTTTTTCAGCCATGGATGTGGAAAAGACGCTTGTAGACATGGGCAGGGTAGATGGAGTGCTTGTTACGTTAAATGAAACAGCTTCCGGAGTGCTGAATAATATCAAAGAGGTTGCTATCCCGGTGAAAATGCATAAAAGCAATCCTATTCTCCTTATAGACGGTATTAGCGGTTTGGGAGCGGTGGATTTGCCGATGGATGCAATCGGTATCGATGTGCTGGTGACAGCTTCGCAAAAAGCCTGGATGGCTCCTCCGGGACTTGCCATGATTGCCGTTTCTGGCAAGGCATGGAAAAGTCATGAAACAGCTAGAAACTCCAGATATTATTTCGACATCACCAAATACAAAAAATTTGCCGAGAGAAACCAGACTCCGGCCACCCCGGCTGTATCCGCCTTGTACGGATTGGATACTGCTTTGGAAATGATGAGAAAAGAAGGCAGGGAAAAGATCTTTAGCAGGCATCTTGAATATATGAGATACGTAAGACAGGAAATAAGAAAGATGGGTTTGCAGCTTCTTGCCTCTGACGCCGATGCTTCACCCACGGTTACTTCCATAATAGTTCCTGAGGGAGTGGATGCCAAAGCATGGTTGGATATTATCAAATCAAAATATAATGTAGTTCTGGCAGGTGGTATGGGTGAGACAAAAGGGAAGATTATCAGAATCGCCCATATGGGATATGTCACGAAGAAAGATTTGGATGAGGCTTTGGAAGCGATCAGGAAATCGCTGAAAGACTTGAAATAATATATTTTATGGTACTAAATACTATTTCTCAAAGCATTCCTTTGAAACTAAGACTTCCTCTCTTAATATTATTGGGTATTCTTATTCTATATATCCTGGTATTTCACTTATTTCAAACGTGTAATATCTATAGCGAGATAATGCCAATAAGGGAACAAAGATGTAATTGCATAGGATTATTATTTAACGAAAATAGAAATTCGATGAGCGATTCCACCAAAAAAGATATATGTATCGGTTTTGCGATAAATAAAGTACAAATTATTCCGAATTTAGGTGATTAATTTTATGAAAATACTTATTTCCGATAAAATTAATGAGACCTCTTTAATTAAATTAAAGGAAAACGGAATAGGTTATGATTATCTTCCAGAAATTACTCCTCAGGAACTCATCGTCTCAATCCAGGTTTATAATGGTTTAATCGTCCGTTCCCGTACCAAAGTTACCAAAGAAGTTATCCGAAAAGGAAACAACTTAAAAGTTATCGGTAGGGTAGGCAGTGGTGTTGACAATATAGATATTATGGAGGCAAAGAAGAAAAATATTCTTGTTGTTAATTCACCGGGTGCCAATTCCCAAGCCGTATCCGAGTTGACAGTGGCTCTGATACTTTCTTTCTTAAGGAAGCTGGACAAGGCATACCCTTCCATGAAAAACGGTTTGTGGTTAAAGAAAGAACTTACAGGCAGTGAACTTTGTGGAAAAACTGTGGGAATAATAGGTTACGGCAATATCGGAAAAAAAGTAGAAAAAATCTTAAAAGCTTTTGGGGCAGAAGTACTTATTTACAGCCGTAGCTACAAAACAAAAGAGCTTCAGGAAATATTTCAAATTTCTGATATAATTACTATCCATTTGCCTTTAAATAAAGATACTAAAGGTTTCATTTCCGATGAGAAGCTAGCAGGTATGAAAAAAACCGCATTTCTGGTAAACACTTCCAGAGGAGAGATAATTGACGAGAATGCTCTTTTAGAAATGGTATCGGAAGGTAAAATTGCCGGGTGTGCCTTGGATGTTTACAGTAAGGAACCATTGCCTATAGAGTCCCCCTGGAGAAAACTGGAAAATGCGATCTTGACTCCGCATATCGGTGCTTCCACCAAAGAAGCTCTAAAAAAGGGAAGTATTACGGTTATCGAAGATATTATAAAAGTTATAAAGGGAGTAAGACCTGTAAATCAGGTTTTATAAAGATTAATTAACGTATAAATTACTATGAAAACAGACGTTTTTCAGTTACAGATTGTTGCTATCAAAGATATCATACCTCATGAAGAATATGATATAGAAAGATCAAAACCTCTTGCTGAAAAAATCAGGAAATCAGGATACATATCAAACCCAATATTGGTCACAGCCATAGATTTTGATCACAAAAAATATCTTCAGCTTGATGGTATGAACAGATTAACTGCATTTAAAATGCTTGGGCTTAAGACCATTATTACGCAGATAGTGGATTATAACAGCCAGGATCAGGTGGAATTATCTTCCTGGGTCCATATGGTGAACAAAGATCTGAAGGATTTTTTAGAATTTATAAAAAAGAAGACAAAATGTACAATTAAAATCGGAAAAATGGAAGACATTGAACATCGGTATATCAGAGGGGAGAATGTAGGTAGGTTATGTACGCTTGTTGATAAGAATGGACATGTATATCTTATTTATTCCAACGGAAAGATGGGGGAAAAAGTAGTAAGGATAAATAAGTTAGTCAGTTTTTATTCCGATAAAATTATCAGGGATGTTCTTCCTCCTAAATCCGACGGTCATGATGTGAGGATGATTTTTCGCTCTCATACGGAATCAAAATTTATGGTAGTTTTTCCTACGTTTACCAGGCATCAGATTGTGGATGTGATCAAATACAAAGTCTTTTTTCCTTCAGGAATAACCAGGCATATTATTCATAGAAGATGTTTGGATTTGAAAGTGCCGATAACAATATTTCAGGATAATAAATCTTTGAAAGTTCAAAATCAGGAATTAGAGAAAATGCTTTCTCGACGCGCATTTCGTATATATGAAGAAGCTACTGTATACTTTGAATAAAAATAATTATTTTCTTTTCAGTATTCAGTAAATAAATATGACGCTAATTAATTCTAAAACAGAAAAAGTCGTGAAAAAATACTCTCTCAAGGGTCTTGTGGATTCGGCAAATTACATGAGAGGTTTGGATTTGGTTGCCTTAAATTGCGCCGGATCCGGACATGCAGGCGGGACGCTGTCTATCATGGATATAACTGCCGCTTTGTACCTGTCAGTAGCCAATCACGATCCGAAAAATCCATCCTGGGAGAATCGGGATAGAATCGTATGGTCAGCAGGACATAAGGCTCCGTCTTTGTACTTAGGCCTGGGCATGGCAGGATTTTATTCTGTAGAAGATGTGGTGACGCTCCGGAAATTCGAGTCACCTTTCCAGGGTCATCCTCATTGGTTGAAACTGCCCGGGGTTGAAGTGTCGACTGGATCTCTGGGACAGGGTTTGGGACTAGGCGTAGGTATGGCTATTGCCGGAAAACTGAATAAGAAGAAATACAAAGTATTCGTGATAACCGGTGACGGTGAGTGGGACGAGGGGTCCATGTGGGAATCTGCCATGGAGGCAAACCAATATCATTTGGACAATCTGGTGGTTATACTTGACCGCAACATGCTGCAGATAGATGGTTTTACAGAGGAGGTTATGAGACTTGCCCCATTGGAAAAAAGACTGGCCAGTTTCGGTTTTGAGACAATCGAGACTGACGGTCATGACATGAAAAAGATACTGGAGGCTTTTCAAAAGGCAAATAAAGTTAAAGGTAAGCCCGTCCTTATTATCGCAAAAACGGTTAAGGGGAAAGGTGTGTCTTTCATGGAAAATGTGGCCGGTTGGCATGGGAAAGCACCAAATGATGCGCAGTTGGAACAGGCGCTGAAAGAACTTGGTCTTTTTGGAAAGATTGACGTAAAGGGACTTAAAGAGAAAGCGGCAGATTACCAGAAAAAAATTGAAGAGAAGATTGAAAGAAATGTCCCGAAATTCGCAAAAGATTACTTTTGGAACAGTCAGAACGTCATGAAAGTAGAGATGGAACCGACGCGTTTCGGTTTCGGCAAGGCTTTAGCTAAACACGGGGATGATGATAGGATTGTTTGTCTGGGGCTGGATATCTCCGAATCAGTTCAAATCTCCAAGTTCCATGATGGATTTCCCAAAAGAAATTCAAGATTCCTTTCCATGGGTATTGCCGAACAAAGCGCTACAACCGTGGCTGGGGGATTAGCCAAAGAGGGAAAACTCCCAGTATTATCCACTTACGGTGTGTTTATTTCCCAAAGAAATGCCGACCAGATGAGGACGTCCATTTGTTATGGAAATTTGAACGTATTGTTTGGCGGTGCTCACGGAGGTATATCGGTTGGTGCAGACGGAGCCACTCATCAGGCTTTGGAAGAAATATCAGTGGTTGGCATACTTCCCAACATGAATCTGTTTGTTCCTTCAGACAGTATGGAGACTTTGAAAGCCACAGAATATTCCCTTTTCAAGCTTCATGGTCCCAAATACATCAGGTTTGCCCGCGAGGCTACTCCTGTAATTTCTGATGAGAAGACGCCTTGGGTTTTTGGCAAAGCCAACGTCATCCGTTTCAGGGGAGAAAAAGAGCGTTTCAAAGATGCTTTTGAACACGTGCTGGCTTCAGACTATAAGGATGAAGGTGAGAAAATAGCTATAATTGCCTGTGGTCCGGAAGTGCCCGAAGCGATGCGGGCAGCCTGGATTTTGAAAAAGGAAAAGGGGATAGAGTCAAGAGTCCTGAATATCCATACAGTAAAGCCCTTGGATAAAGAAGCAATCATTAAAGCCGCGAGTGAAGTGGAAGTAGTGGTGACAGCAGAAGAACATCAGAAAGGCGGTTTCGGATCACTTATAGCTGCAGCAATTATGGAGGCAAACTTGCCTAAAGTACCTAAATTTGCCATGATTGGTGTGGCCGACCGCTTCGGTGAATCCGGTTTCCCTTGGGAACTGATGAAAGCCTTCGGGTTGACAGCCGAATATATCGCAAAAAAGGTGTTAGAGCTTGTTTAATGTCCTCTAAAAATCCTATTGACTAAAAAAATCCTGACGTAATAATATTTCTCAGTAATATCAAATGAATATTTCTTTCCATCACAAAGAAGGTGGACCTGTCTGTCAAGTAGTTCAGGATGGAACGTGGAATAAAGACCAAGCAGAGAGTGCAGCTCAATTGTTTGCAGGAGCAGTGATCAGTGTAGAAGGAGCGTTCAGTTATTATCCTAAAGACGGAGGGGATATCGTCGTGATTGGCAGGATGCCTGAGGATTGGGACGACAGGAGTCGGGAAGTTAGGGAATCAGCACATATCGGTCCGTTTGGGGACGGCATACTTGCCTCTTTTTATACTTCCGAAGGTGGAATGGCAATATCAAGAAGGCACCCGCATGGTAAGCCTGGTGTTTTTGAAACCACGACGACTATTTTTGACTTGGAGGCCGGGATGTTTGAAAGGCGGCCAAGTTGGATAATTCCTGCAGGGGAGGAAAGGGAAGAAAGGATCACTTTAGGAGAGATGGTTATTGATATAGACTTACCCTGAACAAACTCTATTACATCTTCTTTTCCGCCAGGAGGAATATACGGTTTTCCGGGATAGGATTATTGGGATCTTGGGGCTTGAATGATTCAAGGCGAAGGATATTAAATCCGGCTTTCCCCAGTCTTTCTTTCAGTTCAGTTATGGTAAAATAATTCAGATAAACTTCCAGTTTCCCGTCAAAAAATAACCTGGGGTCTTTAAGTTTCTGATACGGTTCCTGGGTGATGCCTTTGAAAACTCCTTCATAAAAGGAGGCCATAAGAAGGCCTTTTGGCAACAACTTATTTGATAGATTTTTATAAAAAAGGTCTATTTCCTCGTCAGGAATATGGATGATTGCATAGTTGGCTGTGAATGCGCCGATAGAGTTATCAGGCAGATTTTTTACATATTCCACCATGTCAGTACATTCTACTTTGACGCTTTTTCTTTTATATTTCCTGTAGAGTATCTGACAAAATTCCGGTGAAAGGTCTACAGCTGTAATATTAAATTGTCTCTTGGCAAGGATATATTCGATAACCGGGCCATGCCCGCTGCCAAGATCTACGATTCTTTCTTCTTCTGTTTTCCTCTTTTTCATTTCCGCAAGCATTTGGTCCAGAATCTCAAAATGGTAGAAGTCTTTGGCAAAGTCATTAGCATATAGATTGGAGATGACGGAATAATTAGTTTGGGTTTTTATCTTTCTGGCGTCCATTAGCTTATATTCTATCACGAGGGAATAATTCTCGCCATTAATTTATACCCATCTTACTCAGGTTTGCCCTTACAGGGAACAACTGGATAAGTGGCAATAGCTGACTCGCCTCGCTGACCTGTCCGCCGTAGTCTTGACGTAGGTGGAAGCTACGGCGAAGCGGGTTAGACCTCCGATTCGGAGGTTTAGATGGGGTTTATGTGGTCCCGATTTAATCGGGACCAGTACATATGCTGGAAAAACTTATTTCAACCTCAAGTTTTTTCAGTATAATATAAACAAATTATCTAAAGGATTGCATTTCGATCAATTTTATGATAATTTCATACGTAGTCAGATCTTCTTACTTTTTATAATATTAAGGAGGTTTTCTTATGAAATCTTTTTCCAAAGCTTATCAAAGGATAGGGACAGAAAATGCTTTTGCCGTCGGACCGGAAATTGCCGCCCGGATAAAAGAGGGTTATGACGTTATGAAGCTGAACATAGGCGAACCAAGCGCCAATATTGCCGATACAGCCACCGAAGCTGCGATTAAATCCTTCCAGAACCACGAAACTCATTATATGCCTTCTGGCGGTACGGAAAGTTTGAGGATTGCCATTTCAGAATATCTTAAATCTACCCGGGGGGTAGCCTATCATCCGGATGAGATTATTATGTCTCCGGGTGCTAAAGGAGTAATCGCAGGGACCATGATGATTTTGGTAGACCCGGGGGATGAGGTGATCTATCCTACACCAAGTTATCCGATCTATGAGTCAATAGCCTCTTATATAGGTGCAAAACTGATGCCTATCGAAGTGAAGGAAGAAAAAGGTTTCAGGTATGACATAAGTGACCTGAAGAAGGCAGTAAGTAAGAAAACCAAACTGCTGGTGATCAATTCACCGGCCAACCCGACAGGAGGGGTCTTGGAGGAATCCGATTATATAGAGATCGCCAAATTGGCTAAAAAATATGATTTCTATATCTTGGCTGACGAGATATATTCCCGTTTGGCCTATGGTAAAGGAGTACGGATGGTAATTCATAAAGGGAACAAACTTCCGGTTACTCACAGCATTCTTAATCAGCCTGGTATGGCGCAGCGGACAATCCTGATGGATGGTTTCTCAAAAATATATGCCATGACCGGACTCAGGCTTGGTTTTGCTGCATCAAAAATGAAGAAATTCATGGCCGATTTTCTGACTTTTGCCAT
>Ga0100388_10003091_pt1 | contig 14244 bp, 14 predicted proteins | sample CryGeymeta201512_FD_81536 | JGI IMG/M metagenome (GOLD analysis project Ga0100388, IMG submission 81536) | Groundwater microbial communities from Crystal Geyser aquifers in Utah, USA - Crystal Geyser metaG 2015-12 | ecosystem: Environmental > Aquatic > Deep subsurface > Groundwater | place... | reverse complement strand
CACTCACAAAAAAAGAATTTGTGTATAAGATTCTCCGTGATGCTAGATTTTTAAAAAAAGATAAGGATCTATCTAGATACGCAAGGCATGAATTGAAGGATTATATAGAGTATTGTTGTGAGCACCATCACTTTATTGAGGCGTATTCTCTTGCAATTCAATATACCGAGGATATTGTAGTTTATGTAATTAGTAAGAGGGGCAGCCTAAGAAGTGTTGATGCGCCCAAGATAATGGAGGTCCTTTGGAATACTGGCCAGATTTCAGAAGAGCTTCATGAGCTTTTTAAGAAACTAAATGCAATAAGAAACGAGCTTTCGCATGAAGTGTCTCGAAACCCAGAAAGCCGCAAGCGAATATCAAGCATAACTTCTCACAAAGAAGACCTTATAAAATTAATCGACTTGGCTGAAGAGTTTTTTCTGAATTGGGTAAGACTACACCCAAGACAATTTGTTTTTATAAAACCAATGAAAGAATTAAGCAAACATCAACAAGAGAGACAAAAACTTCTGTTTGACATAATTACAAACAACGTAACTTCTGAGATAGATATTCCAACGGAAGGATTGAGTAAGGATGAGTGGAAGGCTAGATTTAAAGAAGAATTCATCGTTAAATTCAACCAAAAGTATTTAGGGCTGTTCAGGGCGAGAGGTTCGGAAACAACTAAATTGAGGAATTGAAATTGTGGAGAAAAGTTGACCTTTATTTTCTTCTAACTCCCATAAAATAAAACTTTGCTTGTGGAATATTCCCCCCTGCTCTGTACATGCCTGTTCCAACTTTAGTTGAAAACTTCTCTGGCTCGGCTGCAGGCAAATCTACAATTCTGCTAAACTTAGCAGTTTCCTTCTCTCCCTTTATCGATTTGTAAATGATTATAAATTCTACCTCCGCCTTATTTCCTTTACTTTTTGTTTCAACTCTCACACTTAGTTGAGTTTTTGGTTCTATGTCAGGAACCGTTAAGTCGCGTTCAAGATAGATCTTCGCATCACTACCCCTAGCCCACTTGCTTTCTTTTTGGTCCCAATGCAGGAAAGCCAAGCTTCTATAATCGTTGTCGCCTATAAATAATTGGAATATTTCGCTGCTTTCTATAAGAATATTAGCGGCTTCTTCATTAAGCGGTTGTACATCTAACTGAAATTTATAGAATGGAGCAATCTCTTTTTCAAAATATAGCGGAGGATTGGCAAAGGGACCACCCTCTAAAATCAATTTTTGAGGATCTTCACCGGTATGCCGATAATACTTATTGTTTAATCCCAAATCGGTTCTAAAATTTGTACAATAATCCCAATCCTGACAATCAAGTTTCTCTATGATACCAGATGTTATTTCTTCCGTCGCTTCGCCCTTTGCAAATCTCGAAAGCGCATTTTCTAATTCCGAAATTCTTCGTCTCTGTACTATATCTTTTTGATAGCTATAGAACAGTGCTGGTATCGAACTTAAAATAGAGACTAATAAGATCAGCACAGAGAGTAAACTTAGTTGTTTTTTATTAAAGGGTCTTTCAGTAAGTTTAAGTCGAGTCCAAAAATGGAAGTGATTTATAATCCATAAAACGGCAATAACAATAAGAGGGGGTAAACCAACATACCAAGGGAGGAAACCCAGAAACGAAAAGAAAAGATCAACAAGGTTCATACCGTGTCCTAACCTAGAGTAACATGGAGGATGCAAAATCTCAACTAGAATAAATAAGCTATGATTAAATTAAATCACTACCCGAAAGGGCGGGTTTTCTTGTTGACATTTAGCCTGGATTGTGCTATAAAAAAATTATGCAACTGCAACCTATGATGGCAGTTGCCGATTAAGAGATCTCTCGCGTCTTCGGTACGAGAATTTCCCAAAGACAACTGCTCAAAATTGGATAGCAAATCTTGTTGCAGCAAGGTGGTGATTAATATGGCAGTCTTTAGAATTTATAAAGACAAAAGAAGAGAATATCGGTGGAGGTTAAGAGCGGTTAATGGCCGTATCGTGGCTGATAGTGGGGAAGGCTATACTGCGTGGCAGGGTGTGATGGACGCAATTAATTGGGTCAAAAGATACGCTCCGGGTGCCGACGTTGAAGATTTAACAAAACGAATGACACTAGACTTATTAAGCCAGATACTAAAGGCTGAAAGTTAACCGGTTTTATCTCGTCGGTAGGAAATTGTGGAGAAAAAGTGTTTTTTTAACCTGTGTTTTTTACCTAATTAACAAAAGTCATGTCTACGTACACACTAGTCTCGGATGAAGATATTAAAAAATATGCTCCTGAACTTCTTGAGCAAGGGCATTTCGTGGTTTCGGATGGCGAAAAGTTATGGATAGTAAAACATAAACCTGGTTCTGTCGATGAGGAAAAACGCGACCTCCTTGGTTATCTTTTAGGGTATAGATTTGCTAATGTAGCTGAAGTGAAATTGCTCGCCCTTCAAGAGCATGAGCAAATTAAAACCTTAACCAATAAAAACGAAAGTTCACTCCTCACAAATACCTTTTTTGTGAGATTAGCAGGAGCTTATTCTCCCGAAGAATTACCATGTAAAACTCTTGAAGAAGCAGTAGCAACTGAATTAGTTTATTCAACTTGGATTAGAAGAAGAGATGCACATGTGCTTAACAGGGTATATATTGAGGGAATCCCTATTTTCTTTGATTTCCAAACTGCGTTTCTGGGAGAAAAGGGATTGGCTGATATAAAAATTTTCTTTTCAGAACCGCCAGCCGACTATGGTCGCGCTAGCGCATGGAGAATCCGGGAATCTTCTGACATTATTACTACTTCTCAGGCGCGTGCGGGAGATAAGCGGGTTCATTATGTTCGGGATTTGTCGGCCTTTAAGAAGCAAATCGATTCTGCAGTAATCAAGCTAAGGGATAATTTAAAGGAGGGCTGGGAAGATTTTATATCTCAAACAGGATTTAATTCTCACCAAAAAGACGAAATAGTAAACTTTCTCAAAAGGAATCTCGAATCTCTTGAAGAAGATTTAAAATTAATGCAAGAGATTATTTTTAAAGATTAAGCCTGATCTGTTAAAATTGTGGCGGGGAGTAAAAATGGCCCTTCGACAAGCTCAAGGTAAACAATCTTAAAACTGAACACCTGATTTGAGCCCTTAAAATTCTGAAGCCAAAGTATCCAAGCCAAAAAATTTTGCTTCGACTCGCTCAGCATAAACTCCTTGAGTTTGGTAAATTTTGATATAATATAGGCTGAAATGTCCGGAAGATTAAAGGAATTAGAACAAATTGCCGAACAAACTAAAGTGGCTGATACTTCTGTAGATGGCATTGACCATCCAGTAATTAGTTCGTGGTACAAAACACTTTTTGAAGTTGCCGGAAGAATTCAGCCAAGCTCACCTTCTTTTGAAGCTGCCCAGGGAATATTGGATGTGATAGAAAGAGGCGATTCTCCAGAAGAAATTAATATGGATGATGTTGAGAAAGTTTTTCATGCCGCTGGCGCGACTTTTGAAAGAATTGTGATTAAATAAAAGATGATACACCTTCCAGGTGTCTTAGGTTGTTGATTTTTTCCCCTAAAATTCTCCTTTTTAAAAAAATTTGCTAAAATGAAAACCAGTTTAACAGCAATGAAAATTGAAAGACTAATTGTTGGTCAACTTCAAACAAATTGCTATCTAGTTTGGGATGAAGAAAATGGGGAAGCGGTGATTATTGATCCAGGAGACGATGGAGATTATATTATTAGGCGAATCCAAGACTTTAACCTCAAGCCCAAATTAATTGTTGCCACTCATGGACACGTAGACCATGTTCTTGCTGTTACTGAGTTAAAACTAGCCTTTAGCATTCCCTTTTGGATGCACAAAGCTGATTTGTTTTTGATTAAAAGAACCAGAGCTTCGGCGAAATATTGGTTTGGGGTAGAGGCAGACCCGCCACCGAAGGTCGATCAATTTATTCAAGAAGGTGATTTAATTAAATTTGGTAAAGAAAAATTAAAAGTTCTGGAAACTCCGGGTCACTCCCCTGGCGGGGTAGCATTTTGGGAAAGGGGAGTAGTTTTTGCTGGAGATACTCTTTTTTATCAAGGCGTTGGTCGAACTGATTTTTCTTATGCTTCGGAAGCTGACTTAGTAAATTCAATTAAAAACAAACTTTTCAAACTGCCAGACGAAATCGTTGTTTTCCCAGGTCATGGTGAAGAAACGACCATTGGCGAAGAAAAGAAGAATTTTGAGGAAATTGACAAGGGACAGGGAATGTTTTAGACTAAAATCAGTTAAATAATTATCAAGAGTGGCGGGGAGAGAAATGGCTTGTTGATCCGCCCAGCAACCCGAACGTCGGGTGCTAAATCCAGCCCTTGATGGGGAAGATAAGGCTATACCAGACCGTAGCAATTATAAATTACTCTCCCTAAGGAGAGTTTTTTAAATATGAATTATAAGATTTTTACTTCAGAATCTGTGGCCGCTGGACATCCAGATAAAATTTGTGACCAGATTTCCGATGCTGTTCTTGATGAAGCGATTAAAATCTATCCTAAAAGTCGGGTGGCGGTGGAAACTTTAGTAACAAAGAACCGAGTAGTTTTAGCTGGCGAGATTACCTGTCCCCAAAGGCTTGATTTTGCCAGAATTGCCAAAAAGGTAATTAAAAATCTTGGCTATACTAAAAGAGAATATGGATTTTGGTATGGTTCGCCTATTAAGATTTTTATCCATCAGCAATCACCAGACATTGCTCTGGGAGTAGATAGCGGCGGAGCTGGAGATCAAGGGATGATGTTTGGCTATGCTACCAATGAAACGCCAGAACTTATGCCTCTGCCAATTGTTTTAGCTCATCAGCTGGTTATGAGAATAGACAAGACACGCAAGTTTAAAAAAATTCCTTACCTTAAACCAGATGGTAAAAGCGAAGTTAAGGTCATTTATGAGAGAAGCATGCCAAAAGAGGTAGCTCAAGTCGTTTTAGCCGTTCCCCATCGAGAAACAATCCAGCCCGAGCAATTAAAAGAGGATCTTTTTAAAATTGTGGTCAAACCAGCCTTAAGAAAATATGGGTTTGGCCTTAAAAAAGAAGATTTAATTGTTAATGGCACTGGGCGTTGGTTAGTTGGTGGTCCAGCCTCGGACACCGGCGTCACCGGCAGAAAAATTATGGTTGATAGTTATGGAGGGGTAGCCCGACAAGGAGGCGGTTGTTTTTCTGGTAAAGACCCGACTAAAGTTGATCGGTCTGGTGCCTACGCCGCCAGATTTATCGCTAAAAATATTGTGGCTGCCAAACTTGCTTCCCGAGTTGAGATTCAGCTTGCTTATGTGATTGGCAAAAAAGAGCCAATTGCTCGAGGTATTGAAACTTTTGGCACAAATAAAGTTTCTCTAAAAAAGATTGAAGAATTTGCCTGGAATCTTTTGGATCTTTCACCCCTGAGTATTATCAAAATCTTACGCTTAAGACGCCCTATTTATCAAAAAACGGCTGTTTATGGCCATTTTGGCAGAAAAATATTCCCCTGGGAGAAAATTATTTCATAAAATTTTGATAAATATCCATTTTTTTGATAAAATAGATTTTGTTTCTAACGAAATAAAATTACCTTAGTTAAATTTGGCCCCGTCGTCTAGCGGTCAAGGACATCGGGTTTTCATCCCGAAAATCGAGGGTTCAAATCCCTCCGGGGTCACCATTTTGGAAATTGCGGAAGAAGTGGGGGCAGCGCGAGCCCCGACGTCCGTTGGGACGAGCGCTGCAAAGGGATATTTTAAGTCCGGCCGGAGTTGCCGATTAGAATGAAAAAACAGAAGAAAAAACGCAAAAATTTTTTAAAAAACTAAAAATGCGTTAGGTACATCAATGAATTATCCTCTTTACTAGTCAAAAGGATAATCAATTAGATGTTCGAATGGCATTTGTTCTGGGATAATGCCAATTGACTTACCGTATTCTCTTGCTTTTTCTAATAAAGATTGTTGACCTTTTTTGAATTTGAATATTTTGTCTTTAAAAATGACACACATTTTCCCACCCTTACATAAATGTATATAGAATCCCGGTTTAATGGACTGTCTTGCCTTTTCTATAAATTGATGTCGTTCTGAGTCGGTAACCTCAATTTTATGAAATGTCATCACCCTATCTTCCTCTTCTAATTTATCAATATCGGTGCCCACAATTTTGGCAAGATTTAGGAGTGATTTATCGTCTAAGCCTTCTTCCAAAACAACTCCTTGCCATATATTGGCCGAATTTTCCTTTTCTTTTTTACATCTTTCACAAGACATATGGACAATTTTTTTTGTTATATTCACTAATTATATCATTAAGATTATTCTTTAACCAGGGTGTTTGAACTTCATAATAATCATAATTACTCCACTCGTCAAGGGTTTTTGGGGGAACGAAACCATATTGAATTGCCTGGTTATATAGAGGAGTTTCTGGATATGGTATATATAAATGTGCTTTTACTTCATGAAGGGGGCTAATCTTTGCAATTTTTTCACCAAAATCTAAAGTCTTTTTAATGTTTCCTTCCGGAAAACCTGGGTACCCAACGATTATCGTAAAACTTCCATGTATCTCTACCTGTTTTAACATTTTTGCGACTTTAATAACATCACCAGTAGTTATATTTTTCTTAATATATTCAAGTTCTTCGTTGTTACCAGATTCTGCGCCAATCAAAATTCTTGAACAACCACTTTTCTTTATAACATTTAGTTCTTCCTTACTAAAAGATAAAAGATTTTTGGGATGAGCCGAAGCAGCCCATCGTATTTTCCTACCCTTTTCCAATACCTTTTGAGCGAACGACAGCACCCTTAGTTTATTGACAAAAAAATTAGCGTCATAAAATTTAATTCCATTAGCATTATAATTTTCAATGAGTACAGATATCTCTCTAATAATTCTTTCCGCAGGCTCTGCTACCCAATGACGATGATACAAAGACACCTCTGAACAAAAGCCACATTCAAAAGGACATCCTTGGCTAGAAACATAGTTCAACACCCTACTATTAATGTGCTCATCATTTCTTAAATATCTTTCAGTCGGAATTAGGTTGTAGTTATAAGGTGCAAATGCGTCTTTTGGAAGAATTTCCCTCTCGGGTGACTTAATTGTTTTTTTTCTGTTTTTGTATAACAGTCCCCTTACGTTACCCAACGCCTTTCCGCTTTCTAATGCTTTGGCTAACTCAACAATAGTTTTCTCTCCCTGAGCCTTGACTACAATATCAACCAAAGGTGAATTGATAAAATCATCACCAAGCATGGTTGGTGCGGCACCACCCCAGACAATTTTTGTTTTAGGGAAAACATCTTTTGCAACTTGTGCGAATTGTAAGCCTTCTTGTATTTGGTGACCAATCATAGAGCTGATACCAATAAATTCTGGGTTTTTAAGCTTGTTTAGAATAGAAGGAAATTGGGTAGGATTAAGAGAGTTAAGGTTATTATCTATCAAGATAACATCGTATCCATTTTTGTATAACTCACTACCGATAGAAAGTATCGAATAGGGTATCCAAAAATTTCTGTAATTTTTTTCATGAAAAGTTCTAGGATGGAATAACAATATCTCTTTATTTGCCATTTTATTAGTTGTAATAATATTTCCAAGATAATTATATCATTGACCACAATTATGGGTAAAAAGTGATATAATAGTGATATAATAATGCATATTTTTAACTTAATATAATAAATGATGCAAGAACGACGGCCACATTTACGAGTAGCGTTAACTCCTCATTGCAACTTTAGGTGTAGATATTGTAGGCCCGGGGGAGAAGGATATTACGAGAACATCAGTGATGTGCTATCAAAAGAAGAGTTAATAGATATCATCTCCTTGTGTGGAGATGGGGGTTTTAGAGACATAAAATTGACAGGAGGCGAGCCTCTTATAAGGAAAGACCTAGAGGATATTATAAGCGAAATTAAAGGTTTAAATAAATTCAATTCTTTAGGTTTGGTAACCAATGGGTCTTTGTTATATGGCAGATCAAAAGGCTTAAAAGAAGCAGGTTTAGATTCTATTACTATCAGTTTAGATGCTGCGGATAGGAATGTATTTTTAAAAATAACAAACACAGATTGTTTTTTAAATGTAATAGAGGGAATAAAAGAAGCAATTAATTCTGGACTAAAAACCAGAATTAATTGTGTGCTTGGGAAATCTAATAGAGATCAATTAGAAGGCTTGATCAAAACAGCAAAAGAAGTTGGAGCTGAACTAAAAATTATTGATGTGATGAATGTTAATCCTGAGGGTAATAATTGGAGTAATTATTCTTGGAAAGATGAATATTTAAATTTGGATTATGTTGTAGATAGACTAAAAGATAGAATAGTAAGTAAAACTATAAGTTATCCACCAGGAGGATTAGGTACTCCTATGTCAACCCTGATTCTAAGAGAAGGGGTAAAAATCTTGTTAAGGGATGCTACTGTGGGAACAAACTATGATGCGGCAACATGTGGGGCTTGCAAATACTATCCATGTCAAGATGCGTTAATTTCGTTGAGAATAACCCATAATGGATTTTTAAAAAAATGCTTAATAAGAAATGACAATTTGGTTGATGTAATAGCACCATTAAAGGAAGGTGATAAAGAAGAAGTAAGAAATCGCATAAAGTATTGTTTCGATATATTAATGCGTGCTGATTACAAAGCAAATGAATGGAAATTCAAAAAATGATAAAAGAAATCATATTGCAAAATGTAAGAATATTAATAATTGGAGGATCGGGATTTTTGGGTTCAAAATTAAAAGATTCAATTAGGGGCGGAGACAATTACGCAACATTCTTTAAGAATAAACCAATTTCAAATGATTATAATTTGAGCAAAAATATTCAGATGGACATAAGAAAAAAATCAGAAATAATTTATGCTATAGGAACCGCAAAACCATCTGTGGTAATTCATTGCGGTGGCATAACTGATACTGATTTGTGTGAAAAAGAAAAACAGCTTGCATGGGACACAAATGTGAAGGGGGTTGAAAATCTTATGAGTGTTTATCAGGGCAAAATCATCTATTTTTCAACAGATTATGTCTTTGATGGACAGAATCCACCTTATAGTGAAGAATCCAAGCCTAATCCTCTTAATTATTATGGCATTACCAAACTAGAAGCTGAAAAAAAGATATTGGAAAGAGAGAAAAATCTAGTTGTAAGAGTTTCTGGGCTTTTTGGTATTAGCCATACCAACAACAAATTCATAAACAAGTTAGTCAACAATACAAAGGTATTTGCTTATATCAACCTAATTTCCTCGCCTACTTACATAGGTGACGTTGTTAGAAATATGCCTATATTAATCGAGTCCTCGGGAATTATTCATCTATCCAGCTATAAAGGAATATCTAGATATAATTTTTTGAAAATGGTAGTTAAATTTTTAGATTTACCGACGTCGGTGTTACCTTGTGAATACAAGGCTACCACAGCTATAGCCAAAAGGCCTTACAATTCTACGATGATTAGTCTTAAAGGTATCGAAATAACCCCTTTAAAAGTCGCAGTAAAAGAAATGGCGGAAAAGTTAAAATGGAACGATTAATGAGATACTCAAAAGAACGATCAGCAGAGCTAAGAAAATATGGTGAATTAAGTTTACCTACGATTTCTCCATTCAATTTCAAATACACAGTCTACAAACCATCGCATTTCCCAACTAGGCTAGAGGACTTTGATGAACCTTCAGAAACATTTTATAGAACTTATAGACTTAATAAAGACAAGTTTATCGGATTAAAAATGACTGATCTTCAAAGATCAGATGGAAAAGACGGGCTCAAAATTAAACTTTTTTCGAATAACCCATTAACAAAAGAAGAAGTTAAGAAAATTGAGACGCATGTTACTTATTCATACGGTTTAAAAGAAGATGTAAATGAATTCTATCTGAGTGTTGCTTCTGATAGGAGTGTTCGAGAGCCCATCAATAATCTCCGAGGGATGAGAAACAGTTGTTTTGAGACCCTTTTCGAAATATTGAATATATCTTCTATATTGCAGAATACAACGGTAAAAAGAAGCGAACAGATGATGCAGGCTATGTTATCAAATTTTGGCAAGAGAGTAATTTGTAATGGGAGGGACCTTTATGTCTTTTATACTCCTGAGGATATATTTAATTCCTCTGAAGAGAGACTGAGAGAGCTTAAAGTCGGATATAGGGCAAAATTTTTAATGGAAATTGCTAGACATTTTTTACAAAATCCTGATTTTGAGGAAAAGCTTAAAATAATGAGTTTTGAAGATGCCAAAAAGAATTTAATGGAAATAAAAGGCGTTGGTCCTTACTCTGCAAGGATTGCTTTGTTTCAATATCTTAGAAGACCTCATGAAATTAATTTTGATTCCTGGAAGAGAAAAATATTCTCTAAATTCTTTTTTGGAAATGAGGACGAACCTGTTGAGAAAGTAGAAAAAGAAGCAAAAAATCGATGGGGAGTTTATGCAGGTTATACTGCCCTATATATAATTGAGAACTTGTTTGTGAAAAATCCAAAATTACAATACTGGAGAAGCAATGAGAGAAGTTGATCTTGGAAATTATCCATCAAAAGTTGAGTTTTCCCATAAAATAGAGGATCTTATGCAGGGGAAATCTATAGATGGTATTTCAACGGTTGGTAGGGTACTTGGTAATTCAGAGCAAGGATATTTTTTGTATAATAATAGTTTAAATATTCGTATTGATTTTTTAAAAGATTCTCCCTCAATAAATCCTGGTGATGTAGTGTTAGTTATGGGTGACTATAAGTCTGGGGATAACCCGACGATAATTGTTAAAGACATGTCTTTGTGCTCAAAGTGCGTTAAAGAATTTCCAAAATCTGATGTTTCTGAAGAATACGGGGGGCTTAATCTTCTTTTAAGCAAAGAGAGAAGAGAAACCATAATTTTGAGATCTAGAATAATTAAAAGCATAAGGAGTTTCTTAGACAACAAAGGGTTTTTAGAGGTTGAAACACCAATACTTCAATATTATCCAGACAGCGCCCCTGTGCCAACTTTTAGCACAAAATATAATGAAACAGGGCACGAATACCATCTCCGAATTTGTCCAGAAGAATATTTAAAAAGGTTGACCCTTGGTTTAGATAGGGTTTATGAGATCGGAAAGTGTTTTAGAAACTCAGACAGAAGTTTTAAACACAGTCCAGAATTTACGATGCTCGAATTTTATGGTTCGTTCTTAACATATGAAGATATGATGAATCTTACAGAAGAATTGGTTGAAAGCTTAACTCTAGAACTAAAAGGGAAAACTGAAATGAATTTCAGCGGATATAAAATAGACGTTAAAAGACCTTGGCAAAGAATTAGTGTAAGAGAGGCGGGTATAAAATTCTATGGTTTTGACCCTGTTAATATTAGCATAGAGGAATTAAAAGAATTTTTAGGGATAAAAGAGGAGATTCCAAGAAATAAATTATTGACTCTCTTTATAGAGCAAAAATTAGAAAATTTGTTTATACAACCGACATTTTTAACAAATTATCCTGTAGGGATTAGTGTTCCTGATAAAACAAATATTAACGATAGATTAACTAAGGAAGGGGCGGAAGTTTTTATCGCAAAGGGGGTTGAATTAGCCAATTTAGGATCCATCAATAATGATCCTAAATTTCTTGAAAAACATAATAGTCAAAATATCATAGACAAATTTGGGCCAACATATGTAGATCAATATTTAGATCGAGATTTTTTATATGAAATGGAGTTTGGTTTACCCCCATTGGCTTGTTGTGGCATCGGTATAGATAGGTTAACAATGTTACTTACTGACAAACATGATATAAACGAAACAATAATTTATCCGTTTAAAAACCGTTAATATTATGCTTAAGGTTGACCTACATACTCACAGTTTAAGAAGTGGCCATGCACTAAATACAGTTGATGAGCTTGCAAGAAAAGCAAGAGAAAAGAAGATGCACTTATTGGGGATTGTAGAACATGGTCCGTCTATGGAAGGTGCTCCTCACGAGGGATATTTTTGGATATCTGATAAGTTAGATAAATTATATGGTGTCGAGATTTTATTAGGAGTGGAAGCAAATATAATTGGCAAAGACGGGGCAATTGATCTCGATAGTCATTTCTTGGCAAAACAAAAGGTGGTGATTGCCGGAATTCACACAAAGACACCCTATAATACCTCTTTAGAAGATCATACATTAAGCTTGATAAACGCAATGAAGAACCCTTTTGTTAAAATTATTTCTCATCCTTTTAGGAAAGATTTTAAAGTGAACGTTGAAAAAATTGTTAAAGCTGCTTGTACAACCAACACTCTGTTAGAGCTAAATAATCAAGTTTTTGAAGAAGAAGCAAGCAACCAATATTTTTTAGAATCCTATCGAAAAATGATAAGTTTATGCAAAAAATATGGTCACCCTTTAATAATTGGAAGTGACGCTCATTTGGCAAAAGGAATTGGGAAAGATAGGGGCATCATTGCTGTAAAAAATAAAATTGGCCTAACTGATGATATAGTGATAAACAACAGAGAAGATGAATTAAAACTTTTTCTCAGGAACGATAAGAAACATTATTCTTTTGAATCTTGATAATTTATATTGGGCTACTCCACCCAGGGAAGTGTGAAGGAAAATTGACTGATTCCCGTTGGCGGCTCCGCCGCCCCCGCCCCCTCAATAGCACCCAGCTAAAAAGGAGGGAACGCGACAGAAAGCGAAACGAGTTACCACCTACTTTAACGAGCGTTCCCGACCATCGCGAGCCCCGCTTGATAAATTTTAAAGGAAAAGAAAACGCGGGGCGAGCCATTGGGAGTCCTCGCGCAGGGCGCTAAAATAAAAAAGCGCTAAGCGCTTTACCTTATGCGGGCGCGCAAGCCCTTAATAGCAGGAAGGGATACAAATAAAGAAGGCGAGGGCGAAAAAGCGGACACCCCAGAACGCGCGAGCTTTAAAAGTCAGAACAAAAGAAAAGCCGTCCCGCCGAAGGGATTGGGTAACAGAAAATGCTCCATCGGGCGGCGAGGGACGCGCAGTAGGAACTTTTAGAAGGCAATTACTTTCGTCGCAGGCGCCCCCTAGGGCGCCCAGCGCGCGATGAATGGGGTCGCCGCCAACAAGATAATCGGGTGGGTGAGTTGATACGAAATAAAGACAACCTCTTTTTACTTTAATCTTCTACTCTTGTACTTTTGTACAATAGTAAAGTATTTGACTTGGGGTGGAAAAAGAAAAGTCGGCGGGAACCGCCGGAAAAGATTCTGGTCTGGCTTCGTTCTTCCGTTTGGCTTGGCGAAGACCAAAATTGTGGTGGAACCGGAAGCTTTGAATCTGGAATCGGCCAATTTCCACCATTTTGGCCGATTCGTTTTGTGGTATTATAAAGGAGCGAAGCTCCCAAAAATTGCGGCTGCAAAAAATGAGCGGAGGCGCGGCGGGTGGGCACATTCGGCAAGCTCAGTGTAAAGGCGCCGCGCCGGAGCGAATAGCGACGAAGCGACCCCGAGCAAAGCGAGGGGGAGCGAGGAGCTGACACAATATGTCATTGAATTTTAAAAAAGGTTCGAATTTTTTCGTAAACGTTCACCCCTCACATTCGTTCGGGGCAAGCTACTCACCGGGACTAGTTTACTCCGAGGAGCAAAGCGACCAGGAGGGCTTGCCCTGAGGAACGAAGTGACGAAGGGACCGTAGCTCAGTGGTAGAGCACCTGCCTTTTAAGCAGGGTGTCGATGGTTCGAATCCATCCGGTCTCACCTATGATAATTTTAGGAATTGATCCCGGAACGGCAACAATCGGATTTGGCTTAATTAAAACGACCAAAAAAAATTTCTCGCTAGTAAATTTCGGTTGGATTGAGACTAATAAAAACGAGATTTGGGGAAAAAGACTAATCATAATTCACAAAGAAATTACCAGTCTTATTAAAAATCATAAGCCTGATGTTTTAGCGCTTGAACGATTGTTTTTTGCTGCTAATGTCAAAACCGCCATGACGGTTTCAGAGGCTATTGGGGTGATGAGACTTGCCGCTACCCGAGCTAAAGTTCCGGTAGTAGAATACGTTCCGATGCAAGTAAAGATGGAAATTTGCGGTTCAGGTAAGGCAGACAAAAACCAGGTAAAAAAAGAAATCCGAAAACTTTTGTCTTTTCGCTCTCCAAATCGAAAAAAAACCCACTTTGATGATGTTTGTGATGCGTTGGCAGTTGCTATTTGCCACGCTAGAAAAACTTGTGGTAAAATAT
>Ga0100388_10003085_pt1 | contig 14268 bp, 10 predicted proteins | sample CryGeymeta201512_FD_81536 | JGI IMG/M metagenome (GOLD analysis project Ga0100388, IMG submission 81536) | Groundwater microbial communities from Crystal Geyser aquifers in Utah, USA - Crystal Geyser metaG 2015-12 | ecosystem: Environmental > Aquatic > Deep subsurface > Groundwater | place... | reverse complement strand
TACATTGCAATTGATCAAGGACCGATAATTGTAATGATTGAAAATTATAGAAGCGGGCTTTTATGGGAAAAGTTTATGGCTAATCCGGAAATTCAACCAATGCTCGATTCAATCGGTTTTGTTTCCGATTCTGTAACAAATATTAATGATGATTTAAATACTGTTTATGATTTTCTATTGATAGGCAATTATCCAAATCCATTTAATCCTTCAACAACAATTGTGTTCAATATTCCATTTGCACAATATGTTTCGATTAGCATTTATAATCACCTTGGAGAAAAAATTAAAGACCTTACAAATAAAGAATTTCCATTTGGCGAAAATAAAATTGTTTGGAACGGTTTAAATAATGATGGCAGCCCGGTTAGTTCAGGAATTTATCTTTATAAGCTTATTTCAGAAAGTAAAAGTCTTTTCGGTAAAATGATTTTACAGAAATAAAATGAAGCATTTCAAACATATTGCAGCAGTTATTCTTTTTCTTTGCATCTTTCTGTCACCATCTTGTTCAAAGGAAAATGAAGGCGATAAAATCATAAAGTTTTGGGCTATGGGCACTGAAGCCGAGTATGTAGCTAAGCTCGTTCCCGAGTTCGAAAAGCAAAACCCCGGAATAAAAATTAAAGTGCAGCAAATACCATGGACGGCGGCACAGGAAAAATTAATTACAGCCTTCGCCAGCGATAACACACCGGATGCCTGCCAGCTTGGAAATACATGGGTTCCGCAGTTTGCTTACTTAAATGGTATTGTAAGTTTAGATAAATTTATAAGCAGTTCGCCAATAATAAAAAAAGAAAATTATTTTAATGGAATTTGGGATACAAATGTAATTGATTCATTAGTGTATGGAATTCCCTGGTACGTTGATACGAGGATTTTATTTTACAGGTCTGATATTTTTAAAAGAGCGGGGTATGATAATCCGCCTAAAACATGGGCTGAACTTTATGATCTTTCAAAAAAGATCAAATCCCTTTTCCAAAATAAAGATAAATATGCAATTTATCTTCCGACCAATGAATGGGCGCCGTTCGTAATCTTCGGTCTTCAAGCAGGCGCGAATATTTTAAAAGACAACAGCTCCAGAGGAAATTTTAGTTCTGAAGAATTTAAGACCGCTTTTGAATTCTTAATAAGATTTCACAAGGAAAAATTAGCCCCTTTAGGAATATCGCAGGTTACTAATGTTTACCAGGCTTTTGCTGACGAATACTTTTCGATGTATATCTCAGGTCCGTGGAATATAAACGAATTTAAAAAATGGATGATAAACGATTTGACAGATAAATGGAAAACAGCGCCGCTTCCTTCCAAAGACAATAACTATCCCGGCGTTTCGTTAGCAGGTGGAGCAAGTTTGGTTATCTTTAAAAATTCAAAACATAAAAATGAAACCTGGAAATTCATAGAGTATTTATCAAAGAGTTCTACGCAGATTAAGTTTTTTAATTTAGTTAACAACCTGCCCGCTGTAAAAGAAGCGTGGGGAGATTCTTCAATTTCAAAAGATGTTTATATGAAGGCATTTTATCAGCAATTTGAAAATGTTGCCGCAACTCCGAAGATTCCAGAGTGGGAGCAAATTGCTTTTTCTAAAATACAACAGTATGCAGAATTAGCGGCTCGCGGGGTTATTAGCTCTGATGAAGCATTGAAAAATCTTGATAAGGATGTTGATATTATTCTTGAAAAAAGAAGATGGTTAATTGGAAAAGAAAAATGATAAAGTCAGCTAAAAATAAATTCTCCACATATTCCTCAAGCGCTGCTTATATTTTTCTTGCACCAGCACTTTCCGCAATATTTGTTTTCTTTTTTATTCCCGTCATAGCTGCATTTATAATCAGCTTTACTGATTTTGATATTTACGCATTAGGAGATTTTAGCACTGTTCGGTGGGTTGGTTTTAGCAATTACTTTAAATTATTTGATGACCCGCTTTTTTGGCAGGCGCTGCAAAATACTTTTTACTTTGTGATTGTTACCGGACCGGTATCAATTGCAGTTTCTCTTACGGCGGCATTGTTGCTTAACTCCAAACTTGTAAAATTTAAAGCTATATTTCGAGCAAGCTATTTTATGCCGGTAGTTACCACACTCGTTGCAGTGGCAATAGTTTGGAGATTTATATATCATCCAAAATTCGGGATCATGAACTATTTGCTAAGTTTAATTTCAATAAGTCCAATAGATTGGCTTGGTGATCCACTCTGGGCAATGCCGGCAATTATGCTTATGTCCGTTTGGAAAAATTTTGGTTATAATATGATAATATTTATAGCTGGATTGCAGAATATTCCTGAAGACCTTTACGAAGCCGCAGACATTGAAGGAGCAAGCGCCTGGAATCAATTTAGATTTATCACGTTGCCAATGCTTGCACCCACAACTGTTTTTGTAAGCATAATAACAATGATTGGTTATTTCCAGTTGTTTGCCGAACCTTACATTATGACGCAGGGAGGACCGCTAAACAAGACGCTAAGCATCGTTCAATATATGTATCAAGAAGGTTTTCGATGGTGGAATATGGGTTACTCGGCAGCTATCGCTTTTGTTTTGTTCTTCATAATATTTGTCGGCACTCTTATACAATTCAAACTTCAAAAGAGTGATAATACATGAACATAAAAAAAATTCTTTTATATATATTCATCGGACTGACATCCATTTTAACGCTTGTGCCTTTCATCTGGATGTTATCAGCATCTTTTATGGCTGACGGTAAAGCGAGTGTGTTCCCGCCAATATTTTTTCCGGACGAATTTGTGTTTAGCCAGTATGAAACTCTTTTTGTTAGATTAAGTATGGCTCGTACTTTTCTTAACAGCCTGCTGCTTTCCTTTTCAGTAACTGTTATATCATTATTCTTTAATTCGATGGCGGGATTTGCATTTGCTAAATATCGTTTCATCGGTAAGAAAAAATTATTTAATCTTTTGTTAAGCTCGATGATAATTCCAAGTCAGGTTACTATGCTGCCATTATTTCTCATGCTGAAATCGATCGGTTTAATCAACACCTATATGGCGATAATCATTCCAGGACTTGCCAACATTTTTGGAATATTTTTAATTAGACAGTATATATTAGCTATCCCGGATAGTTTAATCGAAGCGGCAAAAATAGATGGAGCTACAGATTTCCAGATTTACAGAAAAATCATTTTGCCGCTTGCTATTCCTATTTTAGTAACGCTTGCAATTTTTACTTTTCTCGGAACATGGAATGATTTCCTTTGGCCTCTTATAGCATTAACAGACGATTCTATGTACACATTGCCTGTTGCTCTGGCAAACTTGATGGGCGAGCATACGAAAGATCCGGAGCTGATGATGGCGGGTTCCGTATTGACAATAATTCCTGTAATTATAGTCTTTCTTGTTCTTCAAAAATATTACATAAAAGGAATTATGATGGGGAGCGTTAAGGAATAATGAACAATAAAATATCAACTATGTACTGTTAAAAATGTCGAATGAAATTATCTGTAAAATTAAAGTGTATTGTTTTTTGCTTGTTGATCTTCGATGTTGCATTAGCTCAGGATGAATATAAAATTCTTGCAAAGATTGGTTCTGAAGTCATCACTGCTGAAGAATATAAGAACAGGTTTGAGTTTATGCCTCATCTTAATTATTCAAATACAAATGTAGATTCGGTTAAAAAGGAATTCCTTTTATCTTTGATTGCAGAAAAGCTGTGGGCTTTGGAAGCGCTCGACAATAGTTTGGATACTTTAGAGTTATATCAAAATTCATTGCAAACGTTAAAAAATCTCTTAATCAAAGATGAGTTGTATAAAAAAGAAGTTGAATCAAAAATATCTATATCACACGAAGAAATTGCAGAAGGTTTGCTGTACATAAAATCGGTTTTATACCTCAATTGGATTTCTTCATCTGACTCGATGGAAATATTCTTAATTTATGCTAACTTGAAAAATGGGGCTTCGTTCGACTCAATTCTTTCAACACAGAAAAAATCCGAAATTCCAAAAGAGCCGATGAGAGTTGCTTATGGTCAATTAAGAGACGATAAAATAGAAAATATTTTATTTAACACACTTCCCGGAAATTTTACCGAGCCGATTAAATCAGCGGATGGTTTTATAATATTCAAAGTAGTTAATGAAGAAATAAATTATGCAATTGATCCGGCAACACAAGATGGCAAGAACTTAGTACTTAAAACCATACACGATCGTAAAGCACAAAAACTCGGAAGTGAGTATATTCATAAACTATTAAAAGGTAGATCTATTGAAGTAGATCGTGCAACCTTTAATGTTTTTTATGAAGTATTTAATTCATTATTGTCCCGGAAAAATATTGTAGACAAAATACCAAACGCAGGATTTCAACTCAATGATAAAGATATTTTCTGGATGCTATCTAAAATTGCAGTTGCTGACCTTAACAAACCGTTTGTTCTTTTTACAGATAAGCCAGCCAGGTTGAAAGAGTTTTTATACTATTTGCTTTATCAAAAGATCGTTTTTTCACAATTGAAAAAACAGGAAGTAAATTCAGTTTTGAATAATGCAATTAAAAACTTTATAGAAGAACAAGCGCTGATAAGAGAAGCCATTAGTGATTCATTGGATAAACTTCCTTCTGTAATAAGTGATCTTGATTTATGGCGGAACAATTATTTAGCGCAACTCTTGATGGATAAATATGTAGATTCAATCGAAATAAGTGACAGTGAAATCGAAAAATATTTCTTAATTAAAAACTCATTACCCGATACTATTTATCAAGTTAATATTTTAGAGATTCTAACTTCCGATCTTGATAAAGTGGAAATAATATTAAATGAATTGCAGCAAGGAAAAGATTTTCGGGAAGTTGCTAAGTTTTATACTGAAAGGGAGTGGACAAAAAAAAGCGGCGGAGAATTCGGATTCTTTCCTGCAAACCAAATGGGTGAGATAGGAAAAGCAGCTTCATCATTAAGTCTAAATGAAATTTATGGACCGATCAAAGTTCAAGAAGGTTACTCGATAATTAAGCTTATTGGAAAACGTGAATTTCTGAGTGATTCATTAAAAAATTACTTTCAGGAAAACAAAACGCTTTTAAGTATGCAATTACGGCTGCGAAAGCTTGATCAAATTATTAATGAAAGAACTGTATACTTTGCAAACAAGTACGGCTTAAAGATCAATTATGAAATTTTGCATTCAATTCAACTTTCAGAACTTAATACATTTACATATAGATTTATAGGCTTTGGCGGAAAGATTGCTGCTTTTCCTATAACAACACCAATATACAATTGGTTTGATTTATACAGCAGCAAGAATAAAATACCTTAATTAGAAAATTACAATTGTTTAAACACAACTTGAGTATATCTTCATACTTTGCGGAAAGGGAGGGATTCGAACCCTCGGTACCCTTGCAGGTACACACGCTTTCCAGGCGTGCCAGTTAAGCCACTCCTGCACCTTTCCGAAATTGAAGGCACAAATATAAAACTATGCCCTCGTATTACAAAGAAAATTTAAGTTAAAAGAAAATCATTTAAATTATTTCTCTATATAGATGCGTCTGGTTTAAAAAGGTTCTATTGATTAATGTCATTGCGATTCCGCATTGCGGGAGAAGCAATCTGCCGAGTTTTGTGCAAACTCAAAAGATTGCTTCGTCGCTCCGTTCCTACCAATGACATCCTATCCCGCTTGCGGGATCACTGCGAGGAACGAAGCAGTTTCACTATTAGAACTGAGATTGCTTCACTCGAGGACTCGTTCGCAATGACGATAAAGTCATTCTTGTGATAAATAAAGGCAATATCCTTTATTGGTAACTCGCAATGACGGAAAATACCTTTTTAGAGAGAACTCATAGTTGCATAAAATTTTATATCAACTTCGTTCTTTATAAATTTGCCACTCATTTTTAGAAAAATTAATGTTTACAATTATTTTAATTAAAGCCGTCGCTGCTGTTGTTTCGGCAATGTTAGGCGCCGGGCTTTTATTCTCGATTAAATTAAGCCACAACAAACTTTGCGGTCTAATATCATTTTCCGCCGGAGCTTTATTGGGCGCTGCACTTTTCACTCTGCTTCCTGAAGCTACAGAAAGTATTAGTCTTATTGAAATGATTTTAGGCGCTGCGTCGGGATATCTATTATTTCATTTGATAAGCAAATATTTTTCGCATGTATGTCCTGCCTGCAGCGCAAGCCATTTTGATGAAAAGACTACAAAAAAATATTCTGAAATAGTATTAACATTACTTGTTGCATTATCTATTCATTCTTTGTTGGATGGTATGGCTTTGTCTTCAGGCGGGGCGGGGCACATGCACAATGGGGGCAATAATGATTCTGTCTTTATTGCAATTGTAACCCATAAATTTCCAGAAGGTCTTGCATTAGCAGCTTTGATGATCGGATCAAATTACAGCCGAAAGAAAATATTATTCAGCGTTGCGGGAGTGGAATCAGTAACTATAGTTGGTGCATTGCTTGGATTATATATTTTCCAGTCAGATATATCTCCCGCAATAATGGGGGCAGTGATGGCGCATATTGCAGGCGGTTTTGTTTACCTTGCCGCTCACGCAGTGTTTGGTGAAATGCTTAAGAATCACAAATACATGGTGATAGCTTCCTTTACTGCAGGAATATTATTAATTTTGTTCGTAAGCAATTTGTTCGGATAGTTAAATAAAATTACTTTTTATGGAGAGATGCCAGAGTGGTTGAACGGGGCGGTCTCGAAAACCGTTGTCCTGCTTTTGTGGGACCCAGGGTTCGAATCCCTGTCTCTCCGCACAATGTATTTTATAACTCACCTTACGCAAGAAACAGTTGATCGAATGTAAATCGATTACGATAACTTTCGGGAGCAATAAATTAAATAATTTTTATCCGTTAGTCCCGCCTGAGGGATTAGTTCACGGATTTTTAGAGGAGCCTTAAGTACCGAAGTTTGTGAGAAAAAAAAAGCGCCCGGGGAAAATATTTCTTGCACTTAGTAAAAATATTAAATACATTTTAACAAGTAACATTTGGAGAACATGTTTTTATAAATAAAGAAAGAGAAACCGCATTAAATACCTCCGTTAGCTAACGTACATAGTGTGGTTTCGCATCTATCCCGATTATTTCGGGACAACATTATTTTACCCGCAAACGAGCAGCATGATTTTATATCGCTCATCTTCTCTTTTTTTGCTCATTTACAGATAAAATGCTTAAAAGTTAACTGCGTAGGCTTGCTTAAAGGTTTCAACTAGAATAAAGATAGTAATAAAGAGATTTTTTGTTTGGTAAGGTTTCTGCCAAATCAAAAATTATTTTAGGAGTTTTCTAAAATATTGAAGAATTTTTATAATAACAGGATAGTGATTTAGTAATGAGTGCAATCAAAAATAATCCTTTTAGAATACTTGGACTTTTGGGAAACTCATCTGAAAGGGAACTGCTGAAGCAAATTACTACTATAAAAAGGTTTGCAGAAATTGGACAGACTAAGATGTTTGATTATGACTTTCCATTTTGGGGAGAGATTCTTCGCAGCACGGAAAAAGTACAGGAAGCAGCGAGCAAAATTGAACAAGCAAAAAACAAAGTTCATTATGCCCTATTTTGGTTTTTAAACAGCGGACACATTGACGAAGCTGCATTGAATAATCTTAAGGAAGGGCATATTGAAAAAGCTACCGAGATTTGGGAGAAAACTTTAAAGGATTCGACAGTAACGGTTAAAAACTTTGCTGCAATAAGTAACCTTTCAACATTACAGCTTGGGATTGTTACATATAATGGTTCATTTGACCCTGAAAAGTTTACTGCATCCATTGAATTAAAGTGTAAGTTGATAATGTCTGAAGCTTGCAACAGTTTTATTACAATGGTAATAGGAGAAGGATTTTCTATTAATAGAGATACAATCCTTAAAGAGTTTGCAGACGAAATAATGCAACTAATTAAGCCTTACTTAAATAAAACAAATGGATTAAAATTAAGCCAGTTAATTAATGCCTTCAGCTCATTACCCAATGAAATTAGGAAATATGTTTCCAATAAGTTTACTGACAGACCATTAAACAACATTGAGAACCAAATTGAAAAAACCAAGCAAAAAAGAGATGATAACCCCAATGATGCCGAAGAATATGGAGAGGAATTGAACAGAAATACTAAAGAAGATTTAGCGTTTCTCAAAAATGTATGGGGTGCAAATAATGTTCAATATCAAATGATTGTTAACAAATTGGCAAACGAAATTTTGCAGTGTGCCATTGATTTCTTTATCCACTACCGTGATAATATTGAGTATGATCCTGGTGATGAAGCATTACGACTAATGAAAATTGCTAGATCAATTTCTCCAACTGGTCAAGTAAAAAGCAGAATTGATGAAAACATTGGTAACATACAACATTGGATTGATGATAAACCACATAGAATAAAATTTAATAAAGTAAAAAATGAATTAGATTTTATTGGGAAGAAGTTAGAGCATTTTCAACGGATGTCCCCAAGTATTGCGAATGCAAAAAATTTAGCTGTTTCGTGTAAACCATATTTAATAAATATGAAAAAGGTATTAGGAAAAAATGATGAATTATATCTACAAATTTCCAGCGCTGTTGTAAGTAACGCACAAGGCATGTTAGTAGCAGTAGTAAATGAAAAATCAGAAAAAGCTAATGATGTTTATGGGATGATTTTAGGTTTTTCAACTTCCGACTTAAAGAATATTATTAAGGAAGCACTCGATCTGACATACTATTTAAATAATTTTGATATGAATCAAGACTTGCGGAGAAGCTACAATAAAAATATTGAAATACTAAAATCCATTGCTAGACAGTTTGGATTATCGACTTTACCTCCAGAGAACCGGATTAATAATGAAATTAAAAATCTGGAATCTGAAATTGAATTAACAAAAAATTCTGTATTCTTAAAAGGTGAATTGAAAGCTGCGGAGATCAAATTAGTAAAACTTAAAATTTGGAGGTTTTTTACAATAAATTCTAAGGAGAAAATCAAAAAACAACAAGAAATAATAAATGAATTGGCTAAAAAAAGTGAACAAGAAAAAGTAATGAAAATTAAATATTTAAAAAATGAAATCAATAAACTTGAATCTAAACTGAAAGATTTAAACAAATGAGAGTTTCTATTTTAGTAATCGTAATCTTTATAGTTGTGAATTCTATTTCATTTACTCAGTCTAAAACTGATACTATCCAACAACTGCAAACCAGCATTGAAAAACTTGAAGCGGCAAATGTTAAGTTAGACGATCAGCTAAATGCGGCAAATACTAGCATTCAAAAAATTGAAAAGAAACTATCCGCTGCAACGGATAGTATTAATATTTTGAAAGATAATTTAGCAAACACTAATAATAATTTAGAGTCAATAGCAGATAATTTGGGAGTAAAAATTCAACAAACAAGCGAAAAGGCAAATTCAGACCTTTCTACTTTGAGCGATAGAGTCAGTAAAAATACTCTCTACTGGATTATTGCGGTTCTATTTATTGCCCTCTTATCGGTACTTCTATTTAGCTGGCTTCGAAAGCAATTAAGCAAAGAGAAAATAGGATTGATTGATCAGATAAAGAAAACTTCTGAAACCTTGCGAGACGAGCAAATAAAACTTGACGGCCAATTAATAAAATTGCTTGATACTCAAATGCAGTTGATGAATGCAGAAAGACAAACATCATCTGCGAAAGCAGAAGAAGTTGACAATTCATTGGCATTGAAGGTAGCAGATGAAATAATTCGAATTCAACAAAATTTAAGCAGTATGGACTCAGAAACAAAGGGATTGAAACAACTATCTGCTTCTGTTAAACGCATTCAAGCCAACTTTGAGGGCAACGGTTATGAAATAGTTGATATGTTGAATAAGCCTTATGATGCTGGCATGAAAGTAACGGCTAATTTTAAACCCGATGAGAATTTGAAACCGAATGAACAAATAATAACTCGAATAATTAAACCACAAGTAAACTTTAAAGGTGTAATGATTCAATCTGCACAAATTGAAGTAAGTCAAGGTGAATAACAATTAAAAAATCAAAATATTATGGCAAGAACAAAAATAGACTACGGAATTGATTTAGGAACTACAAATTCCGGCATTGCACGAATGGAAAACGGTGAACCCATTATAAAGAAAACAGACACTTTGAAAGATACAATGCCTTCATGTATCAATTTCAATAAGAAACAATCAATTATTGCGGGTGATGCTGCTTCAAATACATTTCGTTCTGATAGATTAAGAGCTTTAAAGAGTTTGAAATCTGATTCGAACACTTTTATTGAATTCAAAAGAACTATGGGAACTGACAAAACATACAGCAGTTCCAATATGAACAAGGAATTTACCTCTGAAGAACTTTCCGCAGAAGTTTTAAAGAAATTGAAATCATTTATTACTGATGAAGAAATTAAGTCAATTGTTATAACTGTTCCTGCCAAATTTACTATAAATCAAAAAGATGCAACTTCAAGAGCCGCAAAACTTGCAGGTTTTTAGCATTGCGAATTATTGCAAGAACCTATTGCGGCATCAATGGCTTACGGTTTGGATTCACTAAGTAAAGACGGTCTTTGGTTGGTTTTCGACTTTGGAGGTGGCACATTTGATGCTGCATTGCTAAAAGTTGAAGATGGCATTATGAAAGTAATTGACACCGAAGGAGACAATTATTTGGGCGGTAAAAATATTGACTATGCAATTGTTGATGAAATATTTATTCCTGATTTAAAAAGTAAATTTAAAATTGATAGCTTTTTATCAGGCAGCAAATTAGAATATTTTAGAAACGCATTAAAGGATTTTGCTGAAGATGCAAAAATAGCTTTGTCGTTTGCAAATTCTGCTGATGTATTGTCAAATTTAGATGACTTTCCAGAAGATGATGAAGGAACAGAAATTGAATTAGACATAAAAATGTCTGAAGCCATTTTTGAACCTGTAGTTAGACCTTTATTTCAAAAAGCAATTACTATTTGTAATGAGTTACTTAAAAGAAACCATCTAAACGGTAGTAATCTGGGAGCATTAATCTTAGTAGGTGGCCCAACATATTCGCCTATATTGAGGAAAATGCTAAAAGAGCAAGTTACTGAAAAAGTTGATACAAGTTGCGACCCAATGACCGTAGTTGCGAAAGGTGCAGCTTTGTATGCTTCAACTGTAAACGTATCTAATGAACTAATTGAAAAGAACCGTAATAAAACGAAAATTCAACTTGGTTTAGGCTATGAACCTACAACCGTTGAGAATGAAGAATTTGTTACAATTAAAATACTCAAAGACAAAACAGAAGGTGCAATTCCTGATAAATGCTTTGCAGAAGTAGTAAGAACTGATAAAGCTTGGTCAAGCGGGAAAGTGCAAATAGATGAATCAGGCGAAGTAGTAGAAGTAAAACTAAATGCAGGCAAAGCAAATGCCTTTAATGTTTTTGTTTACAACGAGCAAGGGGATTTAATTCCTAGCGAACCAAACGATTTTACAATTATTCAAGGTTCAAAAGTCGGCAGTACAACATTACCTTACAATATAGGTATTGAAATAAAGAGTAAAGCAAGTGGAAAAATTGTTTTTCGACCGATAAAAGGACTTGAAAAAAACCAAACTACACCAGCTACTGGAATTGCGAACGGATTAAAAACCCAAAAGCAAATCAATCCCGGCTCAAAAACGGACTTTATCAAAATCCCTGTTTACCAAGGCGACTATGGTTCGGAAGGTTCACGAGCAATTTATAACGAACACGTTTTTGATGTTATAATTTCAGGTGAACAATTGCCATCGCTTTTACCAGAAGGAAGCGATGTAGATTTGACTTTGAAAGTTGACAAATCAGAAAGAGTGACTATTTCTGCATTTTTCCCATATTTAAACTTTACTGAAGAAGTTGTTATTCCTGAAACAGTTCAAAAAGAAATTGATGCGAAATGGCTTGAAACAGAGATTTCAAAAGCAAAACAAACCCTAAATATTATTAAACAGGAAGGTGATTATGCCGACAAAGATTCATTGAATAAATTGTCAAACGAATTAGCTGAACTTGAAAAACTATTAGAACAAGGGCGTAGTGATTATGACCGCAAAAAACAAATTATTGATAACCTTAGAAGAAGTTTGCGAAAACTGGACGATATTCAAGACTCGACCGAATGGCCAAAAACAGAGGAAGAATTAAAAGATGCTTTCTATAAATTGGAAGAAACATTTAAACAATTTGAAGGCAAAGTTGAAGGTTTGAATGAGGATAGAATTAAAGAAGCGATTGTACAATTTAAAGAGCAAATTCCGCAAATAATCCGTGATAAAAATGTAAAGGTTGCTAAAGAGTTAATTGATTTAATGAGAGGTCTTAGTTTTACATTAGTTGACCAAGCGTTAGGTGCTCAAATGGAAATTATGATGTTGAAGGAATTCAATGACGAATTTGATATGCACGACTGGAGTGACAGAAATAAAGCTAAAATACTTATAAGCCAAGGTTTACAAATTGCTTCAACTAATCCCAGCAAACAAAAATTGAGACCAATAGTAATTGAACTGTACAAATTATTGCCAGGTATTGATAAACCAATATTTCCTGGTGATGATAGCGTTTTGACAGACTAATGCAAGAAAAAGAAAACATATTGCAAAAAGGGTTTTCCGTTGCCAATCGGTTTGAAATTAAATTTCCAATCGGGAGTAATTCATTTGCCCAATTGAATAATTGAATACCCGAAAATTCGGGAATCTATTTACAGCCAGACTTATTATTTTGGCGGATGTGCAATAAATAAAAGTCTAAAGGAATTTATTTAAAGATAATATTAATCAAAATGAGTAAAGCAAAGGTTATAAAAGTTCAAGGATCGGATATTGCAATTTTTACAAAAGATAAAAATGATTTTATCTGTATTACAGATATTGCTAAAACCAAACATGGCGATTCCAGAGCTGCGGATGTAATAAAAAATTGGATAAGAAGCCGTTCGACACTCGAATTTTTAGGGACATGGGAACAATTGTATAATCCCGGTTTTAAAGTGGTCGAATTTGACCACTTTAAAATGAATGCCGGTTTGCCGAGTTTCGTTTTAAGTCCCGGTACCTGGGTTCAAAAAACACAGGCTATCGGCATTTATGTTCAAAAAGGTAAATATGGCGGCACCTATGCCCATAAGGATATAGCTTTTGAATTTTGTTCGGCTATAAATCCAGTATTTAAGTTATTCCTGATAAAGGAATTTCAAAGGCTCAAAGAAGATGAAAGTAATCAACTTAAATTAGAATGGAATCTACAAAGAACTATTTCGAAAATTAATTATCGAATCCATACCGACGCAATAAAAGAGAATCTAATACCCAAAGAGATTACACAAGTACAAGCAAATTTGGTTTACGCTAATGAAGCCGACTTGCTTAATGTTGCATTGTTCGGCATGACTGCAAAAGAATGGCGCGATGCAAGCCCGGATAAAACCGGAAACATAAGGGATTATGCAAGTCTAGAACAGTTGGTTGTATTGAGCAATATGGAAAGTATAAACGCGTTGCTTATTCAGCAAAATTTACCTCAAGGCGAAAGATTACAACAACTCAATAAAGTTGCAATCGCACAAATGAAATCGCTGGTTGAAAGCAGCAGCATGAAAAAGTTGAAAGAATGAAGTTAAGATACGGCATAGCATTAACAAACGACCAATTAACCATTGCAAGAATGGAAAATGGTGAACCTGTCACAAAAAAAACTGACACGTTAAGGGATGCTATGCCATTATTTGTTTCTTTCAATAAAAAAGGAAGCGTTACTGTTGGCGATGCTGCAAAAAATTGTGAAAAGAATGATAGGTTAATAGCCAATAAATCTGTAGTTGTATCAGCAACGAATACATTTTCAGGTTTTTTAAGAACAATTGGAACAGATAAAAAGTACGCAAGTAGTAATGTCAATAAGGAATTTTCAAGTGAAGAATTACTTGCAGAATGTTTTAAAAAAGCCAAAACATTTGTTTTTGATGAGGAATTAAATTCAGCTGTAATTACTGTACCATCAAAATTTACAATTAATCAAAAGACTGCAATATTAAATGCTGCAAAACTTGCAGATTATAAGCAAATAGAACTTTTGCAGGAGCCTATTGCAGCATCAATGGCCTATGGGATAGATTCATCAAACAAAGACGGTCTTTGGTTAGTTTTCAATTTTGGAGATGGTGCATTTGATGCAGCTTTGCTAAAGGTTGAAGATGGTATTAT
>Ga0100388_10003071_pt1 | contig 14295 bp, 13 predicted proteins | sample CryGeymeta201512_FD_81536 | JGI IMG/M metagenome (GOLD analysis project Ga0100388, IMG submission 81536) | Groundwater microbial communities from Crystal Geyser aquifers in Utah, USA - Crystal Geyser metaG 2015-12 | ecosystem: Environmental > Aquatic > Deep subsurface > Groundwater | place... | reverse complement strand
GCAGTTGAATCTTTTTTTACGTTATTAATACTGGCTTCAGCTTTGGCAATATCTTTTTGGTATTTTACCAAATTATTGACTATTTTTTTATTCTGATTGCTGTCTCCTGAATCAGTTTGACTAAGCATTTTTTTTACTTCGGCTAAACGTTCGGCCGCCTGCTCTAATTTTTTTTCCGCTTTTTTCTCAGAAGAAAAAGTAAAAGTGTTGCTTATCCCTCGCCCTAATTCCTTTAAAAAATAAAAAGGTGAGCTGGGCAGCAGTTTTGGTTCATCTACTTTTAAAATTTCCTCGCTGATTGAATTATCTTCAGTCGCGGCGGATGATTCTACGACTGGTGCTTCTAATACCTGACTAAATGGTTCTTCTATTATTACTTCTTCGGCTAAATCTGCGGTATTATCTTGAGCCGAAACTGCGGTTTGGCTGAAAACAAGGGCTAGACTAAAAATAGCCGTTAAAATTAAAATGGTTTTTGTTGTTTTCATAGTTTTAATTCTTAATAAATATTATATAAATTAATTACTATTCTCCAACCATTTCTTTATCCTCAGCCAAATTTTTTAATTCATCATCTTTAATCTTTTTCACCTCTTTAAAGTTAAACTTTAAGCTCTTAAAAGTTTCTAAACTTTTAATCGGTCTTTTTTTGCCTTGATCAATAAGATAAACACCGGGACCTGAACCTTTAACCAGGGTCCCATCAGGATAAATTAAATTTTCAGCAGATTCAAATTTTTCTAAAAGGTCTTCTTTAACTTTCATAATTTGGCTTGATTTGTACCCTCTCGCTTTTAAGATGTCTGAAGAAACTAATTTTTTTCTCCCGCCTTCAATTAAATAAATTTCTTTTTTACCAGTTTCTTGGACCAAAGAACCTTCTGGCAAGTCACTGTTTTCGGTAATTGAAGAGCCATCTTCAAGAGAGGAGAGTTCTTTGTCGGCAATTTTTTTGATATTTTTCCATTGATAACCAAGTCTGATTAAAGCCTTCGCGCTTTTAATCGGTCTTTTTTTACCCTCAGAAATAAGATAAACACCGGGACCTGAACCTTTAACCAGGGTCCCATCAGGATAGGTTAAATTTTCACCTTGGGCATAAGATTCTAGTTCTTCTTCAGAGATTGTTTCAATATTACTAAAACTTAAATTATTCTCTTTCAAAACATCAGGCGAAGGGATAGGCCTCTTTGTTTCGTCCTCAATCATATAAACAGTCGTTTTATTTTTCACTTTGACTAACTTGCGGTTAGGCTGGCTGGTAACTGCTAAAACGAGGTTATATGTAACGCCTGTTACCTCAATTGTTTCTTTAACTATCTTTTGATGATAAAGATCAATCAAATTAAAGCTCTTTTGCCAATTGACCTCTGGACTAGAGAAATTAATGGTTAGGGCCGCATCTTTAACTGCAGCTGCTTCTTTATCAAGGGCAACTTTCATCAAGACTCCATCTTGACCGCCAAGAATATAAGAGTTCCAGGTAATTTCTTTTTCAGTTTGACTGGCAATATTATCGCCTTGTTTTTCTTCAAAGCGCAAGGCCTTCATCAGTTTTGATTTTGTTGCTCCGCTTTCGATTTTAAGTGAACCAGAAAAATCAACTTTTTGAGTTGTTTTACCGCCACCCCAGAAAATAGTTAGAAAATAAGATTTTTTCTAACAGGAAAGATCTTGACGACAATTTCTTGATTATTGGCTAATTTCTGAATAATTGGCGTTCTTGTTTCATAAAATTCTTTCACGGTTTTGGCGAGATCGCCTTGAGCCGTATGAATAGTCAGAGTGTCAGAAGCCTGGCCAGAAACTAAAACTTTTACTCCGTCTAAATGATTGTAAATACAGGATTGCCAAGAAACACTTGGGGTCTTGGTCAAAATCTTATCACAATTTTCATCATGTTTTTCAAAAAGCAATTCTCGGGTGAGAGAGACTCTGCCTACCGCTGATGATGTGCTGGTTGAATTTTCGAGATTAATAGAACCGTCATAAACGGTTTTTTTTCGATAAGTCGGCTCTTCGAGCACATTTCCCCAACGGACGAACATCATAAAATGAACCATATCTACCCCAGAAACTGGCTCTTCTAATTCAGTCGCCTGAGTCTTTGTTGGCGTTAAGAAAAAAAGAGCGAGAAAGATAACTAAACCAAAAGAAATTTTTTTACTCATATTTTTACCTCACTTTATTTATTTATTTCGACTTTTATAAATTAAAAAATTATAAATTATAATAGTAGTATAATTCGTTGTCTGTGCCTGTCAACCCCGTTAGAAAGCTCGCGTTGTTGTTTTTATCAAATTTATTTGTAGAGAAAGTATTTGTTTTTAACTTTCTAACGGGGTCAACTAAAATTGGGAGTAAAATTAGGGGTGGCCGCAGACAAATCTTGAGTAAAAACATTTTTAAAATTATTTTTAAGAAGCCAATCGGTTAAAATAGAGTATTCTTTTTGAGTAATCCGGCGGTTGATTTCTTTAAAAAGAGGGGATTTAAAAGTTGGATAATATTGAGACATTAAACTCAAAAAAATATTAGATCCTAAATTTTGTTTCAGCCAAGATAAAATTTTAAGGGAATCTTTGGTTTGACCAGGTAAGACTAAGTGTCTGACAATTAACCCTTTTTTAATTAGGTCATTCTCAAATACATCATCAGGTGATAGTTTTCGCATTTCTAGAATAGATTGGGAAGCAAATTGAAAATAATTTTTGGCGCTTGAATATTTTTGAGCCAAATTGTTATCATAGTATTTTAAATCAGGCAGCCAAACATCAACCAGTCCCTTTAAGGAATGAATTGTTTCTTTTTTTTCATAAGCATTAGAATTCCAAACTATTGGCAGGCCGATTTTAGTTTTATATTTGGTCAAAAAGTTTTTAAGATAAAGAGAATAAGGGGTAGGCGAGACAAGGTTGATGTTGTAAGCCCCTTGATTTTTTAAATCTAAACAAATTTTTAATAATTTTTTTTCTGACAATATCCTACCGTGGGAGAGTTGGGAGATTTCATAGTTTTGGCAAAAAACGCAGCGTAAATTACAATGGCTAAAAAAAATAGCGCCGGAGCCGTGCTTTTTATCCATTCGTCGTCCCAAAGAGGATTCCTCAGGATCTTCGATTTGACCAGAAAGACAGGGTTCTTCCCATTGATGGATTTGTGAAAGAGCTATTTCAAATTGATCGGGCGCGCCGCAGAGGCCAAGATTTTTAACTCTATCCGCTCTACATTCCCAAGGACAGATAAAACACTTGATCATAAATTTATGATAGCATAAGCAAAAACTGACTCAAGAGTCAGTTTTTTTATCTTTCTATAAAATACTATTGTAGCATACTGCCGTAAGTCGATAAAAGTTTTGGAATTGCAAATATAAGTCCTATAAGGGGCAAGATAAATAATACAACGGTTATTATCAGCGTCCAAAGAAACACTTTCCTTAATCCGTCTATTGAGCGCTTAAGGTCGTCCATTTTTTTCTCTAACACTTCAATTTTGGGGTCCAATTGATCCATGTTTTTATTCTACCAAAAAATCGCCTAAATGGCAATGGCTAAAAACTAAAACTCTCCAAACAGAACGCTTTAAAATATAAAAACAAGAGTCGTCAAAACCCTTATTTTCCCAGGGTGGGCGAGGAGATTTGAACTCCCGACTTCTGACTCCACAGGTCAGCGCTCTAAACCAACTGAGCTACGCCCACCATAAATTTTACATATTTTAAATCTCGATGTTATAGCAATGAACTAAATGGTGACAATTCTGACAAAGCCAAATAAGGTTTGTAATTTTGTTATTTTTTTTATTACCATTTTTATGATGAACAGCAAGAACGCGTTTATCAGAGATACCGCAGTGTGCACATATCATCTTTTTACTGTGCCGTTCTAAAATTCCTCGACCAGCAAATTCACCGCTTTTCCATTGTGGATGATTTTTCCCTACTAGTAACACTTGGTTCTTCCAGGACATAAAACATGATTTGTTGCAAAAGAACTTTCCACTTTTTGAATGCTTCAATTGTTTTGGTCTTCTCCATATTTTTTTTCCACAAACATTACATCTTACAAATTTTCCTTTTAAAGAAGCTTTATACTGACATTTAGTAGAACAAAATTTTCCCCATCCACGTTTTAATTGGCTTGGTTTTGTAGAAAATTTTTTCTTGCAAACTTTACAGGTGACAATAGGCATAATAATATTTCTTTTTTGAATTTTAAATAATTTTTGATTTTTTGTTTTTAATTTTTTATTTTATTATGGTACCCCCGGCGTGAATCGAACACGCATCAATCGATTAGAAATCGATTGCTCTATCCATTGAGCTACAGGGGCATTTTTTCAATTTAAATTTTTTGACAATCCCTAATTTCCAGCCTTTTATTTTTCTAAATAGATTTTTGTCATTTATTCTTATTGTGCATGTGCCATTATATAGAGGATTCCGCCGCTGTTTTAGAGAGGTAGGTTTAATGTATGTTTTATTGAATTGTTTTAAAGGGATGTTCGTAATTTTAGACCAATATGATTCTATATGAGGCCTACAATGAAGTGTATGGATATGGAGAGCGATTCTAAATTTTTTTTCAGAAACTTTACATATTTTTCTAAACCATTTCATCATTAACTGGATCATAACAGGATCAGAATTGCTAAATTTTACCGTTTCTGCAACTTCGGATTTGTCGCCTTCCGCCCAATACAACATAAGACCAGACAAGAATAATGGGTTTTTGTAACTCTTTTTAATTTCTTTCTTGGCTTTGTCGATTATATGTTTTGTTTTTTCTATTCGTTTTTTTTGTTGTGCTTTTGCTCCTGCATATCTAGATTTTTGTCGTCCTCTAAGTAAAATATTTTTCTGCTTTCTAGTTAATTTAATATTTCGCAGCCAAAGACTAATCGTTGATCTAGAAACAGATATTTTTTTAAGAATTTCGCTATAACTTTTTCCTTGTTTTCTAAGTTGGATAGCTCTAATTTTTTCTTTGAATTTCATAATCGAACAATAAATGTTTATTCTGTAAATATATCATATTGTTCGATTTTTGTAAAGAATGTTTAAAAGTAAATTTTAAAGTATTGCTCTCAACCTGTTCACTCTTTCTTTAATTGGCGGATGAGTGGAAAAAAGATTAGTGAGCCAATTTTTTGCTTCTTGGCTACGCAAAGGATTGATAATATAAAGATGAGCAGTTGAGTTATTAGCAACTGGAAGAGGGGACGGGTCAAGAGATATTTTTTCAAGAGCTCGCGCTAGTCCTTCTGGATATCGTGTTAAAAGAGCAGCCGAAGCATCAGCTAAAAACTCTCTTTTTCTTGAAATAGCTAAGTGTAAAAGAGAGGCAGCTAAAGGCGCTAAAATAGCGGCGACAATTCCGAAAATAAGAAAGATTATACCGCTACTGTCTTTTGAATCTCTTCTGCCTCTCATGGGCGCAAAGAAACTAATCCGGAGAAAAAATTGAGACAAAAGAGCAATCACACTAACTAAAACAACGATCACCGACTGAAGAAGAATGTCTTTATTGCCGATATGAGAAAGTTCATGAGCAACAACCCCTTCAAGCTCAGAGCGTTCTAATTTTTCTAATAAGCCAGCGGTGACCACTAAAGACGCGTGATTTTTGTCTCTGCCAGTCGCAAACGCATTCGGTTGTCTTTCTGGCATCAGATAGATTTTAGGCATTGGGAGGCCAGCCGTAATACAAAGATTTTCAACGAGATTATAAAGTTCAGGGTTGGCTGTGATTGGTTTAGCGTGAGAAAAGAAAAGAATCGTTTTGTCAGACCACCAAAAACTGGTAAAACTCTGAATAAGAGCAATTGCAATTACAATATAAAGAATAATAGGTTCTTGAAGCCACCAGGAAATAAACCAGCCAAAAGCAATTGATAAGGCGAGAAAAAAAATCATTAAAAAAACAGTTTTTTGATTATTTTCTGTGATATGAGTATAAATAGTTGCCATAAATAAATTATTTTCTCCTTCTTCCGTGAAAAGCTTGATAAACTTCTCTTAAATGTTGATCAGTGACGTGGGTATATATTTGAGTAGTGGTAATACTTTTGTGGCCGAGTAATTCTTGAACAGCTCTCAGGTCAGCGCCGTTTAAAAGAAGATCAGTGCCAAACGAGTGGCGTAGACTGTGGGGCACTATTTTTTTGGTGATACCAGCGAGTTTAGCATATTTTTTAACCATTCGCTCAACTGAGCGAGGGGTTATTGGTTTGTCTTCTTCAACGCGAGCCCTATCTTGTCTGACAAATAAATAAGGATTTAGATCAGTCCTTATTTCCAGATATTTTTTGAGCCAATATTTTGCTTGATTGGAGAGAAAGACTACCCGCCATTTATTACCTTTGCCTTTCACTGAAAATTCGTCTTTTTCTAAATTAATGTCTTCTTTTTTAAGATTACAAAGTTCGGAGACACGCAGCCCGGTAGAAAAAAATAATTCTAAAATCGCTTTATCCCTTAATTTAATAAGATCTTTTTCTTCTGTTTGAATGGGAGCCGTTAGAAAATTTTCTAAATCAGAACCTTCAAGATAGGAGATCTGTCTTTCCGGTGTTTTGGCTAAATCTACCTTTGAGGGATCTAAAGTTTTTATATCTCGAGAAATTAAATATTTCAGGAACATTCGGACGGCTATTAAATGATAATTTTGGGTGGCCATAGATAAATTTCCGCCGCGTTTATTTTTTTCTCGAGCTAAAGCAAGATGATATTTTCTGATCATTTCAGAGATAATTTTTTCTGGCTCATTAATTTTTGCCCAATTTAAAAAACGCCTGAGGTAAAAATCATAATTTCTAACGGTTAGCAGGCTTCTTCCTTTTTCAATTTCTAAATATTCTAAGAATTCTTTAAGTAAAATTTGCAGGTTTTTTTCCATAGAAAGTATTAACAAAATTTTGCGATAATCGAAGAATATTGTAATTTTACGCCACTAAAGAAAAATGTCAATACTTCCCCATCTAATGACCCCTTGTTGCTGCGCCTCAGCACCTTCGGCCCTCTTTTATTTTTCTGTTTTTTTGCTATAATATAATAATGATTGACACTCACGCTCACTTAAATTTTAAAGATTTTGAGAAGGATTATCAAAAAATAATTAGCCGAAGTTTTGACAATGGCGTGACAGCTATTATCAACGTAGGATCTAATTTTGAGACCAGTAAAAGGGCGTGTGAAATAGCGAAAGAATTTAGCGAAGAGAAAATTGGTATTTTCGCGGCCGTTGGTCTTCATCCTATCCACGCCAAAGATGAAAATTTTGTTGAAGAAAAATATGTAGAGTTAATTAAAAATAAAGTTTATCTTAAAGCAATCGGCGAGACAGGTCTTGATTATTTTCATCTAGCAAAAGAAGAAGAGAAGATTAAAGACAAACAAAAAGAAATTTTTATCAAGCAGCTTAATTTAGCAAAAAAATTTGATTTACCAATCATTATTCATTCTCGAAGCACTATTAAACATCCAGAAAAATCTTATTTAGATATCTTAAAAATTTTAGATAATTTAGAATTTTCTTCAAAGGGAGTAATCCATTGTTTCCCGGCCAATTGGCAAATAGCAAAAAAATTTTTAAAAAGAGATTTTTATTTAGGTTTTAATGGCACGATCACTTTTCCTAATGGGAATTATAAAGAGGTGATTAAAAATACGCCCTTGGAAAAAATACTTTTAGAGACAGATTGTCCTTATTTAGCTCCTCAGGCCGTCAGGGGGACAAGGAATGAGCCAAAAAATCTTTTTTATATCGCCAAAGAGATGGCAAAAATTAAAAATGAGCCCATGACAAAAATAATTAAAACAACTGATCAAAATGCCCAAAAGTTTTTTAATCTTATTTAAGACAATGGAACCAACAATAGAAATATTGAAAAATTTAAACGAAGAGCAAAAAAAGGCGGTCACTTATGGCAACGGTCCGGTTTTAATTATCGCCGGAGCGGGCACAGGTAAAACAACGGTGATCACCCAAAGAATTGCTTGGTTAATTTTAACTGGCCGGGCTCGGCCTGAAGAAATTTTAGCTCTGACTTTTACTGATAAAGCCTCAGGAGAAATGGAGGAAAGGGTGGATAAAATTTTACCTTATGGCTATGTCGATCTTTGGATTTTAACTTTCCATTCTTTTTGTGAGAGAGTTTTACGCGATCACGCTTTGGACATTGGTTTATCTCCTAATTTTAAATTATTAAATCAGACCGAACAAAGTTTTTTAATTCGTCAAAACTTTGAGCGATTCAACTTAGATTATTATAAACCGCTTGGGAATCCTTATAAATTTATTAAAAGTTTAATTACTCATTTTAGTCGGGCAAAAGATGAAATGGTCACCCCAAAAGAATATTTAGATTATGCTGAAAATTTGAAACTTGACGAAGATGCTTCTCAGGGGGACGAAATTCTTAAAGGAGAAAAAGCCAGACTTAAAGAGATAGCTGAAGCTTACGCTACTTATCAACAACTACTTTTTGATAATGAGTCGCTCGATTTTGGCGACTTGATTCTGCAAACAAATGAACTTTTTAAAAAAAGACCGCAAATTTTAAAAAAATATCAACAAAGATTCAAATATATTTTGGTTGATGAATTTCAAGACACTAATTGGGCTCAATATGAATTATTAAAATTATTGATAAGCGACGATTTAAATTTAACAGTTGTCAGCGATGACAAACAAGCTATTTATCGGTGGAGGGGGGCGGCTTACAGCAATATCTATCAGCTGAAGAAGGATTTTCCTCAGACAAAAATAATTTTTCTCAAAAATAATTATCGGAGCAAACAAAAAATTTTAGATTTAGCTTACAAATTTATTAATCAAAATTATGTCGGAGAATCTTTAAGTTCTGAATTAAAAAAATCTTTAAGTAAAGACTTGACGGCCACCCGGCCGGGCGAGGCGATTACTGAGTTTTTTGATGGAGAGACGTTGGAAGAAGAAGCAATATGGGTTGCAAAAAAAATTATTAAATTAAAAGAAGAAAATCCAAACTTGAGCTTTAATGATTTTGCTGTTTTGGTCAGAGCGAATAATCAGGCTGAGCCATTTGCTCAGATGTTGCAAAGAGCAGAGATTCCTTATCAATTTTTAGCTAAGTCAGGGCTTTTCGCCAAACCAATTGTTTTAGATATTATTGCTTATCTTAAACTTTTAGACAATTACCACGAGAGTAACGCTCTTTATCGGATTTTAAGTTCACCGTTACTCATTAAAAATTTTAAAAATGAAGATTTGTCTAATTTGGTTTATGCTGCCAAAAAGAGAGGCCTTTCTCTTTATGAAGCGGCAAAAAATATTTCTCTGATTCCCGGTGTGAGCGCTGAAGGTGTCAAAAGTTTAATGGCCTTAATTTTTTTAATAGAAAAACACACACAATTGGCTAAGATCAAGCCTGTTTCAGAGGTAGTTTATTCTTTTTTGGAGGAGAGCGGTTATTTAAACATTTTAAAAAAAAGAGGCGAAGAAGGACTAACGGGAGTTGAAGAAATTTCTTGGTTAAATCAGTTTTTTAAAAAAATAACAGAGTTTGAAAATACGACTAAAGATAAATCAGTCCACAGTTTTATTCAATTAATTAACATTATTTTTGAGATAGGCGGGATGGGCGGAGATCTTGGCCTTGATGAGCAAATGGGTCCTGAATCAGTGAAAGTTTTAACCATTCATTCTGCTAAAGGTTTAGAGTTTAAATACGTCTTTATTGTTAATTTAGTTGAACATCAATTTCCAACCATCAACCGGTCAGATCCGATTAGTTTGCCTGATGATTTGATTAAAGAAATTATTCCAGAAGGAGATGTTCACCTTCAAGAAGAAAGGCGTTTGTTTTATGTGGCGATGACTAGAGCCAAAGATGGATTATTTTTTACGGCTGCTAAAGATTACGGAGGCAAGAGAAAAAAGAAAATTTCGCCATTCCTTTACGAATTAAATCTTGTTTCAGCAGTCAGGGAACCAAAAGAATTTCTCGGTTCTTTAGAATTTTTACAACCGCCCCCAAAAAATAAATTTCCTCTTAGAAAAGAATATCTACCACCTAAAGAATTTAGTTTTTCTCAAATTGAAGCTTATAAAAACTGTCCCTTACAGTATAAATTTAGCTTTATTTTAAAATTACCCCGACGCGGTAATTGCAATATGAGTTTTGGGAAAACTATTCATGACACTTTTTATCAATTCCTAAAAGAAAATTTAAATAAAAAAGTGACTCAACAAACTAATCTTTTTAAAGGAGTAAAAGACGCTCGAGAAATTTTAAGTATGAAACGATTAGAAGATATTTATGAAAAATGTTGGATTGACGAGTGGTTTGTGGATAAAAAACAAAAAGAAGAATATAAGAAAAAGGGGAAGAAAATGTTGGAAAATTTTTATCAGGATATTTTAAAAACGAAACCAAAAGTTAAAGAATTGGAATTTCCTTTTAGTTTTAAATTGAGCGATTATCCGTTTAGAGGTAAAATTGATCGAATTAACGAAGTTGAAGGTGGCCTCGAATTTTTAGATTATAAAACAGGCAAACCAAAGAAAGGGTCCTTAGAAGACAGAAAGCAGCTTTTGATTTATCAAATGGCAGGCGAAGTTCTTTTTAGAGACAAAATAGTTCGTTTGACTTATTATTATTTAGAAAATGGAGAGAAGCAGTCGTTTTCTGCTAAAGTAGAAGATCTGGAAAAAACCAAAGAAAAAGTTATTCAAATTATTGAAAAAATAAAGAAAGGAGATTTTCCTCCTCGGCCAAGCGAGTTGTGTAATTATTGTGACTTTAAGGACATTTGCGAATATCGATTGACTTAATATTTGATAGTTCTACGGGTTGATTTTTTTGTAAATTTTTGCTATAATTTTTTTATAGTTATGGATAAACAAAAAATTAAAGAAGCATTAATAACAAAATTGAATAGAACGCGGAGTTTTTTTTAGAAATTGCGAAAAAATATCAATTGGAGGCTCCTCATGCCATAGGGTCTCGGTCAGATACAATCAAATCTCAACTTGAAATATTAGCTAGTGATACCGCCCAGCGATCAGAAGACCTCAAAAAACTCATTATTGATTTACAACAGATTGGAATCAAAAAAAGTGAGCATGTCCAATTGGGGTCGCTAGTCCAACTAGAAGAAGATGGGACGGAATTATATTTTTACCTAGTGCCTGAAGGTGCTGGAGGACAAGATTTAGAAAGCGGGTGACTACATGTTCAAGCTATCTCCATAAATTCTTCTCTAGGAGAAAAACTTTTTTTAAAAAAAATTGGCGAGGAAATAGAAATGCGAGTTATGGCAGGAACAAGACGATTAAAAATTTTAGATATTAAATAAGAACTTGCTCACTCCGTTCGCAGAACCTTGAAATTAAACTTCCAATATATTTTTAAGGTAGTTTAATTATAAGACAAATTTATTGACCTAATAAAATAAACGGATATAATTATTCTATGACTTTGCGACGCTATCTCACTTTAATAATAATTTGCACCTTGATTAATTGGGCGATTTGGGCTTTAGTGATATTTTTTGTTAATCCAGAAAAGATCGGCCTGATCGGCTCCCTTCTTTTTTATGCGAGTTTGTTCCTCTCTATTTTAGGGACTAGCTCAATTTTATTTTTTATTATTGGGGCTAGATTAAAAAAAAGACCAATTTTTGTGGAAATTAGTTGGTCTTTCAGAAGAGCTTTTTTATTGGCGCTTTTGGTGATCGCCATTTTGTTATTAAAAGAGCAGGAAGTCCTTTATTGGTGGACAGCAGCGCTTTTGGCTTTATTTTTAATTATGTTAGAAGTTTTCTTTATTTCTATTAGTAGAAAATATTTTTCTGAATCACAAGAAAGCGTTTAAATATGGCTATGCAAAAACAAAAAGCTTTTGATGTAACTTTACCAGGAGAGAAAATAGTTTTTGGATGTCTTCATCCAATTAGTCAGGCCATTAATAAACTGGCTGATATTTTTTTATCGATGGGTTTTGAAGTGGTTGAAGGGCCGGAGCTGGAGACCGATTATTACAATTTTGAATCTTTAAACATTCCCTTTTTTCATCCAAGCAGAGACATACAGGACACTTTTTATGTCAAAACACCTCATTTAAAAGATAAATTTCTGATGCGCACTCAGACTTCAAATGTTCAGGTAAGAGTAATGGAAAAAAGGACGCCGCCTTTGAGGATTTGTACCTTTGGTAGATGTTTTAGACGCGAAGCAACTGACGCTAGTCATGAACATACTTTTTATCAAATAGAGGGGTTTGTTGTCGATAAAAAAATTTCTATTGCCAATCTTATTTACACAATGAGAAGCACTTTAAGCGAGTTTTTTGGCAAAGAGGTGAAAATTCGTTTGCGACCTGCTTATTTTCCTTTTACTGAACCAAGTTACGAGGTGGCTTTTAAATGTCTTTATTGTCATGTCGAAGATCTCTTCGAGCCTGAGCCTCAGAGCCGAAGGCCTGAGGATCCCCGACGAAGGGCCGATAAAAATTGTCCAGTTTGCAAAGGAAGCGGTTGGTTAGAAATATTTGGCGCAGGCATGATTCATCCCAATGTTTTAAAAAACGCTGGCTATCAAGAGGGTGAGTGGCAAGGTTTTGCTTTTGGCGGAGGGATTGATAGGTTAGTGATGTTGAAATATCAAATTGACGACATTCGCTGGTTTCATTCAGGTGATTTGAGATTTATTAGACAGTTTGACTAATTTAACTTATAACTTATAACTTACAACTGATAAGTTGTTTGTTATTAGTTAGTTTACTTATGAAATTATCATATCAATGGCTTAAAGCATTAGGGATAAAAATTTCGTCAGAAAAAATGGCGGAGATTTTGGATTCTCACTTAGCAGAAACAGAAGTAAAAAAATTACCTGATTCAAATGATACAATTTTTGAAATTGAAAATGTGGCTTTAACTCAAAGGCCAGATTTATTTTCTCATCAAGGAATTGCCCGCGAAATCAAAGCTGTTTTGGGACAAACCAGCCCCAGTAGTAGAGCAGAGCTCACTACGGGGCTCCGCAAGCAAATAAAGCAGAAATTGACCGTGACGGTTGAAGATCCTGATTTGTGTCTGCGATATTTAGCGGTTAAGATTGAGGGAGTCAAGATGGGTCCTTCTCCTTTCTGGATGCAAAAGAGATTAAAAAATTTAGGTTTAAGACCAATAAACAATGTAGTTGATATTACTAATTATATATTATTGGAGACGGGACAACCTTTGCACGCTTTTGATGCTAACAAATTAGAAGGAAAAAGTATTGTCGTGAGAAAAGCAAAAAAGGGGGAGAAGATAAAGGCCTTAGATGGGAGAGAATACAAATTAGATGAAAATGATTTAGTAATCGCTGATCACAAAAAACCAGTTGCTTTAGCTGGTATTATAGGTGGTGAAGAATCAGGCGTAACCGAATCAACAAAAACAGTAGTTATTGAGTCGGCTAATTTTGAGCCAATCAATATTAGAAAAACGAGCAAAAGATTGAATTTATCAACTGAAGCTTCAATCAGGTTTGAAAAAGGACTACCGGTTTCTTTTGCGCAAATTGGTTTGAATAGAGCCCTTGAATTAATCAAAAAAATAGCCAAAGGAAAAGTTACTAGCGAGATTTTAGATATTCTAAGTCCATTGGCCCAGGCCCGTTTAATCAAGCGAAAAAAAATTTTAATTAATCTAGAAAAAATCAATCAGATAATTGGTGAGCATTTAGGAGAAAAAGAGATAATTAATTTTTTAAAAAAACTTGGGTTTGCCATTAAAAAAATTGATCCAATTAAAAAATTGGTTAAATTAGTCATTGCTCAGAAAGGCAAGCCATATAAATATGGTGCCTCAACTTTTATTGAGGCACCAGATGTTTTTGATTGTTCAAGTCTGGTTCGTTGGCTTTATCGAGAGATAGGCATTGAATTGCCAAGAATTTCTATTGAACAAGCTGATTATGGAGAAGAGGTAGAAAAAAATAATTTTAAACCAGGCGACTTAATTTTTAAAAAAAATAAGAAGCCTCATCTCTCAAAAAAATTTCCTCAAGGCATTGGACACGTGGGAATTGTCTTAAATAAAGGCAAAATTATTCATGCTTTGGGTAGTCAGAAAAAAGTAGTAGTTGAAAGCTTAAAAACGTTTTTAAGTCAAGATTTTGTAGTCGCGAAAAGAATTATTAAAAATAAAACAGGTTTATTGATCACCGTGCCAGATTTTAGACCGGACATTAAGGCATCAGAGGATTTAGTCGAAGAAATTGTTCGTTTGTCTGGCATAGAAAGAGTTTCCCCCTATCCAAT
>Ga0100388_10003066_pt1 | contig 14302 bp, 2 predicted proteins | sample CryGeymeta201512_FD_81536 | JGI IMG/M metagenome (GOLD analysis project Ga0100388, IMG submission 81536) | Groundwater microbial communities from Crystal Geyser aquifers in Utah, USA - Crystal Geyser metaG 2015-12 | ecosystem: Environmental > Aquatic > Deep subsurface > Groundwater | place: USA... | reverse complement strand
ATAACCATCGCTTTTGCACGTTGTTTGGCAGAGAACTCTTCCCGCGTCATCTCCCACGGCTGCTTCGAGTTGGGCATATCCGCCTTGTTGGTCGTCGGGCCAACAGGGGGCTTTGACGCAACTTGGGCAGACGGGAACTTCGCCGCACTTATCACCTTCTGCGCTCGACGCGCCAGTTTGTGAGAGAACTCCTTCCCAATCCCCTCCTCTTCCGCTTTCTCCTGCATTGCGTGGAGTTTCGCCGAGGCGGCCTGCGGGGGCATAGTGGAGTAACTGGAGTCCCACTCGGACAACATCCGTTGCAGTTGCTTGCGTGTGCCACCACGACTCTGCCGGGTGGGTACATACGAACCGCTCTGCACGGTCCTCTTCCCCGCCAACCGGTGGCTACCCTTGTGCGAACTCCCACTCCCCCCCTCCAGATGCACCGGCGCGCCGAACATGCTCTGCTGCCCAGCCGCCGCCGCCTTCATGCGGAACTGCGGCGTGTAGCCCTTCGACAGACCCAGGAACAGCACGCCCTTCTCAACGCCGGGATGCTCCCACCGGTCCCACAGGTTCGGGTGAACGGACTCCCGCACCTTCTCCGGGTCTATCTTCAACTGCGTTGCTACCTTTGCCATGACTGCCTCCTTGCCCCGCGCCAAGTCCGCCGGCGGGTCTTCGATCGCCACGATCTCCGCGACGGCCGCGTTGACGCGGTACTCCAGGGAGTCGCCCGCCTGTTCGTGATCCTGCTGCAGTTGTGCCCACTGGGCACCGCCGCCTCCATACCGGCGTGGCACGGAGAACCGAATGCCTGACGAGTCGCTCCCATGCGCACGCGCGCCGAGCACACGACGACGAACTCCGCCGATGGTCTCATAGTGGTACAGCTCGCGGCCGGACCACCAGGCTTTCGCAAGGCTTGCGAACTTGAGGTCGTACTGCTGTTGCTTCGCCCGTTGCGCGACGGCTAACGGGGCCAACAGCCGCGCGCGTTCCTGCTCGTGATGTTTCACGTGCAACACCAATGCGTGTCGCGCCCCCGAAGCAGCCAGACCGCCCCGAGCCAGCTCCCGCTTGTGCGCCCAGACATGATACCCGTGTTCGTCTGGCGTCAGCTTGTCGAAGTGTTCGTCTGACCGCACCTTCTTCGTTTGCACAGATCGCCACCTGCCGCGTGTCGGGTCTGGGGCAATGTGCTCTTCCGGCCTGCCGAACGTCGCTTGTGGCCCCTTGTAGAGCATCATGCTAGGGGCCTTGCGCAAGATGAGCTTGGGATAGCCCAGGTAGAGCCGAATCGCCTTCTCGGTATCTTCTTCCAGGTCAGCAACGGGAGCGTGCTTGTCCGACAGCAGATCGTCGATTTCCACCGATCGCTTCAACAACTTGCGCAAGCGGTCCTTGTGCTCGTACTCCTGGCCGACGAGCTTCTCCAGGCGGGGAATGTCCTGCTTGAATGAGGCTACCCGAGAGTCCCAATCTTCCTTGATCTTCGGCAGACTACGAAGCGTACTGTCCAAGCTGGTGAAGATACCGGCGGGGGTGATGTTCTCCAAATCAACGGTCATCCTTCCCGACTCAAAGGTTCGCAGCAGTTCTCGCAGCGGCTTTTTTCCGTGGTACAGCAGCAGGTTGCCGTACTTATTTCCATTTGTGGAATGATAGATTTCCGCTCCAACAGCAAAACCTGCGTAATCCCCAATATGCTTGGTAGTCGATTCTCCCGCTGGAATGTTTGCGAGCTTCTTCAGCCGCTCCGCTTCAATCAGCAGTGCTTGCCCAGCCTTCTCCCGGTTGTCGTACTGCTGCCCCTCGACGGTGACGGCGAACTTCTTGGGTTTGTTCTTCTCCAGAGTGATAATAGCTGCTTGGGTATCCTTGGCCATTCGTTCCGCATGTATGACATTCCGTCGCATAGCGGGGATATCCTGCGACGCCTTGTACTTCGCCCGCTGGTGCGCCGTTTCCAGATTTACCAGCTTGGAGACCTCTGCATCTACCTCCACCTTCTCCTTGACCAGCGGGTTACCTGAAGCGTGGGCCATAATCTGCGCCGCCGACAGCACCATGGCGTCGGTGTCTTCCATAGTTCGTTGGGTCATATCGGAAGACCGTGCCTGTGCGATGAAGGCGGCCTTCTTCAGGATGGTTTGCCACATGAACTCGTCGAAGGAGCCCTTCGTGACGTAACGGTACTCGCGTACCGGGATGCCCCATTCCTTGTGCTTGTTTCCCTGCCGGATGAGCCGACCGTTGCGCTGCTCAATGTCCGACGGCTTCCAGGGTGCATCGAGGTGATGAACAGCGTAGAGGCGTTCCTGCACGTTGAGTCCGGTTCCCGCCTTGCTGGACGAACCGATAAGCACCCGAACCTTCCCGCTGTTCATGTCCTCAGAGAGTTGCTTCTTCTTGGTATCGGTGTTGTAGTCATGGATGAAGGCGACTTCGCTGGCCGGGATACCACGAGCAAGGAGTTTATTCCGAACGTCCTGGTACACCGAACCAGCCCATGCCTTCTCTTCTGCTGAGTCGGTGTCCTCGTCGGCGCCATCGGCCGACTCCGGCTTGTCCTTCTCGTCTTTGTCCGAGACGCCCTTCGGGGTAGACAAATCAAGGAAGATCATCTGCGTGGCTTTTCTGTCCTTGTGCTTCTCCCAGTCCGACACCACGTTGGCCACACACCGGTTGACCTTGGAGTTCGGGTCATCTGGCAAAGTTGGCTCAATGAGACGCATGTCCAGCGACGCTTTGCGCCCGTCCGAGGTGATCTTCAAGAAGTTGTCGTCGCGCGGGTCTACCCGGCCAGTCATCAGCTCTTTCGCCCTGACCTGAATCACATTCTTGATGTAGTTCGTCAGCTCTTCCGAGGGTTCTGCCACGACTCCGATAGCCGCGCCTCCATCCAATTCCGGGGTGGGCAACACGTCGCGCAGGTCTTGGGCCGTCCGCACGTCGGCGAACTTCCGGTACAGCTTGATGAGTTCCGGCATGTTAACGAACTTGGCGAACCGGGTGCGCTGTCGATAGCCGCCCTCGGGGGCTGCCTCCAGCGTCGTTTCAACCTGCCCGAAAGTCCCTGCCCAGTTGTCGAATCGGTGGATACCCTTCGCCCGCATGGTGGGCATGTCAAGGTACCGGCCGAGCGTGAACATCTCCGCCATGGTGTTCGAGATCGGTGTCCCTGTGCCGAAGTACAGCCCCCGGTTGCCGTTCTTCTGGAGCATGTTCTGCGACTTCACGAACAGGTCTATGGCACGGCCCGACTCCGTGCCGCCTAAACCGGCCATTCGCTGCTGCTTGGTGGTAAACCACAAGTTCTTAAACATGTGGCATTCGTCAACGAATAGCGCATCGACACCCATTTCGTCAAAGTTCAGCGAGTCATCCTGCTGCTTCTCGATATCCGACAGCTTTTTCTTCAGCTTGACTTCCAGGCGGGCCTTCGCCTTCTCGATCTTCTTCGCGGTCTTCTTGTCCTTGGCGGCGCGCACTTCGACAAGTGCCTCTTCCAGTTCGTTGAGTTGCTCCTTGAACCACTTCTGGACGAGTTCCTTGCTTACCGGGATCTGCCCAAAGGTATCATGGGTGACGACAACGGCATCCCAGTCGCCGGTAGCGATCCTGCTTGTCAGTTCGCGATACTTCTCCTTGTTCCACTGCTTTGAGTAAACGACCAGCACCTTGGCGCCGGGATACACCTTTCGGATCTCCTCGTCCCACTGCGAGAGCGTGGGCTTGGGGACGACGAACATGGGCTTCTTCGCCAGTCCGAGCCGGCGGAGTTCCATGGCAGTAGCCGTCATCGTGCGGGTCTTCCCGGAACCGGTGGCGTGGTCAAAGAGCCCTCGCCCCTCCTGCACTGCCCGCCAGACCGCGTGCGGAATGTGCGACCGCAGGCCTGCCTTCGCTGCGGTGTCCATGCCGGGGAACGTCAGGTGTGAGCCGTCGTATTCGCGGAGCCGCCAGTCGTTGAACTTCTCGTTGTAGAGCTTGGTCAGTTCTTCCGCCCGAACCGGATTCTGCCAAACCCACCGCTGGAACTCCTCCTGCAACTTCTCCAACTTCGCCCGCGCCGCGAGGGTCTCATCTTGAACCACCATGCGCTTCTTCTTCCCGTCGGGACCTGCGCCTTTCTCGTACACCGTCGGCTGCCGCAAGTTCAGCGCGTTATCCAGCAGCTTGGTAGCAGGGACCCTCTCAGTACCCCACTCCTGCCTGTTTTGCATACCTCCGCGCCGGTCGTCTGTAACGTCGACGCTCCACTCGCCAGTCGCCGGGTTCACGCGCACCTGGGGCTCGACTTCCTTCTCCGGGGCATTCCACCGCCTGGTCTTGTACGGCACCGGACCGAGCAGGTGGTCCACGAAGTCAGAGATGTGCTGTGGCGGAATCCACGCAGAACCGAGCCGGATGAAGATTTCGCCCGGAAGCAGATCCTTCGGCTGGGCCTTCTTCAGCTCTTTGACGTTGCGTCGATATGTCGGGTCGTTCTCCACCAGTTCATTGGCGAGCGCCAACTTGCGCCGTACCGCTCCGCTCAGGTACTCGTCTTTCGACACCCAGCCGTTCGTCACCGGATCGGTGAGCTTGTCCGGATCGCGGAACACCAAGTCCGCGCCGATCAGTTCGTCGAGGATGTCTTCCGGTTCCTGCTTCAGCAGTTCCGACATGCGCGCCCAGTCCAGCTCGCCACGTTCGTTGAGGACGATGTTCATGGCGTCGATAGGGCCGTCAGCGCTCTTCGCCTGGGTGCCGGGGGTGATGGTGCGTTCGCTGAAGATGTCCGCCTTGGTCCATGCCTCGTGTTCCCGGTCGCGATTCTCCAGAGCCAGCAGCAGCCCAGCGTCCGGATCCTCCTGAAACGCTTGCGTGTTCGCTTTCTCGTGGAGGTAGCCGTGCTCTGCAACGAAGGCGTCGTAGTCTTTGTTCAGCTTCGCCTGAAGCATACCCACGTCTTTGTCAGACGCTTCCGAGTACATGGCAGAGACGAGCTTCTGCGCGTCTTCCCGGAGCTTCGTCATTGCCATGACGCGCTCCAGCCGCTTGCCCTTCAAGTCAGCCTTGACCAGCCTTCCGTCGTGGTTCACAAAGACCTCGCCGTCTTCAACCTTGAACGCGCCCTCCTTCAGTGTGTCGGGTGCCGCAATGGCTGCCTCTTCCTGCTTGACGACAGCTTCGTTGGTCGGGTCGGTGACGACGTTCTCCGGGAGCGTTGCCAGGGACGCGTTCAGCGACTCTTCGAGGTCGCGGCCGTCCGACTTCATGCCTGTTTCGTCGGCGCTCATCTGCCCGTACCCGGAGCCGACGCCCATCTGCCCCAGCATCATTTCCGGGTGCGCCAGAAAATACTCGTTGACCTGCACCGACCGGACTCCGCCCTCTTCGTCTTCATCGTCAGCGTTCCCGTTGGGAACCACCATCGGCCCGGTGGCATCCCACTTCTCGACGAACCGACCGCCTTCTCCGCGCGGGTGCAGCCGCTCGAACTCCGGATCCTTCTTCTGCAGGAAGATGATGTCCGTCGTGACGGCAGTTCCCGCAGTCTCCTTGAAGGCATCATTGGGCAGCCGGACGGCGCCGAGGAAGTCGGCCTGCTCGGACAGGTACTCCCGGAAGCGTTTCGCCGAGGGCGCGTCCATGGTGTGATGTGACGTGATGAACGCCACGATTCCACCCGGGCGCGTCTTGTCGAGGGTCTTGGCGAAGAAGTAGTTGTGAATCGCCTTGGTTAACCAGCCACGACCGCTCTGCTGATACTCCGGATCGTGGACAGGGTAGTTCCCGAAGGGCACGTTGCTGATAGCCAGGTCGAAGAAGTTGTCGGCCAGGTGCGTATCCTGGAATCCCTTCACGTGCACCGTAGCGTTCGGATAGAGGTTCTTCAGCAACCCACCGGTGAGCTTGTCGAGTTCTACGGCAGTACGCTTGGACCGCTGCGTTGTGCCCTCAGGCTGGAACCCGAAGAAGGAGCCGCTGCCGGCAGACGGTTCCAGCACGCGCCCGCCCTTGAAGCCCAGCCGTTCGACGGCCTTCCACATTGCCTTGATGACCGGGGGGGACGTGAAGTGTGCGTTCAGCGCCGAATGCGCCGCCGCCGCATATTCCTCGTCGGTCATCAGGGCCTTGATCTCCTGGTGCCGCTTATAGTGTGCTTTCTGGGTGTCGGTTTCGAGGATGCCGCGGAGCCGGTACTTCGAGACATTTTGCAACCCGCCAGACTCTTCCTCGGCCCACCTGTCAACTCTGTTCCAGTCCGGGTGAAATGCCTGCCCAAAGGCTCCCCAGCCGACGTATTTCGCCAGGACCTTGCGCTCTTCCTTGGTGGCTTTCCGGTCCCCTTCGGACTCCAACTTCTTCAGGACGCTCAACGCCCGCAGGTTGTCTTCCAGCTTCTGCTTGAGCGACCCTTCGCCTATCTTCTCTTCGTCGGTCAGGCGCAGATCGTCGGGGTTGCCCGAGAATGGGTCTGCCTTCAGCCCCCGCGCGGCGAACTGCGTCTCTGCGGGAGTTAGCTCAGCGGCGGGTAGGCGTAGTCCGGCAGGATCAGTTCCCTCGCCTCGTAGTCCCTCGCCCCCTGTGCCAGCAGGTCGCTGATCCGGTCGCCGATCCGCTTGTTCGCGTGGTGGAGTGCTCGGTCCAACTTGCCTGCCTTGCGGAGAGCGGCCACTTGCTTCGGGTTGGTCTCCTCCCAGCTTTTGATCAGGTAACTCAAATAGGCTCCCCGTGCTGACTCTGCCATCGTCTTTCTTCCTCCTGTCCGGTTTGGGTGCCGGGAGCTGTGCCGCCATTTCGTCAGCCGTGGGGGCGGCATCCTGTCCGCGCAAGCGTACCATGGGAATCTGCTTCAGGCGCTTGCCCGGCACCCGCTTGCGCTTGGTGGCGATCTCCTGATAGTGATAGGTTCCGGGTACGTTAGGGATTTCAGCGGCACCAAACAGCGCGAGCTGAGCCTTGCGAAGTGCGTCCGATAGAGTGAGCTTCCAGGACATTGCGCCCCTCCTCGATTGAGGGTCATTGTACCCTCGCGACAGAAACAGAAGAAGGCGCCCCCCGGAGGGGGCGCCTTTGTGGGTCAGTGGGTGTTGGTCGCTTCGGTTCGGGTAGTTCCGTCGGGCTGCGCGAACTCAGTACAGAAGACCAGCCGCAACGGTGCCTCGACTCGGTACTCGTTCCCGGCGTCGTCAGCCCACCGGGCGGACTTGCGGAGGGACTTGGCGGCAGAGCGGTCAAGGACTTCCTGCACAGACTCGCTCTCCGGCGACGGCTTCGGTAGCGAGCCAAGATAGTCGGCGAGCACCTCGGCGCGGACCTTCCCTCCCGAACGCAGGGTTCTCTTCACTGCCTCTCGGTGAGCGTTCCCGTGCGTCTGCGCCGTGCCTTTCATGTACCTGAAGTATTCCTTCCGCGTCATCTCGTGTGAGGCCTTGGCAGGTCCCAGCGCACCTCGTTGAACGTCGCTCAACTCGACGATCTCCGGCCAACCGATGGTGGAAGACCCTCGGCGAGTACTGGTGTTCTGTTCTCCGTCGCGGGACACGGCCGCCACCGAGACCGAGGACCGCCCCTTTGGCTCGACTGAAGAGACCAACGCCTGACAGCCGTAGTTGAACATCACTACGTGTCCGGGCTTGACATTTCCCCACGCGATTGCCCGGACGCTTCCCAATGACTGGAGGTGAATCATCCCGTCCCCTACGTCCCCCGCAGCCTGGTCAAGGTACTGTGCGCCAGACATCTTGCCGAGCTTTTGCCACTCGGTGTCAGTCGTCGGTGTCAGGAACGGACCCGTACTACCGTTGCTTGGAGCCTGCTTCGCAGCGACAGGGGCGGCTGCTTCGTCAGCACCTTGCGTACGGTTCGCCTCTCCCCGCGTCCTGAACGGCGACGGCTCCACCTTCTTGCCCGGCCCGCGCCGCGCTCCCCGGTGACTGCTCCCCGCGCCGCCCTCCAGGTGGAACTCGGAACCGAACAGGGCGAGTTGCGCCTTGCGCAGGTAGAGCCGGAGCGACTTCCCGAGGGCGGTGCGCTTCTGCGTGCGACGAACTTCGCGCTGCCTTTCCTTCGGAGTCAGTACCGACAGTTGGCGATTCGGAATCATGTCTTCGGCGTTGTACGCACTCAACTGCTCACCAGGATGGAAGATGGTTCTTCTGACCGCATCCGTGTATCCCCGGTCTGCACTTCTTTCCGCACTGCTTCGCAGGTACTTCTTGTTGGCGCCAACACTCATCGGCGCGCCACCCGCATTGCTTCTCATCGTACGTCGGCGCCCAGTGTGGAAATCATGCGCGTGTTGCAACTCGTGAAGTAGGACGTGGAAGACCTCGTGGTTACTGTCGTGCTCGGGGTGATGACTAACAGTAATAACCGAAGAACCATTCATTCCAGCTCCCGCCTGGTGTCTTCCTCCAACCCCCGACCCCAAAGGCTTGGACATATCCTTGTGGCTCCACACAATCGAGTCCAACGCCTTTGGGTGGAACTGACTGTGCCACTCTTTCGGAAGTACATCGCGTGCCGTGCCAACAAACGCCTTCTCTGAGTTCCCTGGCTTCGCGTGCGCTTCGTCAAACTTCTGTCTAACGTATTTCGCCGCTTCCTCGCGATAGTGCCGAAGCGACATCGTCTGAGAACGATCCCGCCGGAAGGGACTGTCGCCGCGTTCTGGGGGTGGCGCCAATGCTTTCCTCAGCACCAGCCGCACGCTCTTCCCCCACTGCACCAGCCACGGGGACTCCCGCAGCTTCGACAGCGCCCCCGCCAGCATCCCCGACGCAGCTTCCGGCGTCGTGGTCAACTCCCGCGCCACTTGGTCAACCGACCGCCTCCGGACCACCATCTCGTGTATGGCGCGCCGTTCTTGCGGCGTCAGCCTCTTCACCGCCTCTTCGATATCCGCTCTCCGCATTTCGTCCAGCGTCTCTTTCTCCGGTTCGGCGTACTCGCTGGGCACCTGCTCGAAGTCTGGTTCGGCGAACTCTTCCCCAATGGCAGACTGTCGCGACTCCTGCGGGGCAAGGGCGTCCACGTTCTGCAGCCGGAGGAACTCGTTGTAGGTAATGCCTGCCGCCACGGCGACCTCCGCGTCTGACGCCTTGTGCCCGAGCTTCTGCTCCGTGGCGAGCCGCGCCGCGCGCACCTTGGCCAGCATCTTGTCGTCGCGTTCCGACACGCCAGACCGACGCCGACTGGCGAACCACGCCCGTTCCGCGTACTGCTTCGCCGCGGCAACTGCCAAGTCGCTTCGTGTCAGTGGCGCATTGCTTCCGGGCTCCAGCTGCTCCACAGCCGGCTCGTTTCGCAGCCGTCGCAGTTCCAGCATGGCACCGTAGAACGCCTGTTGCAGGATGTCGCTCCAGTCGTTGGAGTTGATGTCGCCCGGCCGCTCAGACACGCGGACGCCGTAACGCCTATCGAAGTAGCGCCGCACCGACGCCGCGATTCGCTCCGCGTTCGTATGCCCGTGCCAGTCCGGCTGGTCGAACCACTGCCGATCAGCAGAGATCAACGGCATCCGGTTGCCGGTCCCCGGTTTAGTGCCACCGCTGAGCTTGTCATCCCAGTACGGCTGGACGTGTTCGCGGGGAACGGTGTCGAGTCGGTACACCTTGTCGCCGTAGACCTGCGCGATCTTCACGGTGTCACCGAGGGGTTCCTCGTGAATCACTCCAACGTGCGCCCGCGTGTGTTCCCCAGGCACCTTGTACTTGACAAGCTTGCCTTGCTGCAGGGGAACCTCGTGGGGACCGCTCACGCGCAGGGAAAACGGTTCTTCCGTCGCCCGCACCACGTCGGCATTCGTCACGTGCTGATGAGTGCCGTCGGGATACTGCACGGTGACCAGCCGTTTTTTCGGGTTGCCGACCACGCGGGAGACGGTTCCGTTCACGTTGACGATCTGGCCGTGCCGCAGGCTCGCCACGGGCAGGCTGCGGGTGTACCCGCCTACTTGGGCGACCTTGCCCTTTATGCGTCGTGTGTGCCCGCGTACAGCGACGAGGACGCCCTTGACAAGGGTTGCGAGGCTCTTCCGGGACGGCCGCGGTGGCTGTTCTGGCGAGTCGCGACGCAGCAATTCATCTGCCTCGTCGCCATAGTCCCGCAACCACTCGCTGAATGCTTGTTCGTCGGGGGTGAGTTTCACGGTGGCTGCTCCTAACGCGATGAACGTACCCGGGAAGGCTTTGCGACCTCCATCCAATACGGCACTGCAACATCATATCGTCGACACGCCTCCAGCATCCTTGGTAGGAGTATCTCTCGATATCTGTGATTGGCTACTGCGTCCATCACTTCCGAAATGTCCTTGAATCTTTCCAAGCTCTGCTCCAATTCCAAACGTGTCATGGGGATACTCATGCTTCACCGCCCTCGCTGGCTTTCTTGACAGTTTTCTTGCGCAGTCTGGTTATCTCATCCCGCGTCGTACCCAAGAGTTTCAGGTAGTCATCATAGGTCAACTCCGGCGATTCGTCACTCTCCACGCCTTCCACGATTGCCCGTTGCGCCTGTGCTTTGCGGGCGACGACTTCCGCCTTGTGCGTTTCCACGTCATTGTCCATCGCCAGACGAATCAGCACCACGTCGGAAGTCTGTCCCGGTCGGTAAATGCGCCCCTCGCGTTGCTCCAGCACATCGGGACGCCAGGGGATATCCAAGTGCAGCAACTTGTTGGCGTTGCCTTGCAGGTTCAGACCTTCGGCGGCTGCATCCGAAGCCAACAATATCTTATACTTCCCCGAGTTCATGCCGTCCACGATGGATTGTACGTCAGTGGCCTTCATGCCTCCCCTGATGACGGCAATCTCGTTGTCAGGCGTGCCCTTTTTCAACAGTTCCCGGTGTAGGATGTCCAGAACTGGCAAGAAATGACAGTAAAGAGCAATCCCATGATTCTCGCCATTGTAGAAATGGTCGTGTACAATTTGCACCGCTTCGTCAATCTTCGGCGCCTTCCCCTTGTAGTCAGGGTCAAGAATCTCCGGGGTGATGCCAAGCTGTTCCATGCGCAACAAGCTGGTCAACACTGAACTCTTTTCGTCAGCAGATAATTGACCTGCCGTCGCGCTTCCGGCCACGACCTGCAAGGCGCCCTCGCGCGCCAGTTCGTAGAGTTTTCGTTGATCGGGAGCCATATCCAGCGTTTGGACAACCTTGCTCTTTTGCGTCATTGGGACGTTCACGTCAGGGCTTTCCCAGGTGCGAGACATGATATAAGGTGCAACCACTTCGCGCGTTTTCTTCTTGTCCTTGTATCCCGTGATCTTGGGCACCTTACGCCCCCCAGGGATTGTCTGCCATTCTATCGTGCAATGCTCATTCATGAAGTTTGTCCTGGTGCCGAGTAATGCCGGTTGCAGACGTGCCATCAAGTTGTAGAGATCTTCGGGCGAATTGGGAATTGGGGTAGCGCTCAAATCCCAGATATACGGCGCGGAGAAGTGCTCCTTCGCGTTCAAGGCAACCTGCGAACTTTTCCCTTTCAACCGCACGCACTCATCGTTGACGACGATATCGAAGCCCTCGCCCTTCAGTTTTTCCGGTTCCCGTTGAATCAAAGCGTATCCGGCAACCACGAAGTCGGCATCCCTTGCGTCTTCGTACTGCTTCGCACGTTGCGAGGGAGTGCCGTCAATCAGTACAACCTTCTTGTCCGGGTACAAAGAATTGATGTCTCGGACCGTGCCCACTTTGCGAGCGGACGGGACGACGAAGAGCGCGCGTTTCGCCTTCCCGGCTTCCTGCAAGGCAACGGCTGCCGTGGTAGCCGTATACGTCTTGCCAAGGGCGGTCGCAAAAGCCAGAATCCCGCGTTTGACTTTCTGTAGCCACAGGACGCCCTTCTTCTGATGGTCGAACAGGTCCCCCCCAGACAGTACAGAGAGATTTGGTTGATTCGGGAAGGTGAAGTCTTCGGCAGCCGCTTCCTGTGATTCAAGAACTGCAGTGGCTACCGCTTGCTTCTCCGCAGCAGCTGCCACTTTGGAAGCGTTTTCAGTCTGGTAGGCGTTCAAAAGTACTTTGCGTTCCGAGGGGTTGGACTTCAACCACGATTCCAGTTTTCCTTGTGCTTCGTCAACGATGCTTAGTTGTTTGGCACTTAGGCGTTGGCGACTTTTCCCATGGTTACTGCGCAGAAAACCCTTGAGCCAGAAGTTGAATGTCGAGCAACGGTCAAGGGTATCTTCGGGAACAAACAGTACATCAGGTTTGAACTCTCGTTCCTCCGAGGAGAGGGCCGCGGTCTCTGCGGCAGCCTCTTGAACGCGTTTCGTTTCCACGGCTTCTGCTTCATCCAACGCAGTAATCACCGACGCCTTGACAGCGACATCGGGGAACGCTTCGCAGAGCATCTTGAATGACGAAAACGGAATGCTCCAGGCCTTGCTTCCCGGCAGCCATCGCCGACCGGCAATAGTTTTGACCTTAGCCACTATATTGGGATCGTAGTCGAAACGCACGGATAAGCCACTACCATCCTTCCACGAGCCGACTTTGATCTGCGGTATCGAATGCGCCCCCTCAGGCAAAGCCCCCTCTTGGGGGATGAATATCGCATGACCATGCACAAAACGCCAATGCCCCTTCACGCCTGCTTTGTCTGTAATCAGATCATCGCTTACGCTCACGGCCTTGCGGATATCAGAGCCGAATCCCGCCTTTCGCACCCGCGTTTTTGTCTCCGCTACCGCGAAACGTGGCTTGCTCAGGGTCATCCGGCCGCCGTGCTCGACGAACCAGCGAGTCAACGCGGGTGAGACGTAGGCGTTCTTCGCCATAGCCGGGGTGTGACCGAGTTCCTCGGCGACTACGGCGAAGACAGCATTCGCTCGCCGGGAAACTTCGCGCGCGGGGAGTTCTTCCCCGTGCTTCGCGCCCTGCTTCCTGAACTCGCGGAAGGCAATGACGGAAGCCGCCCATGTCCGCAGGTCTTTCGGTTGGATTCCGTGTTCTGCCAGGTCGTTGCGAATTTCTCGGCCGGTCAGCGGGACCAACTTCCCCGGTTGGCCCTGCGGATTGAACAGGGAGGACGCGCTGCCAGGTCCCCGTTTTCGGAAGAGCGGCTGCCCCGGTTCGGCGTTGCGCAGCGCCTCCGCCACCGAGGCCGCAAGCGCCTTGTCCGTGACCTTGCGGTCCCACGGGACGCCCGACTTGCCGGTGAATGACAGCCGGACGGTATTGCCGGTGACGGTGACGTTCTCGGGCAGCAGCGTGGTGGCTCCGGCCACGCCGAAGTCGGCGCTGTCTTCGTTTCCGATTCGCAAGTGCGCCTTCAGCATCAGCGTGATAACGGCCGCCTTCACGCGGTCGGCCGCCATGTCGCCGAGCCGCAGCCCGGCGTCGAGGGTCCGTTGGAACTTCGGCAGGTCGTCGTTGAACTCGCGCACGCGGGCGAACTTCTTCCGGTCGCCGGACAGCTTCTCGTCCGGGGTGCGTGGCGCGCGGCGCGGTCGCTGCTTAGTGTTCTCGAGGAACCGTGCCCAGTCGCCGGCAGAGAGTTTCTTGCCGACGAGATGGCCGCTCCGCGACTCGCTTTCGACGGCGGCGATGACCCTCGGCTGCTGGGAGCTGACGAAGACTCTGTGCCCGCGGACGGACAGCCAGTGCCCGGTGTGCGCAACGCCGCTCATTGGTCCCTCCGGCCGCATCCAGCGCTTGACGGTTCTGCCGAACTTGTCGTGCGTTGGGCGGAGGACGAGGTGTTGCCTGCCTGGTAGGGCGTTCATGGGCTGCGCCTTGCTCAGCACCAGCCGGAGGCTCTTGCCGACACCTTCTGGTTTCTCCGCGTTCAAAAGCTCCAAGAAGCCTGGTATCTCGTCCATTCCAAACTGCCTCACGGCAGTCTGGTACGCGCTGGCATACAGCCGGTGTCGTTCCATCTGAGTTGCGGGACGGATGAAGTGCGCCCCGGAAATGATCGGTTCGCCGTCGTGCCCTTCGCCTATCTGCGTGCCTGCCACAACACGCAGGTGTTCCTTGTCCACGTCTCCTGCAGTGGCGGTGAACAGCATCTGCTCAGACCACGCATAGGGCTTTCCCAGTTCCTGCCAGACGGATACTCCGGGGAGTTCTTCGCCGTACTGCCGGTGCCGCGACTTGCCGCTGTCTGGGATATACCCAGACCTCAGCCAGAGGCTTTCTCCCGGTCTCAGTTGCGCATTGTCTGACGGCAGTGGACCATGGTCCGTGGGAGCCAACTGTTGCGGCGGAGTAGGCGCGCTCGCTGGAGAGGCAATCTTCGCACCGGGGAATTGATGGCTCCCCTTGTGGCTGGACCCGGTCCCGCCTTCAAGGTGCACCGGGCCGACGGACTTCT
>Ga0100388_10003039_pt1 | contig 14351 bp, 8 predicted proteins | sample CryGeymeta201512_FD_81536 | JGI IMG/M metagenome (GOLD analysis project Ga0100388, IMG submission 81536) | Groundwater microbial communities from Crystal Geyser aquifers in Utah, USA - Crystal Geyser metaG 2015-12 | ecosystem: Environmental > Aquatic > Deep subsurface > Groundwater | place: USA... | reverse complement strand
CTATTTACAGGTATTCGATATTAACTTTTATACTATTGCCGATATACATGCCGCTAATCCAGAGTCCTATTTTAAGCGTAATGCTGATGGATCTCGCTTGAAAGATAAGGATGGGAATGATATTCCTGTTTATAATTCAAAATTAAAGTGTTGGGAATTTGAAGGATATATATGGAACGAGAACGAACCGACACACCCAACAACATTTCAGGCAATCTGGTCTGGAGGAAAATATTACCCACTTGCAAAACAATTTGTTATCGTAGCGGGCTGTGAAAATGGAATATCTGTTTATTATAAAATGCTTACGCCAGAAGAAATATCGGCAGGTAAATGGCCACGTGCATATGTACTTCCTTCCGAAGGAAGCCCCCCGATTGTTTTGGGAAATTATGCACTCTCCATTCCGTATCTCAAAACAGAAAGCTATATTTCTCTACCGAAATTGTCTGGTGAGTATGAGGTAGTAACTTCTATCCGATATGAAATGACAATAAAAAGTTCTTTCCCTTATTCTCTTTTTTATAGTATTTCGAAGCATGTTACTACGCCTGTTTATTGGGCGCATGGAAATAAAACTGAGGAAGAAAAATGGTGCTCTGCTCCGCGAAGAAAAATAGCTTTTGCACAAGGAAAAATTTCTTTTGCAAGTGATGATGGAGTATTTATACTTGAATCTTCTGGGGCTGGAGAACATCCGGCTTTTTCTACTACATATCCGGAAGTTATTATGAGTTCGGGGGCACTTACATATGGAGTTACAGGCACAGCAATGCCGGCGGTCGTTCTCTGGAAGTGTTGGGATGGAGAAGAATATGTTCCAGAAACTGCCGATTTTGACTGTATAGTATTAACTCAGATGGCTGGGGCAAGTGTAGATGTAGATGAATCTTACGAATATTGTGTATGGCACAATATTCCACCATCATTCTAAATGGTGGAGACCGGAATAGAAGGAGGCTATTATGGCAGGTATGGCAGCAGCAGCAGTAAGCACTCTAATATCAACTTTAAACGGATGGGCTGAGTCCGCATTAGCATCAGCAAACGAAGCATTAGCAAGCTTAGCAGCTACAGACTACCCATATATTAACGGTCTTTTTATTGATATGGGAACTTTTAAACCTGCATCTCTTTCACTACCTTCTATACCAAGTCCTATTACTATTAGCGCTCCGCCTGCCGGCTCAGATGTTGTTCTTCCTGAAAAGCCTACAAGACCAACTCTTACTCTTCCTACTGCCCCTGTTCTACCTTCCCTTACAATTCCCCCTAAACCATCAATTTCTATTCCTACAATGGATTCTGTCTCTCTACCGGAGATTCACGATATAACTCTTCCAGCTATCCCGGTAATCCCTGACATAGATTTTACTATTGATCCCCCAACTCCGCTTACTATTACTCCACAACCATGGAGTTTTTCCGTTGATAATATTCTTATTTCTGATGATCCCATGGTTTTAGTAATAATGGATCGAATTCGTAACAATATTACTTATGGAGGAAGTGGTTTAACTCCTGAAGTTGAGGATGCTATCTGGCAACGTGACCTTGAACGTAATGAACAACAACTTATAGATTCTACTGATAAAATTACGGCAATGTGGGCAAAAAAAGGATTTTCTCTTCCTGATGGATTTTTAGCTCATTCTCTTTCAGAAGTTCAGAAAGAATATTTAAACCGTCGTATTGACCGCTCCCGTGAAATTGCCGTTAAGCAAGCAGAATTGGAACAAAGTAACTTATTCAAATCTATGGAATTAGGCGTAAATCTTATATTTAAACTCGTTGAAGCGCTTACTACATATCAAGAGTTAATCTTTCGTACTCAAGAAGCTACTGCAAAATATGCTAATGAATATATCGATCTCCAGATTAAAGCTCAGATGTCCGCAATTGAAACATATAAAGCCGTTGCTCAGGTATATGAATTAAGAATTCGTGCTAATCTTGCAAAGGTGGAAATCTATAAAGCTCAAATTGAAGGTGAATTGGCAAAGGCAGGAATAAATGAAGCAAAAGTGCGATTATATTCTACACAGATTACAGCAACAATTGAAAAATATAAAGGAGTTTTAGAAGCAGGTCAACTTCAAACGCAAATGTTTACCGCTGAAGTACAAGCTGTCCTGGCTCAGTCACAAATATCAGAAAGCCTCGTTAAGGTTTATGCTGAGCAAGTTCGTGCTGTAATGACTGAAACCGAAATATATAAAAGTGAAATTGAGGGAATGACTGCGGAGCTTGGAGCTGAAAAGGTTAAGATCGATGCCAATCTCGCTCAGGTTACTGCGTGGAGTAAAAAGGTTGATGCTAATATTGCTAACTTAAATGCACAAATAGAGGTTTACAAAGCACAGGGGACAATGAATATTGCTACTGCTGAATTAGCAGATAAGGCTGCGGAAGTTACTATACGTACTTCGATTGAACAGGCAAAAGTTGGAATAGCTGCTCTCGACGTAATTGCTCGAAGTATGGCATCAAAAGCAAACGCTCAAGTAGAATCTGCAAAAGGTGTTGCACAGGGCGCCGCGACTCTGGCTGCCGGCGCAATGGCTGCGGCACATGCACAGGCTTCAATGAGTTATGGAGAAACGCTGCAAATAGAGGAATAGGGAGGTAATTTATATGCCTAAGACATATCAGGAAGAAATAGAGAAAGAAAGATTACGTAGAATAAGACAGGATGAACGAACCAGAGCATTAGGCGTCGGTACTTTTAAGGCGATAGCTGGTGGTCTTGGGGCAGTGCCTACTGCTGTCGGAAAAGCAGTTGAGCAGATTCCTACTGGAGTCGGGAAACTTATTGGCGCTGTTCCAAAAACTCCTCCCTCTCCATACGGCGAAAACATACCTCTTGAATTAGCCGGTGAAGGAATAAGGGAAGCAGGAAAAGCTATAAAAGAAGAATTCGGAGAACAGTGGGCGGAAAACAAAGCAAGGATAAGAAGAGGATTGATGGGAATGTTTGGGCTTAGGAAACCTATACCTACGGGAACAATTGGGTTTAGAGAGCCTGTATCTTCTACAGCAGCTTCCACTGTAAGACCTACATCTTCTACAGTCTCTCCTGTTATAACACCTGCTCTTCAGCCTACTATTACACCAACCCGTCGAGTAGGTGGTGTAGGACAGGGAAAATTTAGACCTAAAGTTCTTCCTTCAGAATCTTCGCTAACTTCTAAAACTGAAATGCCTACTACAACTCTTTATAGAGGTATAGACAGTAAAGGAAATACAATAATCACCGATAATCCTCCACCAGGTGCAAAGATTATATCAAGAGTTATATTACCTCAAGCTCAAGGGGTTGAACGTGCCGGTAGAGGATATAAAGAAAGATCTGAGGAAGTTGAAGCCAGAGTAAATGAAATGGTAGATAAGTTAATGACACCACGGCGAGGGACAGCTTACGAAGAAGTACCCCGGGGACTGGGCGAAAAAGGTGTGCCACGGTATCGACAGATTCCAGGAGAACCTTATGTTCCAAAGAAGAATAGAGAATTAGCAGCACAACTGCTCAGTAGACAACTTGCGGAGATTAGGAGACTTGAAAAAGCGGAACTTACTGGGAAATATGAACTTGCAGGACATGAGATTGCTGGGAAGTATGGACTTGCAGGACACAAAATTACAGCAGAAGTAGCTGAAGCTCGTAATGCTATTGACAGAGAAAGATTAGCATACGACATAAGTCAAGTAGATATGAAAAATCCGGTGAATATAGCAAAAATAGTATTACAATATTCTCCTAAGAAACGAATAAATAAAATTGATCCGGAGACAGGCTATGATTTAGGATATGAAGATGTACCTGATATTTATACTGGAATAACGGTTCTCAAGTCGCTTGGAATTCCAATTTCCAATAGTGTTTTAAAGTATTTTGAAGGGTCGCGAGTGTTTGATAAAAGCAGCAGGCCCCCATTGGATACATTTAAAAGGAAAAAGTAGTTGTGTTGTAAGATATTTAAGGCGGCGTTCAGGTTAAAGTCAAGGGACAACCCGCAGTGAGGACAATCATGGATTTTGATATTGAAGGCGCAGAAACAGCAGGGTACACAAGAAGGGAAATCGCTGACTATCTTGGAACTCAAACTGATTTTGATGTCGAAAGCGCAAGAAAAAACGGTTATGCTGATGAGGAGATTATTTCTCACTTAACACAACCGTCTCCTCAGTCCGGTCCTCTTACCGGCTTCGCTAAAGGTCTTTATAAAGGCGCTGTTTATGGCATTCCTGAACAGCTTGGTAAGGCTGCACAGTTCCTTGGCGTGGGTGGTGAGACCGCAAAGAAAGTTGCTAAGTGGGGAGAGAAAGGTATTGAGGAAGGCGCTAAGGAAAAGGGCGTCTTTCGTCAAACCGGGGAAATGATTCCTTTATCTGCTGGTGTTCCTATTGCTTCTCATGTAATTGGTTCCGCATTAATGAGAGTCCCTAATCCTTATGCAATGGCTGCCGGATTAGCAATTAAGATTGGCGGTAGGTTCATAACACCAGCCTTATTCGGTTTGGCTCAGGCACAAGAAACCAAGGAAACTGCTTTAGAAAGAGGTGTTGAGCCGGGTACTACTCCCTATGTCACCGGTGGAATTGAGTGGGCAGGTGAAACTGCGGCGAACATTGCTTTAGGACGTGTTCTTGGACCTTTAGCTGGTGTTGGTAGAATAGGAAAAGCTGCAATCGGTAAGATAGGTGTTGCTGCTGCTTTAAAAGGTACAATTGGAGGATACTTAAAACAGTTAGCTCTTGTTGTCATGCCAACGGAAGTCCTAACAGAAATGGGACAGAATTATACTGAAGCCTTAGCTGAAAAATGGGCTGGTATTCGTCCTGAAGCTGAACCTGGAAAAGAGGCAAGAGCGGCAATCGCTCCTGCAGCTCTTATGACTGCAATTCTTGGGCCGTTTGGTCGGGTTGCTCAAAGGCATGTAGTAAACAAGCAGGCTGAAATCCTGTCTAAACCAATAGATTCTTCTGACCCAGATTTTACTGAACGTGTACAGATGCGGGCAAAAGTTGCAGAAGGTGTAGCAGAAATAATTCCTAAAGAAGATGTAGGACTTCACGACCAATGGTTACAATATGCAACTGACAAGATCAATGCCAATCAACCTATTGATATAAGTACATCCCTTGATTCTTTGGGTATGGCAATCGATCAGCAGATGGCTGAGATGCCGGAAGAAAGTGAGATAATCAAGCCGCCGGCGGTGGAACCTGGAGAACTACCTCCTACTTCACCCGCTACTCCACCTATAGCGCCCGGAGAACCCGGAGAACCTCCTTCTACTCTACCTATTCCTCCTATTACTCCGCCTATCCCCAGTGTAGCTCCAGAAGAGGTTGTTCCTGAACGCAGAAAAAACCTAATAAAAAGGAAAAGAATCTCTAAGTTATCTCCAGAAGAGATGAGAGAGGAACTTTTAACTGATCATTTAACAAGATTAGATAATAAAAGAGCATATAATGAAAGAGAACGAAAATCTATTCAAGCATCTCTTGATGTTGATTCTTTAAAGTGGGTAAATGATAATTTTGGGCATGAGGCCGGCAATACTTTACTTGAAACGATGGGAGAAGCGATCAGGAATTCCGGGTTGATGAATGTTTACCATTTTAGTGGTGATGAATTTCATGTAGAAGGTGATACACCAGAAGAAGTAAATCAAGCGATTGCAAAAGCAAGAGCATATCTAAAAAATACTCCATTGACATTTACCGATAAGAATAACATTCAATATACAATGACTGCTGATTTTAGTCATGGAGTAGGCAATACATTATCCGAAGCAGAAGCAAATATGCGAGAGGATAAGATAATTAGAGAAGAATCCGGCAAACGAGTAAAGAGAGGTGAAATGCCGTTAGGAGTCAAACCTCTTGTAACTGAACCCGCCCCTGAAATGCCTGAGATGCCCTTAGAACCAAAAGAGCCGGTCCTACCTGCTCCTGTAACGCCTGCCAAGCCTGAAGCAAAACCAGCCAAACTTAAAGAAGTATTATCATTGGTGGAAGAAGCTCAAAAACAAGATTTACATTCCATTGAAGACATTACTGATTATGTTAAGAGTAAAACAAATCCCGAAATAAGTTATGATGAAAGAAGAGCATTAAAAACCGAAGTTTATAATATTATAAGAGAACAAGATAAAGGTAAACCTTCTTTGGCAGAAGAAATTAGATTAGAGGCCGAAGGCAAACCCAAACTTCCGGTCACAGCGTTGGCGAAAAGAGTAATCCGTATTCCTGAAGCTCCTGGAGTTGCCGCTACAAGAGCTAAGATTGCAGAGAGGAAGGCAAAAGAGGTTACTACCCCTAAAGCTCAGAAGGAATACTTACTTGATGAGATACAAAAAGCGATGGACTTAGCTCCAAAAGAGGTAGACATTCAATACAGAATGCGTCCAATTATAGGAAAGCCAGATGAAAAAAGACCGGCTGTTGATTTTACCCTAACCCCTTCCATTACTGTCGAAGTACCTGAAGATGGTAAATTTACTGTTGTTAATGACAAGAAGCATCTTCTTATCTTCCTCAAACAAGTTAAATCAAAGTTCCCTGTTCGAATTACTAAACCCAAAACAAAGCCGTCAGGCTTACCTGCTCCAACAGGGAAACGGATAAGGGGAGAAGATATAGAGTATTACAATAAGTTTAGACCACGTAAGCAAGATATAGTTATTAACAAAAAAGCAAGACATATTTACAGTGAGGGGAAATATACCGACGGCATATTCTTTGTTGAAACACCAAAACCTAAAGGAATCACTTTTAAAGATGAGAAACCTGACTTTAGCGGAATAATTCCTTCAGCAGAATACTTAACTCCAGCAAAAATTATAGGTGAAATGGGTTTAGATAAAGAGGTTTGTGCTCATCTTATATCTAAAGGAAAGCCGGATGTGTTTTTAGATGCTAGACGTGTAGATGCCATCCTAACCCAACATCCATATGCTGTTCCTTTTATTACAGGAGATATTAAGAGAATGACTCCAGTAATCTTTAAAGTTAAAGGAGAAGTTGTCGGTGGTGTAATGCCATTGAAATTTGAAGAAGGTTATGAACCGCCAAAATGGATGCAAGAACGGATGGCGGAACTCAGGACAGAAGAGGTAAAACCAGAAGAAGCTAAATTTCTTACCGTAACAGAGGGACAAACTCTTACCGATATAAATAACAAAAAAATCATCCTAACTCCTGACGAACCTTTCTACCGAATAGAAAGAAATGAAGATGGCACAGTTACCCTTATTGACGGCAAAGAGGTTACTACTATACTCAAAGAACTCAAAGGTATAAAGGGTATCTTTTCTCTGGAGCCTAATCCTGCTGCTGGTGGGATAACGGGAGAGATGAGAGCAAGAAGAGAAAAAGTTCCCCCCCTCCTTTCTGATGTTATGAAACGCACTATTGGTACTGTTGTTCCCCATTATACCAAACCTTCTACCATGCCTAATGCTGCCCTTACCCCTATGCGTGATTTCTTTAAAGCTCAGGGTCCTAAAGAATTCTCTAAATGGTACGGACTTCTTTCCGTTCCCTTTCGTTTTGCTCAAAAATATCCGTCATGGGCGGCTGCCTGGGATATTCATGTAAATCGTAGGCAGGAAAATCGTTCGGTAATGACATCTGAATTCTTTGCGACTGGTGATGCTTTTCTTACTCTCCAAAAAAAATGGAAGAAAGAGGGATTAACTAGAACACAAATTACTGAAGGGCTAGTAAAAGTAGAACGGGTAATCGAAGCATCCGACATTATTCTTCATGATAGACTTAAAGCGTTAAAGAAACGAGTGAAGGAAGTAACAGGAAAAGAACGGATTGATATTCAAAATCAAATTAATGAAATTGGAATATTGAGCCGGTTCAGTGACTTAGAACTTAAAGCAGGTATAACTGATGAATATGGTGAAAAGATTCCTCCTCTCAGTGACCGTGAGATAGCTGCTTATGTAGCTGCTCGCAATGGATATAATTCTATCTGGGAAACCAGAATAGATCACACAATAGACATGGCACTTTTGAGATATGAAAAACAGAAATGGTATAAGATCTTACTTGCTGCTTCCGGTATAAGATTAGATGCTAAAGAAACTCAGATTTTACTTAATCGTAAAGGTCTTAATAAAGCGGCAATTGCTTATGCAAAGAAGATTCGGCCGGATATTGTTGGTTTATTTGAGAGATTAGAGCAAGGCATTACAGAAGTTCCTGCTAAAGAGTTAGCTAATGTGGTAGCGAAATATGAGAAACAGACTACTACTTTGGCTACAGGCTTAAAAGAACTTCAAAGTCATATAGGTAAGATGACTGGTATTTCCGACAAATTAGAACTTACTAAACTTACCCGTGAGTTGTTTAACGCTTATCTCTACACCCGTCCCCATCTTAAAGAAATCAATCGGCTTCGTAATGAAATGAAGGAATGGCCAGGGTATGCTCCCAGGTATCGTGATCAGGGTAAATATAAAGTTAAACTGATTGAAAAATTCATAAAAGAAGATGGTAGCTTAAAAATAAACAAAGAAGGAGTTCCTCTTTCAAATCGGGAAATCCACATGGAAATGGCAAATAGTAAAAGAGAAGCTGAAGAAGCAACGGTTAAGATATTTGATCTCTATGCTAAAGAAGGTAAGCTTCCGGATAATTACTTTTTTGAATACGAAGCTATTGAGACTACCCCTGAACTGGCTTTTCAAGGTGTTAATGATGTAAACATTCAAAGGATTATTGATGACTCTATCAAAGGTATAGAACTTAGACAAACCTATTATAACAAAAAAGGTGAGAGGGTAGATGTTCATGATGAACTTAGAGATGCAGCATTCCAGGCTATAGCTGATACATTCAAGAAACGTGGGGCTATGAAAGCTACCATTCATCGTAATGTAAAATATGAAGCTATTAAAGGTTACAAAGAACGTGGATTTCAGCAGATCTATATTAACTACGCATCTTCGATGGCCGGCCTTATGACCAAACAAAGAGCGGCAGCAGATATGTTGGAAGTTCTATCTAAAGAAAGAGATCCGGCTATGTTCAGTGCAATTTCCAAATGGAATAAAGAACAGCTTCGTAATGAATCGGAAGCAGATAGATGGTCCGGATGGGCGAAGACTTTTGCTTTTACGTGGATGTTAGGTGGGTTACTCAGGGCTCCTATAATCAATGCAACTCAGCCTATTATAATAGGTATTCCCGAACTTAAGAAATACATGAGGAAGCATGGAGTTAAAGGGATGGCTGGTTCTATTATGCTTGCGTCCTCACGTGACGTACTTTTTGGAAAGACGTCTGAAATTGAGAAGAGGCTCATGGACGAGTCGATGAGAAAAGGCATTGCAGTTGACCAGTATATCCAGTCTATTTTTGAAGGAACAAGAAGTGCATTTGGGCAGAAATTCTATGGAACTATGGGATTTCTTGCAAAGCCTTTTAGCATGGTGGAAGTTCATAATCGTCTATCTTGTGCTGTAGCTATATTCAGAGTTGCCTATCCTTCAGAACTTAAAAAAGCTTTGTCTAGAGGACTAACCGGTAAGGAAGCTGAAGAAGCAGCATATCGTTCTACATTTGAAATCGCCCGTACTTTTAACTATAACGTCAATTATGCTTACGGGAAAGCGAATCGTCCCGTGGTAATTCAATCTGGAGATTTAATTGGAGTAACAGGGTCTGCACTTTATACCTTTAAGGCTTTTCCGCATAATTTTATGGCTCGTCAGGCAGAAATATTATCTGAGGGGGACTTCCTAACTTTAGCGCATACTATAGCGTACACAGCTCTTTTTGGCGGACTCATGGGTCTCCCGTTTTTTAAAGACTTTTTTAATTGGTTTGAAAAGAAGTTCGGATATTCACTTACTAAATCAGTACGTAAGATTCTCCGTGGTGCAGGTGGTAAAACACTAGAGACGCTTGGAATCTCAGGACTTCCTGGAGTTCTTGGAGCTAACATCTCCGGTTCTCTTAATATTGGACTTCCATGGCCGCTTGGCGCAGATAATCCTGAAGAGTCTATTTTTGGTGTTGTAGGTAGTTTAGTTCAAAGAGCTGGTGCAGTAGGCCGGGCTCTCGAACGAGGAGATATTGAACGTGCAGCAACTGAGATTAGTCCTGAGTTTTTAAGAGCTCCTCAGATTGCTTTCAGGGAATCAATAATAGGAAAGAAACTTGGCTATCAAGGTTTTGCCACTACTCCTCATGGCAGGATAATATATGATGAGAAAGGAAAACCAATGACTCTTTCTACTAAAGAAGCTTTTCTTAAAATGGGCGGCATTACTCCTACTGAATACGCCCACAAAAAAGAAATGCACGCTACTGTTAAACGTCAGGAAGCATGGGTCGCAGAGAAGAAAACAAATATAGCAGAAACTCTTAGAATTGCTAGGCTACAACATAAACCTGATGCTATGAAAGAAGCCATGGAATCGGTGAGAGATTTAAACCAAAAAATCAGAAGCAGAGAGCTACAGGGGTTAGTTCCTTTTACAAGTCTATCCAGGATTATTCGAGCTTCAAGACAAATTCCTGGAATAAAGGAAAGAAGAGAACGAAAATACAAGGAGGCCGAACTCTAAACTACCCCTTGGGCCTAGAGTTTCGGCTTTGCTTTTAACGACGAGCAGAAAAAACTTTCATGCTAATTTCATCTTTCCTACTTCATCCATTCGGCCTTTCTGAAACCAATGAACTTCACAGCTACACTCGCCTAAATGATTTGTTTTAGCTGCACCAACCCAAGCCCAGGGGATGGGATTGTCTCCGTTCTCTATATTCTTTTTAACATTCTTAAAAAAATAGAACCCGTTAAGTTGAGGTGTAGACTCTTCAGTGTTCTCCGTCATTATTATCCCTAAAAAATCCATCTGAGCAGCAACAGTGTTATCTCCTAGATTATAATTCACTCCTAGAGATTTCAACACCATATCACAAGCTGCCTCTAATATAGCTACAGCCTTTTGAGCAGGTTTATCGTGAAGCTTTTTTTGTTTCTGCATACGGGATTCTAATTCATCGACTGAGATATGAAACCGATTTTTGAGTGTTTTGTTGCTGCCCATTATAAAACCTCCAACTTCGGTATTGCCGTTACAAATTTACCTTCCCACTCTCTGATATACTTTAATTGTTTCATAATTTCTTCCTTCAAATTCCATGCCGTTATCAATACATATTCCGGTTTGGTTCTCTTCAACTCTTCTTCATCCACTATTGGGATATGACTACCAGGTAGATATTTTCCAATCTTATATGGGGAACGATCAACTACAAAAGGTATCGTGTTTGGTTTTATCCGACAATAATTAAAGATTGTATTAGTCTTTGCGGCAGCACCGTAAGCTATTACTCTCTTTCTTTTTATTTGTTGTTCTAAAAGGAAGTTCATAAGGTTATATTCTATCTTATTAACTTTTCTCTGAAAGTTTTGGTAATAAGCAATAGTAGTTACACCTTTGTTGTATTCTCTTTGGATAAGTTTGGCCGGCTGTGAATATTCAGCAGATATTTTATTTGCATGTTGTACATATATTCTCAGGCTTCCTCCATGTTCCGAAATCTCATCCACATCAAATATTTCCAGTTTATGCTTTTCGAATATTTCATGTATCGTAGTAAATGAGAAATAAGAGTAGTGTTCGGAATAAATTGTGTCGAATTGACATTCATCAACCAAATGCGTTAAATGTGGAAACTCTATAGTAATTATTCCGTTAGGTTTCAATACAGCTTTCATTCCTTTTATAAAGTCATTGAGGTCCGGTTGGTGGGCAAGGACGTTAATGCCGCAAATAAGGTCAAATTTACTTATAGGATCAAATTTACTTAAATTATTCGTCCAAGCAACAGAAAAGAACGCTATTTCTGTAGGAATTCCTTTCTTTCTTGCTTCTATTGCTGCTTCCTTAGCAGGATCAATTCCAAGAACAGTACAGCCTTTTTCTTTAAACCATTGAAGCATATATCCGTCATTACTTCCAATTTCAAGGACATGACTACCTTTCCCCAGTTCAAATCTTTTACATATCATCTCTACATACTCTTTTGCATGACTTACATTAGCCGGTGACTGAGAAGAGTGGTAAGGATAATTATCCCTGAATATTTCTGTAGCTTTTATATACTCAGGAATCTGGACAAGCCAGCATGAACGACAGACAGAAAGTTCGAGAGGATAATAAGATTCCGGCTCTCGAAGTTGCTCTTTCGTCAAAAGCGAATTTGATGGAGGCATTGACCCCAAGTTTATGAACTTATAAAGGTCTGATTTTCCACAAAAACGGCAATTCATCTTAAAGCTCCTTTTCAAATCTTGAACCTATACTTCTATATCCCCGTCTTTTCATCTCTAATCGTGCTGCTATCCAGGTATCAAACGGAACTTTCCATGAAGGCTCAAAACGATTATCCGGTTTATAATATTTTCCCCTGGATGCCAGCCACTGAATATAGGAATCAGGAATAATAGGGTCAGACAGATCATGGTCTTTGTAAATACCGAATGTAAGAGTCATGATATTTCCTTTTCATAATTCAGAATATCTGTACCGGTTGTCACCAAGCCTTTTTCATAAAAGCTTTTATACCATTGTATTGTTTTCTCTACTGCTTGTTGTATTGACCACACCGGTTTCCATCCTAAAACCTTTTTTGCTTCTGTACTGTCAAGTTTCAACAGATAGACCATGTGCGGATGGGTAGGAATATTATCGACTTCATATTTAATCCTGGGCCATATTCCTTGTGCGATTTCTAATACCTTCCTAACATTTACCTCCCCTTCTGGTCCGAAGTTCCATGCTCTGTTTACATTTTCTCCCTGTAATATCTTCTGGCCTAAGATCAAATAACCTTTAAGCGGTTCAAGAACATGTTGCCACGGTCTTGTAGCATTAGGAGTATGGATGATAACCTTCTCGCCTTTAGACGTAGCCCTAACTATGTCAGGGATAAGTCTCTTGTAGCTCCAGTCCCCGCCGCCTATGACATTCCCGGCTCTTGCAGCGGCAATATTAAGCCCGTAGGATTCACGATAACAGTTAATCACCTGCTCAATACAGACTTTTGAAGCCGAGTAGGGGCCTTTCCCACCAAGTTTATCTGTCTCTCGGTAGCCCCAGTTCCAGTTTTTATCCTCATATACTTTATCTGTCGTTATGACAACAACACCCTTTATTGATGGACATTGACGGCAAAGTTCTAAGATATGAACCGTTCCCATTACATTGTGAAAGAATGTTTGTTCCGGTTCATCAAAGGCTTTAGGTACTATTGCTTTTGCAGCTAAGTGGATTAGCAAGTCTGGGGAAAGAGAATTTATTTCTGCTACAAAAGAAATATCAGAATGGATGTCTTTCTCAAGCATATCATGTAATCCAAGCAATTTATAATGATTAGGATCAGATCGCGGCGGATGAGATATTCCCATAACAGTAGCCCCAAGGTTTTTTAGCCACAATCCTAACCACGATGATTTAAAACCGCAATGCCCGGTTATCAATACCCTTTTTCCCTTATAAATATCTCCAAACATCAATCCCATATCTTCCACCTTGCCTTTCCTGTTTCCCATTCTTGTTGAAGTTCTCCCATATCTTTCGGTGTATCCATACACTTCCAATACCCTTTATGCTGATATACAAAAAGTTCTCCCATCTCAACCAGTCTTTCCAACGGGCCTATTTCAAGATCGCAGTCAACAGTCAGATAATCGAATATCTCCCGATTGAACACAAAAAATCCGGCATTCGTCAGGCATCCATCATCTTGTGCCTTTTCAATATAACTGGTGATTTGACCATTACTGTTATGTTTTAATTCCCCGAACTTAGAAGTCGGATGAATACCGGTAACGGTCGCAATTCTTCCATGAAATTGATGAAAGGCAAGGAGTGCATTTAAGTCTATATTGGCTACTGCATCTCCGTAGGTCAAGAGGAAGGTATCGCCCCGGACGTACTTCTCTACCTGCTTCAGCCGGCCACCCTTTAAGGTCCGCTCGCCGGTGTTGGCAAGAATAACCTTCCATCCATGTCCGTTTGTTCCGTGAATGTGATAGTTTGCTATTGACTTGCCGATCTCTAATTCTATGTCATTATTAATCAACTCGTAATTGTAAAAGTAATGCTTAAAAGCCTCCTGTTTGTGTCCGAGGGCTAGGATGAAATCCTTGTGTCCGTAGTGAGCATAAATAGACATGATGTGAACTATTATCGGGATGCCGCCAATAGGCACGAGGGCCTTGGGAGTAAGTTCGGAAACATCACGGAGGCGGGTGCCGGTGCCGCCGCACAATATACAAACTTGCATATTTCATGCTCCTTGCAATATAACCAGTT
>Ga0100388_10003038_pt1 | contig 14353 bp, 12 predicted proteins | sample CryGeymeta201512_FD_81536 | JGI IMG/M metagenome (GOLD analysis project Ga0100388, IMG submission 81536) | Groundwater microbial communities from Crystal Geyser aquifers in Utah, USA - Crystal Geyser metaG 2015-12 | ecosystem: Environmental > Aquatic > Deep subsurface > Groundwater | place... | reverse complement strand
TGCAGGTGGATGCTCAGGGGCGCGCGTTTATTCTTTGGGTTCAGACGCTGACCTACACGAGCCAAACCTCGTTGCACTTCGCGACCAACGCGTCGGGCACTTGGGTCGATACGGCGATTGTTGACCCTTACTCCTCCACGTCGTCCGGGATTTGGATGGGCAAGGACGCGAACGATAAACTTCACGCGGTCTACACGCCGTCTGGGAATATCCCGTTTAAGTACGGAACCTACGATGCCACCGCGGGCATGTGGAGCTGGGAAAATGGCCCATCTGGGGTTTATTTTGTGCAGGTTGGCCTAGACCCGGCCGGCGTGCCGTTCTTCACCAGCGGCGGGACAAATAGCGTCGATATTTACCGTCGAGCGAGCGCTGGGAATTGGCCCAAAGAGTCGATCCCGGTGCGTCACTTCGGATCGCCCATTCGTGTGATGTTTGACGATGCCGCGAACATGCATGTGATTTACCGGGCAGGCGGCGGTACGGCGCAGTATCAGACGCGCCACGTCTGGAAGTAGAACCTTTCTACAAAAAAAGGCCGCCTAAATAGGCGGCCTTTTTGATGTCTACCTGTCGCGGACCGAGTCACAGCGCCTGAAACCCGACCACCTGAGAAACCCGACGACTACGCGACGTCGAAACGGTCAAGGTTCATGACCTTGGTCCATGCTGCGACGAAGTCCTTGACGAACTTCGCCTTGGCGTCGTCGGCGGCGTAAACCTCGGCGACGGCGCGCAGGATTGAGTTCGAACCGAAGACCAAGTCGTTGCGTGTGGCGGTCCACTTGATGGCACCGGTCTTACGGTCGCGACCGTCAAACCCACCGTCTGGAGCGCTGATCCATTTGGTGCCCATGTCCAACAAGTTCTTGAAGAAGTAGTTGGTCAAGGTTCCAGGCTTCGTGGTCAACACACCGTGGTGGTTTTTCTCGCCTGTATTTGCACCCAGGACGCGCAAACCACCGACCAGCACGGTCATTTCTGGAGTCGTGAGCGTGAGCCATTGCACACGGTCGACCAGCATTTCTTCGGGTGAACGATTGCTTTCATCGCCATTGGCGTTCAGGTTCTCGAGGACCCTCTACGATATTGATTTCTTTGTGTTCCTAGTTCTGCAATCGAAATGCAATGGTAGTATGGAAACGTTCGATATACGAAGAAGCGTTAAGTTGTAGGTGAAGGCATGAGTCACATAAGATAAGATTCTTGTGAGGTGCACAATGTCTGAAAGTTCTGAAAATTTGCTGGAGATAGGAATCTATACGTTCGCAGAGGCCGCACGAATTTTGGGCGTCGAGTATCGTACATTGCGCCGATGGGCTACCGGATACTCAAGCCGTGGTGTGACTCATGAACCCTTGTTCCATGCAGAGCTTGTGGATGAAGACGTTCCGTCCTTGAGCTTTTTAGACCTTGCCGAGTTATATTTTATCCAGGAGTTTGTGAATCACGGTGTGCCGGGAGTTCAGATTCGCGCGGCCGCAAGGAATGCTGCTTCGATTATTGGGACCGCTCATCCTTTTTCGACTGCGAGGTTCGGGGCCCTTGGGAGACAAGTTGTGTTGCTTGATGATGATGGGCTTGTAGATATTGAATCGCTTCAGAATGAAATGTTAGCCATTGTCAATGAACACGTTCGGTTTTTTGAGTTCGAGGCGGGGGCTATTCGTCGTTGGCATCCATTTGGTAATGACCGAGGTATAGTACTCGATCCAAGACGTCGATTTGGAGCACCAACAATTCGTGGTCGCGTTAGTGTTGACATTGTGATCGGGTTGCTTTCTGCTGGCGATAGCTCCGAGTTTGTCGCATCCCTTTATGATTTATCTGAAAACGATATCGAGGATGCCATCGCATGGCAGACACACGTAGAAGCAGTTTGAAGTTTTTTTTTGATAATAATGTTTCAGTTAACCTTGCTCGGGGTTTGAGAGCACTCGAAGGCGCGAACAGTGTTGTGGATATCTTGCATTGTTCAGACCGTTGGGAAAATGGCGAGATTGATGACGTTGATTGGATTCCTGTTATCGCAGAAGAAGGCCGTTGTATTCTTACTTTCGATGCCAGAATTCTTACAAATCCTCTCGAACGCATTGCCTACCGGAACCATCATGCAATTTTGTTGGTGCCTTGTAAGGCGTTTAGAAAGAAAAACTATTGGGCCCAAGTTGTATGGCTCATAAAGTGTTGGTCAGGAATCAAGAGTTGGCTCGATTTAACACCAAATCCTGGGGCATATGAACTTCAGCAAAACGGAATAATTAGAAGGCTTTAGCTTGCGAATGGTAGCTTTGTGTTTAAATGTCAAAAAGGCCGCCCAAATGGGCGGCCTTTTTGATGTCGATCTGTCGCGGATCGAGTCGCAGCGGGCAGAATGCCCGAGGACCGAGTCACAGCGCCTGAAACCTGACCACCTGAACCCCGACGACTACGCGACGTCGAAACGGTCAAGGTTCATGACCTTGGTCCATGCTGCGACGAAGTCCTTGACGAACTTCCCCTTGGCGTCCTCGGCGGCGTAAACCTCGGCGACGGCGCGCAGGATTGAGTTCGAACCGAAGACCAGGTCGTTGCGTGTGGCGGTCCACTTGATGGCACCGGTCTTACGGTCGCGACCGTCAAACCCGCCGTCTGGGGCGCTGATCCATTTGGTGCCCATGTCCAACAAGTTCTTGAAGAAGTCGTTGGTCAAGGTTCCAGGTTTCGTGGTCAACACACCGTGGTGGTTTTTCTCGCCTGTATTTGCACCCAGGACGCGCAAACCACCGACCAGCACGGACATTTCTGGAGCCGTGAGCGTGAGCAATTGCGCACGGTCGACCAGCATTTCTTCGGGTGAACGATTGCTCGCCTTGCCCGAGAAGTTGCGGAAACCGTCGTTCTTGGCTTCCAAGACGGCGAAGGATTCCACGTCGGTTTGAGCCTGTGTCGCATCACCACGGCCTGGCGTGAAGGGAACCGTCACGTCATGACCAGCTGCTTTTGCGGCTTTCTCGACGCCCACAGAGCCACCCAGGACGATAAGGTCGGCCAGGCTGACCTTGGCCTTGCCGAAGTCTGCTTGAATCGCTTCAAGAGCCTTCAGGACGGTCGCCAATTTAGCTGGATCGTTGACTGCCCAATCTTTTTGAGGAGCCAGACGGATGCGAGCACCGTTGGCTCCACCGCGTTTATCACTTCCGCGGAAGGTCGAAGCCGAAGCCCAAGCTGTAGAAACCAACTGCGAGACACTGAGGCCCGACGCAGCGATCTTGGCCTTCAGCGCCGTGATGTCGGCTTCGCTCAGCTTGGCTGGAGCTGCGGGGATAGGGTCCTGCCAAATCAATTCTTCTTTTGGAACTTCTGGTCCCAAATAACGTGAGACAGGGCCCATGTCGCGATGAGTCAGCTTGAACCAAGCGCGCGCAAATGCGTCTGCAAATTCAGCTGGGTTTTCGTGGAAGTGTTTCGATATTTTGGCGTACTCAGGGTCCATTTTGAACGCCATGTCTGCCGTGGTCATCATCGGCATCATTTTCGCGGATGGGTCGTGAGCCGCTGGAACTACGCGTGCAGCCGGGTCTTTCGGCTGCCATTGGTGCGCGCCGGCCGGGCTCTTCGTGAGCTCCCATTCGTAGCCGAGGAGATTGTCGAAGTAACCGTTATCCCATTTGGTTGGGTTAGTGGTCCACGCGCCTTCCAAGCCGCTGCTGATGGCGTCGCCACCGGCACCGGATTTGTAGGTGCTGGTCCAGCCCAGGCCTTGCTCTTCGATGCTTGCGCCTTCTGGCTCAGGACCGACGTATTTGCTTGGATCGGCTGCGCCATGGCATTTGCCGAAGGTGTGCCCCCCCGCCGACAAGGCGACGGTCTCGTAGTCGTTCATCGCCATACGGGCGAAGGTTTCGCGGATATCTTTGGCCGACAAAAGTGGGTCAGGGTTACCGTTTGGACCTTCTGGATTCACGTAAATCAGGCCCATCTGCACGGCGGCGAGTGGGTTGTCGAGCTCGCGGTCGCCTTTGTAGCGCTCGTCTCCAAGCCAATCGGTCTCAGGTCCCCAGTAGATGTCTTCTTCTGGCTCCCAAACGTCGACGCGTCCACCGCCGAAACCAAAGGTTGGCAGTCCCATTGACTCGATGGCGCAGTTGCCTGCGAGGATCAGCAAGTCGGCCCATGAGATTTTGCGGCCGTATTTCTGCTTGATTGGCCAAAGAAGGCGACGTGCCTTGTCGAGGCTCACGTTGTCGGGCCAGCTGTTGAGCGGCGCGAATCGTTGCGTACCCGCACCTGCACCGCCACGGCCGTCGTGGATTCGGTAGGTTCCGGCGCTATGCCAGGCCATACGGATGAAGAATGGGCCGTAGTGTCCCCAGTCGGCCGGCCACCACTCTTGCGAATCGTTCATCAGCGCAAAGAGGTCTTTCTTGAGTGCGGCGAGGTCAAGGCTTTTGAATTCCTTGGCGTAATCGAAGTCCGCGCCCATCGGGTCGCCGGCCGTCGAGTTCTGGTGAAGAAGCTTCACGCTGACCTGATTTGGCCACCAGTGTTGGTTCGAAAATGCTGTTCCAGCTTTTTCACGATCGGGACTGTGCATGACTGGGCATTTGCCTTGGTTTTCCATAATAGTTCCTACCTGATTTGGGTTCTGAAACGGGGCATCCATCAAGGATATCAGTCCTCTGCAGGCGGCCCCGGGGTGTTGCCATGGACAAGACTCTGCACTCAGAAGGTCATTACTACAAAGACATTGTGCGCATAGTTTGTATAGCCTAAGGTTATACAATGAACACACCCACACTACGTCAGCTCGAATACATTGTTGCGCTCGCCGATACCGGCCTTTTTGTGGAGGCCGCGCGACAGTGCGCCGTGAGCCAACCTGCACTAAGTAAACAGGTTCGAGAGGTAGAGGACATGCTAGGGATCGAGCTTTTTGAGCGCGCTCGTCCAAGGGTGATCGTGACGCGTGCCGGCGAGGAAATCGTGGAACGGGCCAGGCGCTTGCTGGTTGATGCGCGCGAGCTGATGAACGCCGCTGGCGCCTTTGCGGGTGCACGCCAAGGAACGGTGCGGCTGGGCGTGATTCCGACGATTGCTCCTTATGGGTTGCCTGGGCTTTTGGCCAAATTACGTCGGCTCTTTCCGGACGTTTCGTTTGCGATTCAAGAACTCCATACGGAGGTCCTGCTTGGGCATTTGCGATCCGGCGCGATCGACGTGGGGCTGCTGGCGCGGTCGTTCGATACGCAGGGACTTGAAGGTCCGGATTTGGTGGTCGAGCCTTTTGTGCTGATTGCGCCCACGGGTCATTCGTTGGGGGTGGCCCAAGCCATTCAACCCCTCGAAATCGAGGGCGAGAGCCTGATTCTGATGGCGGATGGACATTGTTTACGCGACCAGGCGATTGAGGTGTGCGCTGCGGCCGGTGCACCTCCCTCGACGTCAGTAACGGCGGCGAGCGTTGCGACCTTGGTGCGAATGGTCGAGAGCGGGCTGGGGGCGACTTTGTTGCCGGCGAGCGCGCTCAGTTCCGAGGTGCGCGTGGGGCAGGGGCTTGTCGCGCGATCGTTTGGGGATTCGCCACCTGGGCGTACCTTGACGCTTCAATGGCGGGCGACGTCGCCAAACGCAGCTTGGTTTGTCGAAATTGGCGAGATTTTGCGAGAGCATTATCTGGGGTTGAACGATTCGATACCGGAGGTTGCAGGGCCAAAACCGCAGATTCGCAGGTCGCCGGATTAGTTCATGAAAACGAGTACGTAAACTGCGGCAGGAATGAGCGGGATAAGCCAAAAAAGAAAGCACCGTTGCGCGCTCGACGGGCTTCCTGACCTTTGACGATTTTGAAGTGAACCAGCAAAACCTTCTTCAAGAAGACCAACACAAGCGTACCGAGAATCCAGACGATGCTCCGTGGACTAAAAGTCTCGTTATGCGATGCCATTCCAATCACCACGACGCAGAAAAAAGAGCCCTGAGCATAGGAGGTCGGCATTGATTCCCGATTTCAGGAAATCCTAATCAGTTTCAACGACATTTAGTCACCTGGAATCGTTTGTCGGCTCGAAGCATCTTCTTGTCGATTAGATTCCCTCAAGGACCCAAATGACGAAGCAAATTGAAACACTATTTTTGAACCAAGTTCTCGAAAACCACACCCAAGACATGACGGGCAAAGTCGCCGCCATCACGGGGACCACCAGTGGTACCGGCTATGTCTGCGCCCGTGAACTTGCCAAACGTGGCGCCAAAGTGCTGCTGCTTAACCGCGAAAGTGGACGCTCCAAAACGTCGTTGGAAGCGCTGAGAAAAGAAGTGCCAAATGGGAAGTTCGAAGCCGTCACGTGTGACCTGCAGGATTTCGAAAGCGTCAAAACGGCGATTAAAACGATCAAGGCAGGCCACGAGCGATTGGACGTTTTGTGCAATAATGCTGGCGTGATGGCGCTGCCCGACTATGCGACAAAAGACGGTTATGACGTCCAGATGCAGACGAATTGTTTGTCGCATTTCTTGCTCACTAAAGAGCTCTTTCCTCTGCTGCGTAAAAGCGACGACGCGCGCATCGTGAACCACTCGTCGGGGGCGCGAAAGGGCGGTCCTTTGGTCGAAAAATACTTTGGAAAAAATGGCGGAAATTTGGGCGGTGATGGCACTGACGAAGAAAACGCCAATTTCGCGAGTCCCCGATGGGAGCGTTATCACCAGACTAAGCTTGCCAACTGCGCGTTCACTTACGGGCTGAAGGCAAAGTTGGAAGAGCATAAAATCACGAATGTGAAATCGTTGGTTGCCCATCCGGGACTCGCGGCAACCAGTCTTCAAATCACGACGGCCGAAACCGGCGGCATGGATGTCGAGAGCGAGTTTATGAAAACCGCCCAATCGCCGGAGGACGGGGCTTTGGGCATCATTCGTTGCTGCATGGACCCAGCGGCCAAATCCGGCGATTTTTATGGGCCAGAAGGACGTACGGGATTCCCCGAAAGCCTGACTCCAGAAGACTACCTGTATTCCTCGGATAATATTCGGGTGAATTGGGAAGGCTGCGAAAACGCGGTCGGTGCCTTCGAGTTCTAGGCGGTTTTATCCAGCGTAACGCGGGAAAAAGTCCCCGATTCCGTAGGCCATCGCAAAAATGAAAAGATCGACGAAGGTCAGATACCACGGGGCCCAAGGCCATCTTCGTCGAACGTTCAACCACTTCAGTATTTTAGGCGGTTCTTCTTCGTCTGATTCCAGCCATGCGTTCCAATCGACCGGGTCCCTTTTGGTAAAGTAGACGTGCAAAGTGCCGGTGATGACCAGAACGGCGAGTGCGGGAAGCAGAACAACCCAGAGCAAGAAGATAAGCCAGAATCCCGAGCCAAGGCCACAGTCGGTCAACCACCAGAGGTCGTTCCGCGGCACGAAGATTGGGGCAAGATTCCAATACACGGCGTAGATGGTGAGCGACGCGAGGGCGACTTGCGCGACGCAAGCCAACCCAAAGTTCACCAGAACACGTCGTCGTGTCGTTTGAATCAGGCTTTTTTTCACGTAGTTCACGTTTATCCTCCGTGGTGGCGCTCACTGTATTGCGAGCTCTGTGCCGGCTTTGGAGGTGTCTAAGTCGTTGATGTCTTGCCGTTATGGTGTCTTGTTTGCTTGGGTGGGTGTGCAACGCCTGTACAGCAATGTACATTTGGTGACCGACTGAATCCGTTGACGGGTACGCAATTAAAACACCCGATTTCAGTCATGTAATGACCTATTTTCGGGGCTGTTCTAACGCCTTTTTTTTCCGATGAGACCACACGGCCCAGACGACAATGCCGATGATGAATAGCGCAAATGCAATCCAATGCTCGGTTCGAGCGATGCCATGCATGACCGCGTCGATATGGCTTGAAAAGAAATACCCCATGGCAAAAATGATGGGCACGCTCACGGCCGCCGCCAATGCGTCCCAGAGCACAAATTTTTTGTAGTCCATGCGCTGGCTGCCCGCGAAAAGAAAAACTACGGTACGCAGACCGGACATGTGTCGGCCTAAAAATACCGCATACACGCCTTTTTCCTCGAAGAGTCGTTGGACTTTTTGGCGTCGCGAAGGTGTGACGAGCCACGAGAACGGTCGTCGATCCAGAAGTGTGGGGCCGAATTTCCAACCAAGCGCGAAAAGGCCGCTGTCCGCAACAATCGCGCAAACAAGGAAAGTCGGAAGCAGCGCCCACCAGGGAATGTCACCACGATGTGCAATCACGCCACCGGCCACAATCAGTGGATCCTCTGGAATCGGCACACCGAGGCCGGCAGCCAGCAGACCAATGATGATGCTTGCGATTGAACCCGTGCCCGTTAATTTATCCAAAAACGTCATAGGAAGCTGAGGTGATTTGGTCGCAGAACTGCAAGGAGACGGGGAGGTTGTCTAACGCAGACCAAAGTCTACGCCATTAATCATACACGGATAGTTCATGGAATATACGTCCTGATTTTTTGGTATCACTACCCCTCCTCGAAGCTGGCAAGCCATGACTGACTCGAAGATTGCCCCAGGCTGGCCTGGGATCGAACCGACCTGGACCTCGAGCGCGAAGTCGGGAATAGGAACCTCCATAGGAGGGCGAGTTTGGTTTACGCTAAGTCACGGCATCTTAAACGAAATATATTATCCGCGTCTTGACCAAGCGTGCGTGCGAGATTTCGGCCTGATGGTGGCTGGCCCAGATTTTTTGGCCGAAGAAAAACGACACACGACCCAGACGATCTCGTGGGCAGGCAAGGGCGTGCCGGTGTTTTCCTTGGTCAATAAATGTGTGGATGGGCGGTTTTCGATCGCGAAGCAGGTGGTCGCCGACCCTCGTCGTGACGTGGTGCTGCAGCGACTGAGATTTACGCCCTTGAAAGGCAAGGCAGAAGACTATCGGCTCTACGGTTTGTTGGCCCCTCATATTGGTGATGCTGGGCACCATAATTCGGCGTGGATTGGGGAGTATAAGGGCCACCCGATGTTGTTTGCTCAACGGGACGGCGTGTCCATCGCCCTGGCATCGTCGACCGCGTGGGTCGGCCGGTCGGTTGGATTTGTCGGGGTGTCTGATGGCTGGCAGGACCTTCATCAACACGGAAAACAGACGTGGAGCTACGAGCGTGCCGAGGACGGCAACGTAGCGATGTCGGGAGAGTTCAGTGGGCTCGAGGGCGACATCGACGTCGCGCTGGGTTTTGGACGAACTTGGGGAGAAGCCGGACATCGGGCGTGGGCGTCTTTGGCGCAGGGATTCGACGTGGCGTGGGACACCTGCAAGAGCCAATGGGCCACCTGGCAATCCCGCCTGCTGCCGTTGGGAAGCTCGCCCGGCCAGGAGGCGCGCTACCGAGTTTCTACCGCTGTTATTCGATCACACGAATCGTCGCGCTTTCCCGGCGGCCTGATTGCAAGCCTTTCCATCCCCTGGGGAAGTTCTAAGGGGGACGGCGACCTCGGTGGTTATCACTTGGTTTGGCCGCGTGATTTGGTCGAGAGCGCAGGTGCTTTGCTTGCGGCTGGGGCCCACGCGGACGTCCTGCGTGTCTTGCTTTACCTGTCGGTGACGCAAGAATCCGACGGACATTGGCCTCAAAATATGTGGCTTGACGGTACGTCGTATTGGAACGGCGTTCAGATGGATGAAACTGGGTTTCCTATTCTTTTGGTCGAGCTGTGCCGCGCCGAAGGGATTTTGGACGAGAAGACCTTGACTCGGTTGTGGCCCATGGTCCGGGCCGCGGCAGCGTTCATCGCCTGCAACGGGCCTGTGACCCAGCAGGACCGTTGGGAAGAGGACGCTGGATATTCTCCGTTTACGGTTGCCGTCGAAATTGCCGCGTTGATTTCCGCCGCCCGCATGGCCGACGTGTTCGAACCGTCGATCGCCGGCTATTTGCGCGACACAGCGGATGCTTGGGAAGCCGATATAGACCGTTGGATGTATGCTAAAAACACCACGATTTCGCACCACGTTGGGGTCGAGGGGTATTACGTCAGGGTCGCAGCGGCCCGTGCGAAGGACGACTCTGTGGAGGAATTCATCGTCGTCAAAAATCGGCTCGCTGGCCACGATCGGGCGCGTTCACAAAACGTCGTGAGTCCAGACGCGCTGGCATTGGTGCGCTTTGGAATTCGATCGCCCGACGATCCAAGAATCACCAACACCGTCAAGGTGATCGACGCGCGCCTGCGGGTTGAATTCCCTCAAGGCCCTGTCTGGAAACGCTATGATGAGGACGGTTATGGCGAACACGAAGATGGTCATCCATTTGATGGCGTCGGAATTGGTCGGCCGTGGCCCTTGCTGTGCGGGGAGCGCGCACATTACGAACTTGCACGTGGAAACCGTGAGGAGGCTGAGCGATTGCTGGGGACTCTGTGTGCCTGTGCGGGGCCCGGCGACTTGATTCCGGAACAGGTCTGGGACGGACCCGATATTGCCGAACGTGAGTTGTTTTTCGGGCGTGCGACGGGTTCTGCGATGCCGCTGGTGTGGGCTCATGCTGAGCATATCAAGCTCTTGCGGTCTTTGGTTGAAGGTCGGAACTTTGACACGCCCATTTGCGTCAAGGACCATTTTGCCCGTCCAGACCGCCAAGCCGGCCATATACTTTGGCGATTTAATCATAAAATCCGAGCTACTTTTGGACGTCCTTTGCGTATCGAAACCCTGGATTCGTGCATGATTCATTGGAGTGTCGATGGTTGGGAATCCTGTACCGACAGCGAACTTGTCGCCTCGGGTGTTGGAACATTTTATTTTGATGTGCCACCGGTCGCCGGGAGTCGGCTCGAGTTTACTTTCTTTTGGACGGCGGAAAATCGATGGGAAGGTCGAGACTTTTCCATTCTTTTGGGCGCGCTGGAGCAGAAATGACAGAATTTTCCGATGCGTTTGTGTTTTTCGGAGCGACCGGTGATTTGGCTTATAAAAAAATCTTCCCGGCTCTTCAGGCCCTGGTTCGCAGCGGCAAGCTGAACATACCGATTGTGGGTGTCGCAAGGGCAGGGTGGACGCTGGAACAGCTGGTGGAACGGGCGCGTGAAAGCCTTGAAGAACATGGCGGCGTCGACGAGGCCGCCTTCAAAAAAATGACCGGACTTTTGCGTTACGTCGATGGTGATTACAGCAAGCTTGAGACGTTCAAAGCGCTTCGAAAAGAACTCGGAGATGCCAAGCGACCGCTCCATTATCTGGCGATTCCGCCCAGCATGTTTGCGACCGTGGTTGGGCATCTTGGGGACTCAGGCTGCTCCGAAAATGCGCGGGTCGTGGTCGAGAAACCCTTTGGTCGTGATCTAAAGTCAGGTCGTGCGTTGTCGGCCACCATCCATAGCGTCTTTGACGAAGCGGATGTGTTTCGAATTGACCATTATTTGGGCAAAGAAACGGTTCAAAATCTGGTGGTTTTTCGGTTTGCAAATACGTTTTTGGAACCCATCTGGAACCGAAATTATGTTGAAAGCGTACAAATCACGATGGCCGAAGAGTTTGGTGTTCAGGGGCGCGGGAAGTTTTATGAAGAAGCTGGTGCGATTCGAGACGTGGTTCAAAATCATCTGATGCAAGTGGTCGGGTTCCTTGCGATGGAACCTCCGGCCGCGGCATATGTAGGGTAGATTCGTGACGAAATGGTGAAAGTATTTCGACAAATACGACCGCTCACCTCCGAGGATGTCGTCCGCGGTCAATTTCGTGGATATCGCGATGAGCCAGGCGTGGCCAGTGATTCAAATGTCGAGACCTTTGCCGCACTGCGACTGAGTATTGATTCTTGGCGCTGGAACGGAGTTCCCTTTGTGATTCGCACCGGGAAATGCCTGCCTGAAACCGCGACTGAAGTATTGGTCACGTTAAAAAGGCCGCCTTTGACAAATCTGTCACAGGGTCAAAATAATTACCTGCGTTTTCGACTCAGTCCCGACCTGAACATCGCATTGGGGGCCAGCGTGAAGGTTCCCGGCGAACACATGATTGGAACCCGGACGGAGTTATCGCTGACGCCGGACGCCTCGTCGGATGAAATGAGTGCGTACGAGCGCTTGTTGGGGGATGCTATTGAAGGCGATCCGACACTGTTTTCGAGACAAGACGCGATCGAGGCCGCTTGGGCGGTGGTGGACGCGGCTCTGGATTGTCCCGCGCCAGTGCTTTTCTACGACGTTGGTTCTTGGGGGCCGGTGGAGTCTAATACGATTACTGCCGATATCGGCGGGTGGTCGAATCCGAGGGTGAAAACATGAAGATATTGGTGTTGGATGTCGGGGGCACGCACGTAAAAATGCGCGTCAGCTCGACCGACGAAATTCGCAAATTCGACTCCGGGAAGGATTTGACGCCCGAGTCAATGATCGCCCAGACACTCACCGCAACCAAAGACTGGGCTTTTGACGGGATTACGATTGGATATCCGGGGCTGGTCGTGCATGGACGAATCGCGTCTGAGCCGGCGAATCTAGGCGAGGGCTGGGTCGGTTTTGATTTCGCGTCGGCGTTTGCTCGGCCTGTGAAGGTGATGAATGACGCGGCGATGCAGGCTCTTGGGTCGTATCATGGGGGCAGAATGCTCTTTCTGGGGCTTGGCACAGGGTTGGGGTCGGCGATGGTCGTCGACGGGGTTCTGCAGCCGATGGAGCTTGCGCATCTGCCGTTTAAGAAGGGCAAAACCTACGAAGATTATCTGGGGGTCAAGGCGCTGAAGCACAGTGGTGAACAGAAGTGGCAACACCACGTCTGGAAGGCTGTAGAAGCCCTCCAGCACGCGTTGGAGCCGGACTACGTCGTGATTGGTGGCGGAAACGCCGCCCGACTCACAGACTCGCCTGAGGGCGTTGAAATTGGCCAAAACTCCAACGCATTTATCGGTGGTTTCAGGGCTTGGCCAGAAGCGAAAAACGAAAAGAACGAGGCTTCTATGCAGATCGCCATGGTCGGCCTGGGTCGGATGGGCGCGAACATGGTGCGCAGGCTGATGCGGGGTGGTCATGAGTGTGTGGTGTACGACCGCTCGGTTGAAGCGGTTGCAGCCTTGAAGGTCGAAGGAGCCGTTGGAGTCGGGTCGCTGGCCGAGATGGTCGAGGCGCTCAAGGCCCCTCGTACGGTTTGGATGATGGTCCCGGCTGCCGTGGTGGACTCGGCGATTGCCGATGTGTTGCCGCTGCTTTCGCCGGGAGACACGCTGATTGACGGGGGGAACTCGTATTATATTGACGATATTCGCCGCGCTAAATCGCTCAAAGAAAAAGGCATTCATTACGTCGATGTGGGCACCAGTGGCGGTGTTTGGGGCTTGGAGCGTGGTTATTGTCAGATGATTGGTGGCGAAAAAGACATCGTGCACCGACTGGAACCCATTTTTGCGACGCTCGCTCCGACGCAGGATTCGGCGCCACCGACTCCAGGCCGAGACGAATCGCGCAGTACGGCTGCTCGAGGCTTTTTGAATTGTGGGCCTTCAGGCGCAGGTCATTTTGTGAAGATGGTGCATAACGGCATCGAATACGGCCTAATGGCGGCGTACTCCGAGGGGCTGAATATTTTGCACCATGCCAACGCCGGAAGCTCGAATCGTGAGGTCGACGCTGAGACCTCCCCGCTGCGAGATTCGGAGCATTTTCAATACGATATCGATGTGGCCGAAGTTGCGGAGGTTTGGAGGCGAGGCAGCGTGATCGCGTCGTGGTTGCTGGACTTGACGGCCGGTGCGTTGGCGACTGACTCCAAGCTTGAGCACTTTGCCGGCCGTGTTTCGGATTCAGGCGAGGGACGCTGGACCCTCCTGGCTGCCATTGAATCTTCGGTGCCTGCGCCTGTGTTAAGCGCGGCATTATTTCAACGGTTTTCGTCGCGCGGTGAGTCGGATTACGCCGATAAACTGCTGTCGGCCATGCGCGGCGCCTTTGGCGGCCATCAAGAGAAAATATGAACGGCCATCAACGCATATTCTTGGTTCGCCACGGTGAGACGCCGTGGAGCCTGTCCCGACAACACACCGGGCGGACCGATCTGCCGTTGACACCGCATGGCGAGGTGCAGTCTGCGGAGTTGGCACAACGTCTAAGGGGGTTCAAGTCGACCGAGGTTTGGACAAGTCCTTTGAAACGCGCCAACGATACCTGCCTCGCCGCAGGATACGGTGAGCACGCAAAAAAGAACGATGATTTAATGGAGTGGGATTACGGAGTTTTCGAGGGCAAAACAACTGCCGAAATATCCAAAGAATTTCCGGGTTGGCAAGTGTGGGACACCGACGATGGTCTGGGGGAAACCCTTGATTCTGTGGGGGCACGGGCGGATCGCGTTGTGTCGAAAATTCTGGAATCTGAGTGCGATATTCTTATTTTTTCGCACGCTCA
>Ga0100388_10003027_pt1 | contig 14375 bp, 12 predicted proteins | sample CryGeymeta201512_FD_81536 | JGI IMG/M metagenome (GOLD analysis project Ga0100388, IMG submission 81536) | Groundwater microbial communities from Crystal Geyser aquifers in Utah, USA - Crystal Geyser metaG 2015-12 | ecosystem: Environmental > Aquatic > Deep subsurface > Groundwater | place... | reverse complement strand
TGCGCGATGGTCGGATCCTTCCAGTCGGGCCGCAAACGATGCTTGAGGCCGGCGATCATGTCCACCTGATGATCGCGCCGGATCAGGCGCGCGCGATCGATCTGCTGTTCGGTCTGCGCGAAGAAGATTGATGCCAGAGCGGGTCCAGACTGCCCGGTCTCAGCCGATGCGCTGCCCGAACTCGTGCAACATCGCCGCCGTCGCGCCCCAGATGTGCTGTTCGGCGTGCTTCAGGGTCAGGCTTTCAAAACGGCGACCGGCATGCCGAACCGCCTGGCGCAGGTAGCAGGCCGGATTGATGACGTCTGCCAGCGGCACGGCGAAGATTTCATCGATTTCGCTGCGGTCGGGAGCCCAGCAACAGCCGGATTCGATCATGCCAACTACCGTGGTCACGCGGTAGCCGGTGACGGTGTCGTAGCGGCCGAGATAACCCAGCGGCGAGATGTCGTCCGCCCGGATCCCGGTTTCCTCCTCGGTTTCGCGTAATGCTGTAGCGAGCACCGAGTCATCGCCGGCCTCGGCGCGACCGCCCGGGAAGGCGACCTGACCCGGATGCTGGCGCAACCGCATCGATCGTCGGGTCAGCAGCACTTGCGGCTCGGGCTCGCGGATCACGCCGAGCAACACTGCGGCCGGCCTCGGACGGACACGATGGTCAGGTCGGTAGCCACCAATCGGCAGCTCGGAAATCGGGGTTTCGAGCGGATAGAGCGCGCGCCGCAGCGTGGCGACGAACGCGTCGGAGCACGGATCGACGCCAGTGCCGGTCAAACTTCGTCGAATCGGACTGCCGCTCGCTGCGGCAGCCGGGCGATGATTTCACGACGCTGCTCCGGGCTGAAGTTCAACCAGGAGCCAATTTCGGTCGCGGTGCGGAAACAGCCGATGCAGGTGCCGGCTTCATCAAGCCGGCAGACCTGGATGCAGGGCGATTCGATCGCGGGCAATTCCGCGGCCGGCTCGCTCATCGGCTTCAGTTCCCGGGGTTCTGTGCCGGCGCACCGATCCGTACCAGCTGCAGATCGAACTTCAACGCTTCGTTCGGGCCGATCAGCGGCGGGTCGCCACGCACACCGAAGCCCAGCTCCGGCGGCAGGAATACCTGCCAGGTCGAACCCTCACGCATCAGCGGCAACACTTCCTGCCAGCCAGCCAGGACGCCGTCGACCTGAAACACAGCGGGCACGCCGCGCGCAAAAGAGCTGTCGAACTCGCGGCCGTCGGTCTTCGAACCACGGTAATGCACCGTGACGGTATCGGTCGGATTCGGACGCGAGCCATCGCCTTCTTCGATCACGCGGTACTGAACTCCACTCGGCAGCGTGACGATGCCGCTCTTCTTGCCGTTGTCTGCGAGGAATGCATCGGACTGCGTCTTGTTTTCCTCCGCCAGGCGCTGGAACTGCTCCATACGCTGCTGGCGCATCTGTTCGTTGAACGCGGTCAGAACCTGCTGCATTTCCTGGATCGGCACCTGCGGATCGCGACCCGCGCGCGCATCCCGGATCGCGGTGATGATTGCCTCAACGTCGATGTCGACATCCCACTGCTGGGTTTCATCACCAAACTGGTAGCCAATGGCATACCCCAGTTTGCCGCTGTCGGTTTCGAGATTCTGGGCAAATGTGGCCGTGCTGGCCGCGCCAAGAATGAGCGCGGTGAATGCGACCTTGAACATGGAGACCTCCGGAAATTAGATGGTATGTGGACTTTGAATTCAGCGCGCCATTGTACCCGACACGCCCTGATACCGATTCGGCGATTTGGACCGGAGCCCGTCGCTTCGGTTCCCTCGGGCAAGCTGGTGAAATTTACCCTAAAAATGGCTTTATTTGCCTATCACATTGAAAGCCTCCATCACATGTCATTGATTTTCATGTATTTGATGAGTTGGCACACCAGTTGCTTACATAGGGCGAGTTCAACATTGCCAGTAACCAGGAGATCAACATGGGTGTTTTTTCGCGTTTGGGCGACATCATCAACGCCAACCTCAATGCCGCGCTGGAAAAAGCTGAAGACCCGGAGAAGATGATCCGGCTCATGATTCAGGAAATGGAAGACACGCTGGTCGAGATCCGCTCCGCCACGGCTCGCAACCTGGCCGAGAAGAAGGAGCGCAGCCGGCTGTACAAGCACCTGCAGGAGCAGAAGGCCGATTGGGAGCGCAAGGCCGGACTGGCGCTGGACAAGGGCCGCGAGGACCTGGCTCGGGCGGCGCTGGCCGAGAAGACCGCGCTCGGTGACCGGATTGCACATCTCGGCGACGAACTGGCGCTGTACGACGAACAGCTGACCAAGTACGACGACGACATCGCGCGGCTTCAGGCCAAATTGAACGATGCCCGCAGCCGCCAGCGCGCCATCGTGCTACGCCACCGCTCGGCGACGCATCAACTCAAGAGCCGCAAGCAGATCCACAACGACAAGATCGAAGAAATGCTGCACCGCTTCGATTCAGCCGAGCGTCGCATCGATCACATCGAGTCCGAGGCCGAGTCGCTGGACATGGGTCGCAAGGCAAAAACCCTTGATGATGAAATCGAGCAGTTGCAGCGCGACGAGCGGGTCGAAGCCGAACTGGAAGCACTCAAAAGTTCGCGCTCGGCCGCCAAGGAGTAGGCTGCGATGAGTGAACTGCTGTTCGTCCCGTTGGTCGTCTTTTTGGTCATCGTTGCGCCGATCTGGCTGATCCTGCACTACGCAACGCGCAATTCGGCCAGCAAGCGCCTGAGCACCAAGGACGAATCCCTGCTCGAGGACCTGCACGAGAGCGCACGCCGCATGGAAGAGCGGATCCAGAGCCTCGAGCGGATCCTGGATGCCGACACACCTGAATGGAGAAGTGAACGATGAGTCGCGATTATAAAAACCTGCCCCGTCGCAATCAACTCTACCGCAATCGCAAGCGCGGGCTGCTGGCCGGGGTCTGTGCCGGCATCTCCGACTGGACCGGCTTCAACCTGACCGCGCTGCGCGTCGCCGTCGCGCTGTTGGCGATCCCGTTCACCGCAGTCATCGTGATCGGTTACCTGGCGATGGCGCTGCTTCTGCCTGTCGCCCCGGCCGACCTGTATCAGGACGAGGACGACGAGCGCTTCTGGCGCGAGACTCGGCGCGCACCCGTTGACGGCGTGGCTTCGCTGAACCAGCGCTTTCGCAACCTCGACCAGCGGCTGCAACGACTCGAAGCCTGGCTGACCTCGCGTGAATATCGCATTCGTCAGGAAATCGACCGCGCATGAAGACGGCCCCGGCAATCGCCCTGTTGATTGCCGGCCTTGTGCTGGCCGACGGTCTGTTCACGATCGGCCAGCCCCGACCCGCCGCCCAGGCGCCGGACCTGCCAACACTACTGGCGCCACTTGTAGACCAGATCGGCAGCTTCGTCGTCGAACTACTGCAATGGCTGGCCAGCACATTGCAAATTCGCTGACGAACCGCCCCGGCACCCAACCCGCGTCCAGCCTGACGTGTCGATTCGCTAAACTACACGGCTTCGCTTCATCCCCGGATTCCCGTGACCGAACTCGCCGCCCAGATCGCGCGCCGCCGCACTTTCGCCATCATCTCGCACCCCGATGCGGGCAAGACCACGTTGACCGAGAAGTTCCTGCTGTTCGGCGGCGCGATCCAGCTGGCCGGCTCGGTCAAGGCGCGCAAGGCCTCGCGCCATGCCACCTCGGACTGGATGGAGATGGAGAAGGAGCGCGGCATCTCGATCACCTCCTCGGTGATGCAGTTCCCGTACCGCGATCGCGTCGTCAACCTGCTCGACACCCCCGGCCACGCCGATTTTTCCGAGGACACCTACCGTGTGCTGACCGCGGTCGACTCGGCGCTGATGGTGATCGACTGTGCCAAGGGCGTCGAGGAGCGCACCATCAAGCTGATGGAAGTCTGCCGGCTGCGCGACACGCCGATCTTTACCTTCATCAACAAGCTCGACCGCGAGGGTCGAGAGCCAATCGAGCTGCTGGACGAGGTCGAGAACGTGCTCGGCATCGAGTGCGCACCGATCACCTGGCCGATCGGCATGGGCCGACGCCTGAAAGGCATCTACCACATGCTGAAAGACGAGATCCAGCTCTACGAAGCGGGCAAGAACTATCTGCGCCAGGAGCCGAAGATCATTGCCGGGCTGCACAACCCGCAAGCCGATGCGGTGCTCGGCGACATGGCCGAGGAGCTTCGCGCCGAGATCGAACTGGTCAAGGGCGCCAGCCACGACTTCGACGCCGAGCGGTATCTGAAAGGAGAGCAGACCCCGGTATTCTTTGGCTCGGCGCTGAACAACTTCGGCATCATCCCGCTGCTTGACGAGTTCGTCGAATACGCGCCGCCGCCCCAGCCGCGCGCAACGCTGGGCCGTACGGTCGAACCGACCGAGCCAAAACTGACCGGTTTCGTGTTCAAGGTTCAGGCCAACATGGACCCGGCCCACCGTGACCGCATGGCCTTCATGCGAGTCTGCTCCGGCGTGTTCATCAAGGGCATGAAACTGCACCATGTCCGGCTCGGCAAAGAGCAGCGCACCCACGGCGCCCTGACCTTCATGGCCGACGAGCGTGCCACGGCCGAAGAAGCCTTCCCCGGCGACATCGTCGGCTTGCACAACCACGGCACGATCGGCATCGGTGACAGCTTCACCGAGGGCGAGCAACTGCAGTTCGCCGGCATCCCGAGCTTCGCCCCGGAGCTGTTTCGGCGGGTCCGTCTGCGCGATCCGCTGAAGTTGAAAAGCCTGACCAAGGGCCTGACCCAGCTTTCCGAGGAAGGTGCGACCCAGTTCTTCAAGCCGCTGATCGGCAACGACCTGGTACTGGGCGCGGTCGGCCTGCTGCAGTTCGACGTGGTCGCCTACCGGCTCAAGGACGAGTACAACTGCGAGGCAATCTTCGACAACGTCAACGTCACGACCTGCCGCTGGGTCTCGACCGACAACGAGCGCGACCTGGAAAAGTTTCGCGACAAGAATATCCAGCACCTGGCCGAGGACGGCGGCGGCCGCCTGGTCTACCTGGCCCCGACCCGGGTCAACCTGCAGCTGGCCCAGGAACGCCACCCGGAAATCAGCTTCCGCGCCACCCGCGAGGTGAGCGTCTACGTTGCTATCGGAAGCAATTCCTGAATTGAAAGCATCTCACTCCGGCCGACTCGTGACGGCAGTGCGCCAGATTGCCAGCGCAAGATAAAGCAACGTTAGTAGCGCGATTGAAAGCACACCGCGAACATAGCTGCCTGGCCCGAACACAAAGCCCATATCATCGCGCACGAAATCAGCCAGCCAAGCAAGGTGTGCTTGCCCGGGTCTGTCATAGGCGGCATTGAGCAGCATTTCGAAGCCCCAGCGCGACGGCAGCAGGTCTGCAATCGACTGGGTCAGAGGGGCCATTCCTGTATAGTAATCGGGCGCCAGGGCTCCGCTGAGCACCAGTTGCGGAAGAACAACGGCAACGGCTAGAAGGACCGATAAGCGCCCCGGCGTAGGGTCCAACGATGAGACCAGCAACCCCAGTGCGCAGGAAGCCCAGGCGGTTCCGACCAACGCCAACAGGGCCGGGGCCAGTTGCAGTTCACGCATCTCGGGCGCGAGCAGACAGATGCCGAGATACAGGGCACACTGCAGCAGCACCAGAAAAAACAAGAAAGGTAGCCGTGACAACACGTAGACACCAGGTCCGAGCCCAGCCATCCGCTCACGTCGGAACACCGAACGATCGCCGGACAACTCCATACAGGCCATCAAGGTTCCGCTGAAACTGGCCATCATCACGAACATCAACAATACTCCCAGCGGCACCGGAAGATTAATGACTGTGCGTGCCTGCAGTTCAAACACGATTTCCGAACCCGCACGTGGCTCCGCGCCTCCCGCTAGCGGGAACAAGCTACGAATCAAACCGTCCCCGCCGGGAACTGCCGCAATCGCGCGCTCGATCCGGTCGCTCAACTGCCCCAGTTGTTCTGCCGATCGCTGCTCCGGAATCGTCATTGAAAGCGTGACCAACGCCAATACTAATGGCACCAACAAATAGACCACCAGGGCCCGCAAATTTGCCAGACGTATCCGCCAGTGCCGCGCAGTAAGAACACCTAACTTGCGTCCGATATAGCGGCCGCGAGTCTCAGGCAGCAGTTTCCGCGGCGGGCGCAGTACCGTTCCAGAATCATATCCACGCTTGAGGACCTGACGTCCCAACCGACTCATCGGCCCTAGAACATGTTCATCGAAATACGGCGATTCCCGATACCAGTCGGCAAATTGTCCAGCAATCCGGACCAGGGTAGCGTTGTCTGCAACACCGAGCGCCTGACTCGGCTCCAGGCCGCCTTCGAGCAGTTCGAAAATCCGAGTCGGGCGAATCGTCTGCGTCGGACCTTCGGGATCATGCCGGCCGAAGAATTCCAGCGCCTGCTCGGGCCGTCCTAGAAAGCATAGACGTCCCCGCGAAAGAATGACGACCCGGTCCAGCAAGTCGAGGTTGTAAAGAATGTGCGTTGTGATCAGCACTGTGCGACCGGCACTCGCCAACGCCCGGAAATGATGCATCAAACGTTCTTCCGTGCTGGGGTCCAGCCCGGAAGTCGGCTCATCAAGAAAGAGGATGCCCGGCCGGGTTATCAGCTCTGCCGCGATCGAGACACGCTTGCGCTGGCCGCCGCTGAGACGATCGATCGGAGTGGCGCGCACATGGGACAGGCCCAGCGTCTCGATCGTTGTATCGAGAATCGATGCGCGCTGTGAAACATCAACATCGGGCGGCAAGCGCAACCGAGCGATATAGTCTAGACAGGCCTCGACCGTAAGCTCCACATGAATAATGTCGTCCTGGGGCACGTAACCAATGCTCGAGCGAAATAGGTCGAATTGGGTGTGCAGTGGTGCATCATTGAACAGCACCAACCCTTCGCTCGGCAGACTTGACCCGTTCAAGGTCCTGAGAAGCGTAGTCTTGCCGGCCCCGCTAGGTCCCAGAATTCCTGTGAAGCAGCCAGGCTCAAGCGTCAGAGAAATGTCATCAAGCAGTTTGAGCCTCGGGCCGGCCAAGCGCGTCTGAACACTCCGTCCGAGCTGCAAGGCCTGAAGCTGGATGGTGTCGGATGAACCCAGTTCGTGAACCGCAAGTCGTCCATCGTCAAGCAGCTCGAAGCGCAGTCTTGAGTGACCGACCGCAACGACGTTCTCAGGTCGCACGCGGGCTCGATTGACCCGTCGGCCGTCCATAAAAGTGCCGTTCAGCGCCTTGCAGTCGCGTAGCTCAAGGCCGTGCGAGCCGGGCCACAATTCGGCATGACGAAGGCTAACCGCAGGATCACCCGGTAAGGCGACATCGACGCGCGTAGACCGACCGATGACCCAGGGCCGGTTTGCATCGATCACGCGCTCGCGCGCCTTACCGACATCATTATCACGGTAGAACAGAAAATCCGGTACGTCCGAATTACCAAGCCCAATTGCTTGTCCGGACAACAGTCGCATAGGCTCGGCGATCCGACGACCGTCAATGAATACGCCATTGGTCGAATCAAGATCCTCAACCAACCAGCCATCGTCAAGCTCGGGGCGCAGCCGGCAATGACGACGTGAAACCGTAGTGCCCGAAACCACGATATCGGCATGCATCGCGTCACGGCCGATGACCGTGCTTCTGACGAGTCGATACTCGCGCTCCAGCGACGACGTACCCAATGAAAGCAGAACGGCGCGACCGGAGGTCACGCCGTGCCCGGCGGCATCCTCGGACATGCCGAGCTGGCTCAGGGATTACCTTGCAGAAGAGGGTCCGCAAGATACGGCGAATCGACGGCCGGCATGCGTTGATCCAATTCGGACCGTGCCGCCGTAATGGCAGGAATCGGCGGCGGCGAAATTGCCTCGAAGATGGCCGACTGATACTGAATCTGCCCACTTCGCGAAGGATACTCGAGGCCAATCTTGAGATTATGCGAGCCCCCATCGACTGGGACATAGGCTCTGAAGGTCACGATATAGTCGTTCTGCATGATCCCGTGCAGCCCTTCGACGATCGGTGTCATCCGTCCAGGATTGTCCGAAACATCAGTATAAGAACCGAATGAAGCACGCGACAATGCATCCAGGTTGAGCAACTGCGATGGATCAGCGGCGTTGTAGCCAAGGCTGTAGATCGGCACCGGAATCGCGAGCGTACCGATCCGATTCATCAGGTCGGCGCGTGAAAGCGCACTGCCCTCGTCCTTGCCGTCGGCAAAGACCACGATCGAAGTCGAGGCCACGCTCTCCATCGCACCGCCCTGTCCGGATGTAGCCGACATGGCCATAGCCGCAGCGATCGCATCATAAATGCGAGAGGACGAGACGTTGGCATCCAGATCTGCGATTCGCCGTGCCAGGGCCCCTGGGTCGCGCTCGAAATCGGATACGACTCGATGCCCCACCGAGGAGTCGTCCAGCGCGATCACGGCGACCTGATCCTGCGGACGCTTCGCGTCTATGAACCTCGCTGCCGCCTCCAGCGCGGCGTCGAACGGCTTGCCACGCATGCTGCCGCTGGTGTCGATCACAAACACTGCACGGACTGCATCATTTCGATTTGCTACGGTCTGAACCAGATATTGGCGCTTCATCGGATCATAGGAACGCCCGTTGACCATCACACCGATGTTCAGCTCGTTCAGGTTGACCAGCGGCGCCATGTCACGATCGAACGTCCGGAAATAGACCTGAACAAACGGATACAGACTGGCGTCGGCGCGGAAGACCTTCAAGCCATAGCCGCTACCACTCTGCGCGCCTGCATTCGAGACCTGCAGCAATAGGCCAAGCGCAGCTACCAATCCTGCACCGAAAATCAGGAATGGCTGTCGAAACATAGTTCTAGTCATTTAATTTCCCCTGGTCATCAAACATAAATTCGGCCAATCCGGCCTTGTACATGCAATCACTAAAGCCTTTCTATTGAACTCGTGTCTACCGATCCGATATGCAGTTCCAGCCCTTTGGCATCCTTCTTCAAGGCATCGGCAATCTCTACCACGGCACGACGACCACTGCCCTGAAAACTGATGCTGCTGCGACGACGCACCTGAAGCGCAGCAAGCCACTTGAAATTTGACGATCCCAAAGCATCACGGCCGTTCCGTCGAATAGAGCATAGGTCAGCAGGCACGAGGTCGTCAACCGCTCCAACCCGCCGTTCCCGTCATGATTCCGGAGCAAACCGAAACGGAATCGGGCAAGTGTAGATGCTGTTTCAGCCATAGATCAAGCACCTGATATCTTAGCTGGCGATCCTCTGAACAAGTCTTTCGTGGAGCGCCGATTGTTGAACAATCCGGCCGGAGAGAAGCCGCAGATCATGCGTGCCGTCACGAGTGACAGTAGCCGTAGCTATGGCCGAGTCGCGTCGCGTGCGAGATGCGGCTTCTCCGGCGAAACCCTTCAGGGACGGGCCTTTGCGGGACCTCCGCCCCGTTTGAACTCGCCTGTTCGGAAACAACCAAACCGCGCTCGCCCAAGCCGAGCCGGAGCCTCCCGCAACGACGCCATTGCGTCCGTGTAGACTTACTCAGAGTTGGCTTTTGGTCGATACGGACGGGTCAGTGGCCCTCAGCCATTCCAAAAGCACGGCGTACTCCTGTGCGGCGCGACTCGAAGTTGTGTTTGCTGGCAAGTCAGCGGCCATTCCCTGCGAAACGTGCCTCGATTCGTACCGACGCAGCGGCTCCGAGCCTTACGGTACGATCCGAATGGCCCACCATTAGCAGCTACTTTCCAGGCGCTTCTGTCACTGGACTTCAAGCACGAAGTCATCGAAAACCCAGCCCTCTCTGCCTTCTTCATCGCGAATATTTACCCAACCATCGGCTCGCGCCATAACTTCGACCACAGTCCCAGACCTCAGTGCAAACAGTACGGCGTTAGCACTTCCCGGGCCGGATCGGACGTTCAGGGATGATGCAGTGACTACCACCCGATCCGAAGCGGCCTCAGTGCCGCTGTAACCCGATTGATCGATTGAATTTCCGAGCGAGTCATAGCGCATCATCTCTGCCGGAGTAACGGAAATGACATAATCCACTGCAGAATCGATGACCGAGCGTAGCGCCTTTTCGCGTGGTGTGTTTTTCCAGGTCGACAGTGCGCCGCCCAAACCGGCGGTACCAGTAGCTCCGCCAAGCGCACCCGCAAGGTTGAAGTCACGCGCCTCACCCTCGACACTGGTAGCCGCGAGGATGCGACTGCTATTGGCATCGACGACTCTGAGATCGATGGCCATGTGAGCACTGCGGCTGCCCCCGGCAATCGCGCCAAGAACCTGGCCGAGACGCCCGCCTCCGATCGCTCCCTGGGTACCGCCAGCATTATCCAGGAATTCAGTAACCGCCGCGACAACCAGGAGTTCCGCACCTTCGATCTCTCCAATTGCGGCAGCCGTGTCACCGCGCACACGTCCACTTGCACCAAGATCCTGTTCGCCAAGCACCATATCCAGACTGCCGCGCTCAAGAACAATGTAGCGTCCCGAATTGACCAGAGCGGTGGTCAACATGTCGGCCATACCGTCACCGATGGCTGGGCTGTACCAATTCTGCGCATCGGCGGTTTTGTTGTCAAACCGTGCCACGGCTATACGCGCCTTTGGTCCGTTGTAATATTCGGCTGCCACGTCGGCCATGTTGCGGCCCGAGTTGTCGCGAATATTGGTAGTTGTGCCAGTGCCTGCAGGGCATCCGGCCAGCAGGCCGGCAAGGCCGATCAATGCAGTGACGTGGATTAAATGCCTCAAGTTCATTTGTTCTTCCTCCCTTTAAATTTCAGATTGGATCAGCCTGGTTTTGAACTCCTCTGGATGTCTGGCCAAGGAAGGCCATTGAATCTGTTCGATTCGGCTCCGAAACGATGCGTTCCAGCTTCCCAGCACGGTCATGGAATCCATGCCGATCCAACAGCGCCAACGAAATTGTACTGATCGTTCCGGAGTCGTGATTATGCCCATAAGAGCTACCCCTGTCGACCCCTTTCGGCCAAGTTTTGCCTCGCCTCTGGCCAAACCGGCCAGGAGCATGGCGACTGATATCGTTCAGCACCGGTTCAGCCGATCTCTGGGAGGATATTCGGCAACTTGGCGCCCCAGCCGCGAAGCGATGCTCAGGAATCAGGTCTCAGCCGCGGCGGGAATTCACCAAGACTTGCTCACGGCGACTGGCTGCGTTATAAGCTTGGGGTCGCTCCATATCGAGGCACGGGAGTTCCGTCATGAAAAAACACATCGGACGTTATCAGATCGTCGAAACACTGGGGCGCGGCGGCATGGGGGTGGTCTACAAGGCCATCGATCCGAATCTTGAGCGCATCGTCGCGATTAAATGTCTCAACGACGATCTGAGCGACAACGAGCTGGTCGTAACCCGATTCCTGCGTGAAGCTAGAAACGTTGCTGCGCTGTCACATCCAAACTGTGTCCGGCTCTACCTGGCTGACGAGCAGGACGGCAATCCCTACCTGGTCATGGAATATATCGATGGCGAAACACTGGCTGACCGGCTGCGCAAGAACGGCAGCCTGTCACAGCTCGAGGCAGAACAGATTCTTCGCGACTGCGCTCAAGCGCTGGAAGCAGCTGACGCCAAGAATATCGTCCATCGGGATATCAAGCCAGGCAACATCATGATCAACCGCAGTGGTCGAGCGCTGCTGACCGATTTCGGCATCGCGCAAGTGCAATATGGCCCGTCCGAAAAAGGTTCGGATACGATCATGGGCACGCCAGGCTACATGCCTCCGGAGCTGCTGCGCGACGGCAGATCGGATCGTCGAGGGGACATTTTCGCTCTCGGCGCCGTGTTCTTCGAAATGCTCACAGGCAATCGTCTGATCGAAAGCCGGGACCTGGCCGGATCGAGCAAAGCATTCGGCAACCCGGAGTTTCCTCTTCTCGACCGGATCCGAGATCAGTTTGGCGAGCTCACTCATCGTCAACTCCGGCAAATGCTGGATCCGGAACCGGCAAAAAGATATCAGGATTACGCCGCGCTGCTGGCGGAACTGGCTCCTGACCAACAAGCAGTCGTCAAGCGGGCTCGCGAAGCTGCACCAACCGCAATTTTGAAGCGTTCGGAGGCCGACGGCGAAGCGCCGGCGACGGTCTCGCTTAAAGCCGAACGCATCGCACCACCGCCCGACACCCGAACCGTAGAGATCGACGACGGTCGTCGGCTGCGTCGAATCGGCCTGCTTGCGGCCACCGTCGCCGGAATCGCGGTGCTCGGGCTGGCAATCGCGCTGACTTCCGGTATCGATGATGACGCGAATCCAACAGTGGCAGAGGCGCTCAATCCGACAGCGAAATCCATGATGACTGCGGGGGCGTCCGAAGAACAACCAACCGCTTCCGCGCGGCGCCCAGACCTCGCCAACGGCGAAGGCGACCTTAATTCATCACTCCTATCCGCTCAGGAAAAGGGGGCCGCATCCGCAGCGTCGGGCCCGTCATTTCCGGCACCCATCCGGACTGCCCCCCCAGACAGCGAAGCAAACCAGATCAGTGCCACCGAACTACTTCGACAGATGCGCTCGGATCGTCTTGAGACCGGCGTGTCCGCAGACGCAGTCCCCGTGAGCGCTGAGGTCGACGACGCACGGCTGGCGATGATCGACACGCGTGTCGCCGAAACTCCGACCGCCGTGGCCGAAACCCGGCCGTCCCGCGCGCCGTCGCGTGCGGCGGCCGCAACCCAGCGCGCCGCGAGCAAGATCGCCGTGGTCGCGGTTGGCGATCCGGCCATCGCCGGGCCGATGGCCGGTGAAGTGGAGTCGGCGCTGCGTCGCGACGGCCGGCCGGTGGCCGATCGGCGATTCATCGCCGGCTTCGACCAGTACCTGTACGAAGACGGTCTCGACCTCGCCGGTCTGGCCGACCCGGCGGCCGAGGCTGGCGTGCGCTACGTAGTGATGGTTCGCGCCGTGCCGACCGGCAGCCGCGAGCTGTCCTACTACGGCCGCTACGACACCGCCTGGGGCGTGCAGGTCGATGCCGTTACCTACGATCTGTGGCGCTCCGACCAGATCGGGTCCTCAGGCGTCGAGCAACTGGAATACACCGGCCTGAACGCGGGTCAGAAAGCGCGCGACACGGTCGCGCCCTGGCTGGAGCCGATCAGCCGCCAGTTCGGACGCTGACACGCGTTCATCGCCGGTCGGCAAAATAACGGGATGCACCGATCCACATCCCGCCGATCGGCCTCCGCGTGAACCCTGCCGCGGCGTCAGGCCTGACCCATTTCCCGGGCGCCGATCGGCGGCGCGCGCTGCATGCGCTGGCGCTGCCGATCATCGGCGGCATGATGTCGCAGAATCTGCTCAACCTGGTCGATATCGCGATGGTCGGCCGTCTCGGCACCAACGCACTGGCGGCCGCCGGCCTGGGTTCGTTCGCCAACTGGCTGGCGATGGCCTTCATCCTCGGGCTTTCGACCGGGGTCCAGGCGATCTGTGCACGCCGCGTCGGCCAGGCCGCGCACGGCGAGATCGCGGTGCCGCTGAACGGCGGACTGATGCTGGCGCTGATCCTCGGCGTGCCGATGGCGGCCGTCGTGATCGTGGCCGCGCCGGTCTACCTCGCCCTGCTCAACCCTGACCCGGCGGTGGTCGAGACGGCCACGCCCTACCTGCAGGTGCGGCTGCTGGCGCTGGTCGCGGTCGGCATGAATTTCTCGTTTCGCGGCTACTGGGCCGCAGTCCATCGCACCGGCCTGTACCTGACCACGCTGCTGATCATGCACCTGGTCAATATCTTCCTGAACTGGGTGCTGATCTTCGGCAATCTGGGCGCACCCGCGATGGGGGTGACCGGCGCCGGGCTGGCAACGACGCTGTCGGTGTTTCTCGGCACGCTGATCTACTTCGCCTTCGGCATCCGCCATGCCTGGGGCGAGGGCTTCCTGCACCGCCGGCCCAGCGCGCGGATGCTGTTCGACCAGATGAAGCTGTCGCTGCCGGCCAGCCTGCAGCAACTGTTCTTCGCCGGCGGCATGGTCGCGTTGATCACCATCGTCGGCTACATCGGTACCCGCGAACTGGCCGCGGTCCACGTGCTGCTGACCCTGGGCCTGATGATCGTGCTGCCGGCGATCGCCTTCGGCATGGCGACCTCGACCCTGGTCGGCAACGCGCTGGGCCGCGAGGATCCGGACGATGCGCGCCGCTGGGGCTGGAATGCGGTCTGCTACGTCGGCACCCTGGGTGCCCTGATGGGCCTGGTGGTGATCCTGTTCGGCCGGCCGATCCTGGGCCTGTTCATTGCCGATCCGGCAACGCTGGAGGTAGCCTGGCGGCCGATGCTGATCACCGGTTTCGTGATCGGCATCGACACCGCCGGCCTGGCGGC
>Ga0100388_10003022_pt1 | contig 14389 bp, 11 predicted proteins | sample CryGeymeta201512_FD_81536 | JGI IMG/M metagenome (GOLD analysis project Ga0100388, IMG submission 81536) | Groundwater microbial communities from Crystal Geyser aquifers in Utah, USA - Crystal Geyser metaG 2015-12 | ecosystem: Environmental > Aquatic > Deep subsurface > Groundwater | place... | reverse complement strand
CGACTGCGACGGGGACGGCCTCAAGCTGGTGGCCCTCGGCCGGCACCGGGACAGCTTCTCACTGGCATGGCACCGGCAGTTCGCGTCGCAAGGCGCACTCGACGAGACCGATGCCGCTCGCGTGCGCCAGGCCGTACGCGAACAGCGAGCCGCCTCCGCCCCCGCGTTGGCCGCCGTTCCTGCCGACCAGGTCGCCATCCGGCGCGTGGAGCTGCCGGCGGCACCCCGGGAGAAGCAGCGGCAGATGCTGGGGCTGGAGATCGCCGAACACCTTCCGTTCCGGAATGGCTCCGCAGTGTTCGACTTGATGCCGACTCGGCCGGGGACGCCGCCCTCGGCCGGCCGCCCAACCGGGTCACCCGGAGGCATGCAGACGCTCCTCTTGGTCGGGGCGCCCGATGGCGAGGTCGCCCGACTCGAGTCCTGGGGAACGCAGGCGGGGCTGCGCACGTTTGGCGTCTCCGCCCGAAGTCTGGCGGCTGCCCGCGCCCTTGAGCAGGGGCAGCCCGGGGACACGCCGGCTCCGGTTCGGCTGGTGCTTGACTTCGGCGCCGCGACCATGACGATCATCGTGGCGGACGGCCCCCGCGTGCTCTACGCCCGAACGGCCCTGACCGGTGGCGCCGACCTGTGTCGCGCCCTGGCAGCGGATGGCGGCCTGGACGCCGCCGCAGCCGACCAGCGGCGGCGCACCGAAGGACTGTCGGCCCTCGATGGTCCCGGGACGGCAGCGCTCCGCACGTGGGTGCAGGAGGTGGTCGCCGAGCTACGCAGCACGCTGTTGGAGTATTCGCGACTCGAGCCCCTCCGCCCCCCGGAGGTCGTCTGCCTGACCGGCGACTACGCAGCGACGCCGGCTCTGGATTGGGTGCTTCACAACGCGCTGGACTTGCCCGTGGCCCTCGTGCCTGCGCCCCCCGACTTCGACGGGGACGAGCGCGACTTCGCGCCGTTGGTGGCTGCGTACGGTCTCGCGCTGCTCGCCGGCGACCCGCCGGAGGAGCGGGTGGTGCTCTGGTCGCACGAACGCGTCCGGATCACGCGGCTGACCCACCAGCGCCGCCAACGCACGGGCGCAGCCCTGGCTGCCATGACGGCCGCGCTGGTGCTCGCTGCTGCAGGCACCTGGAGTTGGCGGCAGGACCGGAGTAACCGCGACCTCCTCCGCCAAGAGGTCAAGGCCCTCCAAAGCGTGGACGCCAAGCGGACAGCGCTCGGCGACGCCAAGCAGCGGATCGACCGCTACGCGGCGCAGCAGACAGTCTCCCGCCAGCAACGGCCGTGGCTCCAGGTCCTGGCCTCAGTGTCCGCCGCGCTCCCGGAAGGGGTGTGGCTCACCACTGTCTCCGGCCGGCGCGGCCAGCCGTTGCAGGTCGAGGACGCAGCCTCTCCAACGCCGCTGTCGCCCAGTTCGCCGACAACCTCTCCCGTCAGCCCACGCTGGCCAAAGCCCGACTGGACTACTCCCGCGCGGCGGAGGTTGCCAAGAAGCGGGTGGTCGACTTCAGCATCCGCTGCGAGCTCTCGCCGCTGGCAGGGCCGGAGGACACGCTATGAGGAACAGCGCCAACGGACAACAGCGAACTGCAGCCGTGCTGGTTCCGGTGGCGGTGCTCGTCGGTCTGGGTGGGGGCTACGCCCGCTACCGACAGACGCAGATGGAGGCGCGCTTGCGCACGGTCCAGGCGCGCCGAACTGCTGCGGAAGCGACACTCCGCGAGACCACCGCCACCACCGCCGAGGACCAGAGCCGGCTTGCGGTCTTCATGGCACCCGAGCAAGAACGACAAGCCTTCACCGACACAGTCCGACTCCTCGAGTCCCGCGCGAAGGAGTGCAAACTGGATCTTTCCGAGATCAAGCCGCTCCGCCCGGTGACGAGAGACGGCGCCACCAAACAGCTTTGCGCGCTGACGGTCGAAGGGGGTTTCGACCAGGTGGTCGAGTTCCTGCGCCGGCTCGAAGACCATCAGCGCGACGCCGAGCTGTACCGCCTCGGGCTGTGGGCCGAGGCCGTGACCTTCTCGATGCCGTCCGCCCAGAAGCGGATCGTCGTCGCCCAGTTGGAGATCGCGCGGCTGACAGCGAAGGAGCCTCGCCTCGCCGAAGCGGATGAGCCGGAGACGGTCTCCGCCCGAGTGGGGGCGCAGCGGCGGGCACCCGCCCCCGCCTCCCCGACCGGCAAACGAGTGGAGGAGCTCTGACCCCACTATGCGACTGAACCTGCCGCCAAACATGAAAATCTACCTCGGCATCGGCGGGGTGCTCATCATTGTCGTTTTGCTGGTGCCCCCGGGCGACCGCGGCAAAGAGAAGGGCGGCTTGGCGCCGCCGAGATCGCTGGGTGCAGCAGCCGCCGCCGGGAAAGCAGAGACCTTCTTGGAGGGCGCGTCCCCCGTCGCCCCCGGGCAGTTCGCTACGTGGACGGGCGAGCTGAAGGCGCGGAGCGCGTTCAAGCCGTTGGTTGCCGGGCTGCCGCCTGCTGCCGCACCGGCGGCGGTGGTGCCGGTGCCGCCAGCGCCGTTGCCGTTGGGGTCGTTGTCGCCGCAGCCGCGCAACGACTCCCGGGACGCCCCCCGCCCCGGGGCAGCGACGCCCAGCTTCCTGTACACCGGCTGGTACAAGGTGGGCGGCGTCATGTTTGCGCTGATCGAGGACTTGGTGGCTTCGCGCTTCCAGTACCTCCGCGAGGGCGAGAGTATGGGCGCCCTGACTCTGGTGCGGGCCGAGCCGACCCAGGTGGTCGCCCGGATCTACGGACAGGAAGTGACACTCGCCAAGACCGATGAGTTCGTGGCGACCCCGTTGAATGCCAACGCCGCAAACTCGCAGACCCAACGTCGAGGAGCGCCTGGTGGTTTCGGCTTCGGCGGGCCCTTTGGACCGGGCGGCTTCGGCGGCGCGGGCTTCGGCCCGGGCGGCTTCGGCCAAGGGGGCTCTGCGCCAGGGGGTTCCCCCTTCGGGGGCGGACAGCCTGGCGGTCAGCCCGCCGGCGTGGACGAAAGCCCACCAGAACCTCAAGGCAACGCGCCGGACGAAGGCGACCGCGGGGGCGGGAACCCCTTTGGCCGGGGCGGCTTCCGCGGGAGGGACCGCGGCTGACCGCGCGACCCGCGTTGACCGCTTGATTGGCCGTATCCGGAAGTCAGCACGAACGAGGTGAACCCCATGAGACCGCGAAACTCTCTGCCCGGGACGGTATACGTCACGGTTCTGCTGCTGGCGCTCGGCGCCGCAGTCGTTGTCCACGGCGAGGACGCCCCGCCGGTCGAGCAGCCACCAGCGCCGGCCCAACAGCCGGCCGCTCAGCCGGAGGCCGCACCAGCGCAGCCGGCCGGCGAGGTTCCGCCGCCGGCCGCCGGGGAGCAACCTGCCCCAGGGCCGGCTCAGCCCCTGCCCGAAGACGAGATCAAGGTCAGCATGGACTTTCGGGGCGTCGGTGTCGACGCGGTGCTGGAGATGTTCAGCAAGGTGGCCAACGTGACCATCCTGAAAGACCCCACGGTGGAGGGCTCCATCACCATCCTCTCGCCGGAGGAAGTGACCCTCGAAGAAGCCTTCCAGTTGCTCCGATCGGTCTTGGAGGTCCGTGGGTATGCCCTCATCCGGGAGCGGCGGGTGGTGAAGATCGTGCCCATGGAGCGCGCCGTCCAGATGACGAGAGAGATGTGGCTGCCAGGCAAGACGGACGGCCGTGAAGGCGTCGCCGAGGTGGTCACCGAGCTGCTGCCGTTGCAGTTCGTCGACGCGGTGCAGATCCAGAATGAGTTCAAGCCGCTCATGTCTGCGGGTGCCAGTCTCATCGGGAATGCGGCGACCAACAGCCTGATCATCACCGACACCGCCAGCAACGTGAGACGCCTCGTGGACCTCGTCCACCAGATCGACGTGGAGACAGCCGGCAGCATCACCACCCGGGTCTTCACCGTCAAGCACGGTGATGCCACGGAAGTCGCCAACATCCTGAGCCAGCTCTTCTCCCGGCAGTCACAACCCGCCAGCGGGTTCGGGGGCAGCCGCGGAGGGTCACCGTTCGGGAGCGGTTTCGGCGCGCCCGGCGGACTCCCCTTCGGCGGAGGCGCGTCCCCGTTCGGCGGCGGCAGATCCCGCGGCAGGAGGTCGGGATTCCGAGGGTCGAGTTCCGTCGCTCCAGACGAGGCGCTCCCGCTGGGGCAGCCCGCGGCGAACATGTCTTCTGAGCCGCTTGGCGAGCTGCTGCTGGCTGCCTACGTGCCGGTCAGCGACATGCCGCTGGCGCTTGAGCGCCCTGGAACCGGCGAAGACGAGGAGCCCCTGATGCTGGCGCAAGGGCCGGGCGGGCCGGGCGGCCCCGGCGGCTTCTTCCAGCGGTTCATGGGCGGCGGGCAGCCGCAGGGGCCGCAGAGCGCGTCCACGGCGGCGAGCGACGTCCGCATAGTGGCCGACGCCCGGAGCAACTCCGTCATCATCGTCGGTCCGACGGAGAAGATGACCGCCATTGAGGAGATCCTGCAGCAGATCGACACAGAGGTTCCGCGCGACACCGAGGTCCGCGTCTTCAAGCTCCGCTATGCAGACGCCACCCAGATCGCCTCCGTCGTGTCCCAGTCGATTGTGTCCAGCACCGCTACGGGTAGCTCGCGGTCCGGCACCCAGGCGCTTCCCTGGGATCGACGCGTGTCGGGGCAGGGGGGCTACGGCCGGTCGTCCACCAACGGAGCCGTTCTCGCGACCCCGGAAACGCGCACAAACTCGGTCATCGTCACTGCCGTTCCTCTGGACATGGAAACGGCCGAGCAGCTCATCACCGATTTGGACAAGCTTAACGAGACGCAACCCACCACCTTCACCATTGCCCTGGAGAGCGCCCGGGCGTCTGAGGTCGCCGACAAGCTGAACCAGCTCCTGAGTGGCGCCGGGCGGACGACCGGTGCTGCCACCACGGCCCGAACCGGAACCACATTCGGCCAGACCGGTGGCGGCCGACGTACCGGCACGGGCGGCGGAACCAGCACCTTTGGCAACAACCCCACCAGCTTCAGCACCGGGCGGGCGGCGCCGGCCGACTCGGGGCCGGGTGTCGACGTGCTCACCAACGGTCCCCAGGCCTCGACTGCGACCTCCCGAAACGGCACGCTGATCGCTCAGTACCGCGCCCCCTCCACACAATCGCAGAGCGACACCGCCGCCACCGCGATCAACACCGAGGGCGAGGTCGTCAGTATTGTGCCACTGGCCACCGATGCCCGGATCATTGCCGACGACGAGACCAACACGCTGATTATCGATGCCTCACCGCGCACGGCGGACACCCTTCGCGAGCTGATCTCAAAGCTCGACGTCGCCCCCGCCCAAGTGCTGGTCGACGTGACCATTGCCGAAGTCACGCTGGACCATGACACCAAGCTCGGGCTCGAGTGGAGCTGGGTGGACAAGGCGACAGCCGGCAGCACACCCATGACGGCCACGACCTCCGCCAAGTTCGGGCTGGCCAGCCAGACCTCCGGGTTCAAGTACTCAATCATTGCGGACACGAACACCTTCGACGCGCTGCTCTACGCCATGGCAAGCGACCAGCGGGTCTCCATCCTCTCCAAGCCCAAGGTCTTCACCCGCAACAACCAAGCGGCGCAGATCAACATCAGCCAGTCCGTGCCCTACCTGCGCGGCACCACCATCACCGGCACCGGGGTGACCCAGAACAACTACGAGTACATCGACGTGGGCATCGTGCTGGACGTGACCCCTCATGTCAGCAGCGGCGACAAGGTGACTCTGGACGTCTCCCAGACCGCCAACGAGGTCAACGGCTTCACCTCCTTCGAAGCGCCCATCATCGCCACGCGTTCGGCGGTGACCTCGGTTACGCTGAAGGACGGGCAGACGGTGGTCCTGGGCGGCATCATGAAGACGACCAGCACCAACCGAATCGACAAAGTGCCTCTGCTGGGCGACCTCCCGGTTCTGGGTCAGCTCTTCCGCAACCGGAGCAAAGTGGAGAGCAAGACCGAGTTGATGGTCTTCCTGCGCCCCCGGATCGTGCGCACGGTGGAGGAGATCGACGCCATGACAACGGAAGCGCGGGAAACGAACGGGACGGCCTCCCTGATCCAAGCCAACGAGCCGAAGGTGAAGATTCAGCTTGGCGCTCCGCTTCCCCCCACGCCGCAGAAGTAGGAAAACGCCCGCGGCCAGGACGCTTGAACTCGTTCGGGTCCTCGCACCGCTGCACTCCCCAACAAGTGGGGGCGTCCTGCAAGCAGAGGTCTGTTACTCGGACGCCCAAACTTGCTCGGGGAGCGCCGCCGGCTCGGGTTCTTCCTGATCCTCCCCAGAGCGTTCCTGTGGCGGATACTGCCGGTACGCCTTCCACAGCATCCCGCCGGCCACGAACAAGCCCAACACGTCGGCGACGGGCTGGGCGGCGAAGGCGCCGGTCACGCCGAAGTGGGCGGAGAGCAGGAAGAGCGCGGGCACAACCAGGAGGGCGTTCCGGCTGACGGTCAACGTCATCGCCCGGCCCCCCATCCCCATGCCCTGGAACAGGAACACCGCCATCATCTGCGGCTCCATCAGGAAGAACGAAGACATCCGCACGCGCAGCGCCAGGGGACCCAAGCGCGCCAGTTCGGGCTCACGGGCAAAGGGCGCCATGATCTGCGGGGCGAAGTAGCACACCAGCGCGCTGCGCAGCAGCCCGCCGCTGCTGGTCCAGAGCGCCGCGATCCGGTAGGACTGCCACATGCGACGGTAGTTGCGGGCGCCGAAGCAGTACCCCGCGGTGGGTACCAGGGCCTGGTGCACGCCTCCCCCCAAGCACGAGACAACAATCATCATCACGCGCAGCGACAACCCCTGTGCAGCGATGGCCGCCGGCCCGAATCCGCCCAGCACCCAGTTGAACACTGACGCCACCACGCTGCGGAGGACGCTCTCCGCCGACGCTGGGGCGCCGACTTGGGCGATGTCCAGCAGTATGCGCTTGCGTAGGTGCAAGTGCTCCAGCCGGAGTTGGTAGCCGCTGTGACGGCTCAGCAGATAGACCGCAGAGAGCGACGCGGCAATCACTTGAGCGATGACCGTCGCCAGCGCTGCGCCTTGGATGCCCAGCCGCGGGAACGGTCCCCAGCCGGAGATCAGGAACGGGTCGAGCGCTGCGTTGACTGCCGCTCCGCTGATTAGGAGCAGCATGGGCACAAAGGTGTTTCCCGATCCTCGGTAGAGCCCATTTGTGGTGGCGACGAACAACTGGAACGAAAAGCCGAACGCGACCGTGGTCAGGTAGGCAACCGAGGGGCCGACGATGTCCGCTGTCGCCCCGAACAACATCACCACTGGTCGCGCCAGGGGGATCACGATGATCGCGAGAACGACGCCCAACTCCAGCGCCAGCGCGACCGCGTTGCCCGCCCCCCGATTTACCTGGTCCAGCCGGGTCTCGCCGAACCTGCGCGACACCAACGAGGTGACGCCTGCACTCAGCCCCATGCCCAGCGCCCCGGCGATCATCTGCAGCGGGAACAGCACCGTCAAGGCCGCGATTGCGTGCGTGCCCTCGGGCAGCCCGCTCACCCAGAAGGTGTCGACGATGTTGTAGAGCGACATCACCAGCATGCCGACCATGCCGGGAATGCTGAGTTTGACCATCAAGGGCCCCAACCGGGCGTTGCCCAGGTCAGCCGTCTGTTTGCGAACCTCCAGCTTCGTCGAGCCCACCATCACTCTATTAGGCCTGCGACGGCCTGGTAGACTCGCGCCACCTCGATCAGCGGCATGCAGGGGTAGGTGTCGCAGCCGTACTCAAATCCCAGGTCGAGACACGGGCTGCACCAGATCGAGCTTTGGAGAACCGTGTGCCCTCGATCGCCCAGGCCATCGCCGCCTACCGGACCCCACTTGTTGGGGTTGGTGGGCCCGTGCAGGCCGACCACGTGGGTGCCAGCGGCAGCACCGATATGCAGCGCGCCGGTGTTTCCACAGACGAGGATATCGCAACGGCTGAGCAGAGCGGCGAACTGGGCGAAGGTGGTGGGACCTGCGGCATTTTGGATTTCGGATTTCGGATTTGGGGTTTGGGAGGGTGCGGCGAGCGCCTGCCGGATGCGCTCGGCCAGGTCTCGTTCACCGGGGCCGCCGGTCAGAACCAGTGTGGCTTGGTGTTCCGCGAGGAGGCGGCGGCCGAGTTCGACGTAGTGGGCTGCGGGCCATTCGCGGGGGCGGCCGGTGGCGCCGCAGCCGGGGTGGAAGGCGATTCGCGGCCCGCCGGTGCGCGGCGGGAGTTGGGCGTCGGCCCAGGCGAGCGCGTCGGGCGGAAGGGCGAGGCGCGGCGCGCCGTCATCATCCCTCGCGTCGGCGAGGGCGGCGAGAGCGAGGAAGTTGCGGACCTCGTGCTGCTGCGGGGGGGCGGCGACGGTTCCATTGTAGGCGTAGTGCCGGTGTTGCCCCTTGGTGCGAAAGCCGAATCGGCGCGGCGCGCCGACCACTGCCGTGACGAGGCTGGTCGCCCGGATCCACTGCTCGAAGTCAATGGTCACGTCGAACCGGCACGCCCGCAGGCTGCGTAGGAATGGGAGGAGTGTCCACGGCTTCTTGGCGTAGGCGGCCAGGTCCCACAGAATGATGTCGTCGACCAAGCGACGCCCGCCGACAGTGGGGAAGCAGCCCGTCACGTCGACGTTGATGGAGCTACACAGGAAGGTGATCTGCGCCGCGGGGTACCGCCGGCGCAGGGCGCGCAGCGCGGGGACCAGCACTACGGTGTCCCCCACGGCCGACAGCTTGCTGACGAGCAGGCGCCCGGGATCAGTCGTCGACTCGCGGCAGAAGAGGTCGCGCACCCGCAAGCAGGCCCCAAGTAGCAGCACCAGGGGGGTGCCCAGCCAGCGGTCGAGCTTCTTCATGAGCAGATTTGCGCGCACGCCATTAGCTCCATGGAACTTCTGCCCGGCTGTTCCGGCAGCGGGAGCTCCTCCTCGCTCGGCGAGTGTCTCCCAAGCACCACCTGACACCTGTCACGTAGCACATGACACACAGAGCCTCACCCCTCCCGTCCGTCTTCACTCCAGCCACACGCGCTCTTCGTCGCGTACGCCTCCATGATGTTCGCCACCATGGCACCGGTCCAGTGCTCCGCCGCATTGGCGAGCTTCAGGTACGCGGTCTTCAGGTTGTCAACTACGGGTTTGCCGTAGAGGTTGACGGGGCCGGGCTTCCTGCGGACGATCTCGAAGCCGGCACCGGAGAGCGCGCGGGCGAGCGTCCCCGGCGAATAGTGGTTCAGGTGGTTGCGGGCGTCCAGCCCGATGAACTGACCGGGGCACAGCAGCCGGCCGAGGCGCGTCTTGGGCAGATGGAACGCGACGTTCGGCAGGCGAATCACCAACAGTCCGCCGGGGCGCAGAATGCGGTGCGCCTCGTCGAGTGCAGCCCTGGGCTCGGGCAGGTGCTCCAAGACGTCCCACAGCGTCACTACGTCAAAGTGTTCGGCCGGGAAGCCGGCTTCCTCCAAGGGGCAGGCCCGAGCGTCCAGGTGGAGGCGTTCGCGGGCGAAGGCGACTGCGGAGCGCGAGACATCGACGCCGGTTACGTCGTAGCCGGCTTCCCTGGCTGCTTCCAGGAAGAAGCCCAGCGAACAGCCCACATCGAGCAGCCGCCCCCAGGGCTGTAGTCGTCGAATCTCCCGCAGCCCTTCGCGGAACACCAATGAGCGGTCGTGGCGGAAGGTCGTCTGCCAGAAGTCCCAATCGTCGTAGCTCTCGGTGTAGTACTCCTCCAGCTCCCCTGGATCGGGGATGGGATTGCAGTAGACGAACCCACAGCATCGACACTGAACAACGGGCTGCCCCTCGTCTGCAAGCAGAGGTCGCGAGGCGGCACTGCCGCACACGGAGCAAATACGGCACACGCTCATCGGGTGTCCTCCCCGCCGATGGGCAGACCGGCAAGTGCCCGCCGGTAGCACGCGGCAGTGGCTGCCGCAATTGCGGGCCAGCTCCGGTCGCGCACCAGCCCGGTGACCCGAGCCGAAAGTCGCTGTCGCAGGTCCGCCGACTCCGCCGCTCGGCAGACCGCCTCTGCCAGTGCCTTCGGGTCCACGGGTGTGTCAACCAGCAGTGCCTCGCGGCCGTCCGCGACGGCGAAGTCGGCCGCTGTGTCGGGACCCCGGGTGGTGATGATCGGCAGACCGTGCTGCGCCGCAGTCACGAATGTCGTCCGCCGAGCCGACAGACCATCCGTGTAGGGGAGCACGCACAGATCGCAGACGCTGAGAACGCGCGACACCTCCTCTGCAGGCAGGTACCCAGACCACCGCACCCGCCCGGCCAACGGAGGGTGGCTGCACCGTTCGGCCAGGTTCGCGTGACACGCAGACTGTTTCGGCAACAGGTCGGCAATCATGAGCAGGCGCAGGTTGGGGAGCCGGGTCGCGGCAACTGCCATTGCGTCGAGCAGCGCCTCGACGCCTTTGTTCGACTGCACTATCCCAAAGTGGCAGGCCACCAGGGCCGCCGGGCCGAACCCGAACCGACCGCGCCAGGCTTCGCGGTCGCCCGGCTCAACAACGGGGATCGCCCCGCCCACAGGAATCACACAACTCCGCCGGCGCAACCTCGGGAAGCGCCGCGTCAGGTAGTTGCGTTCCGAGGCGCAGGGGAAGATCAGCCCGGTTGACGAGAGCGCCAACGACAGCACGGCAACCTTCCGCAGCGGGTGGGCGATGCGGTATTCGTGCAACGTCGTCAGCCACGGGCGGCGCCGGGACAGCCGCGGCAGCAGGCAAGGTTCGGGGCGGTGTCCGTAGAGCTTCCCGGGGTACTGCATGTGCACCAGGGCCGGCGCCAGTGTCGCGAGTTCCTTGGTCGCTTCACGGACCCCGCGGCGGTTCCAGCCAGTGACTGTCTTCGTCCTGTCGTCGGCTTCGGCGCCGGCAGTGGTGAGTAGCCACGGCTGCCCGCACAGCGGCGTCAGCGCGTCTCGGAGGTGCCGGGCGTAGTCCCCGATCCCGCAGTGGGCAGGCGGGTACGATCCCGTCACCAGGCATGTCCTCAGCTCGTCGCGCCTGCCTGCCTCGCTCACGTTTCGACTGCCTCCTTGTCGCTCTCGAAACACTCGGGCGCCGACGGATGGGTGCCCCGCCGACGGCCCGTGCACAGCATCACGAGGGCGCCAAGCGCACCCACCAGATAGGACCCGATCAGGCGCGAAAGCAACTGCACCGCCAATGCTGCTTCGGGCGCAATCCCCGCTCTGCCGAAGAAGTAGACACTGGCGGCTTCGGCAGTGCCGATCCCATCCAGCGTGAACGGAAACAGCCTCGCGACAGTGGTGAGCGGTACCACCATGAAGACCTTGCCCACGCTGACGTTCTCCGCACGAATGGCAACGAACAGGAAGTAGACTGAGACGAATGTCGTCGCCCAGGCCAGCAGCGACAGCACCAAGCAGACGACGTGTACGCGCGGCGTGAGCGCAGAGCCGCCCTTCAGTTCTTCGAGGCTGGTCTCGATCCGGAGACTACGGAGGAGCTTCGTCACGAGCTTCCAGGGCAGCACCTTGGGGAAGTAGACCAAGACCGCGAGGAGGGCAACTAAGAGCAGGTTGTAGCCGGCCAAGTCCCACAGCCGGTACGCCACCGAAGGCGCCAGACCCAACAACCCCGCGGCAAGCAGTGCCACCAGCTTGTCCACCACGCTGCCCGCAACGGCTCTCTCGCGGATCCCGGTGCGATGATAGGCATATACGGACTTGGCAACCTCGCCGCCGGTTGCCGGTAGGACCAGGTTCAGGGCGCCTCCAACCAGCGTCACCAGCAGGCTGTCGACGAAGCCGACCGCGTGCGTCTCTTTGTTGAGGATCGCCCTCCAGCGAACAGCCCGCAGCAACAGCCCGAGGAAGAAGATAGCCACCGCAAGCCCCAGCGGCGCGACCCGGGCAGACGCCAATGTGCGGAGCAGCAGGGGGAGATCGACAGCCCGGCAGAGGAGCAGCAGGATGCCAACTGAGACGACTACTTGTGTGGCGCGGAGGAGACGCATGGAGGGCTGGGCGGCAGCGGGTGCAGCCAGTCAATATGGAGCTCCGTAGCGTAGCTCCTGTGGGCGTCATCTGCCGGACGCCGGCTTGGCGCACCGATGACGCCCACAGGGGCTACGCTACGGGGTCATCCGGGGGGTGAAGCGAACACACCCTTGATGACCGGATGCACCCAACGGCAACTGGATATGGGGGGGGAAACCCGCGGACTTGGCGGGTAGCGAAGATTGTACCCCCAACCCTCCGTCAGCGACCGGCGACAGAGCGGCCGGGGCGAGGGCTCGCCACCCCGGGAGCAGGAACCGTTGGCGGGGCGGGGAACAACCATTCGACGAACCGGAAGGACGGACGAGAGGCTTGAGACCCGCCCTCCACGAAGGAGTATGGGACGTGACCCTCGCCAGATCGACCCAGTTTTTGCGCCGCGTCACAGCGGTCGCTGCGCTGTGGGTCTGCCTACTGTGCGGCCACCAGAACTGCCCGACACGGGCAGTTGCAGCCACAGCCGACCCTCAGACGCCCCATCGCCACTGTGTCCCGATCCTCTACTCCACCGATCTGTTCCATCCACATGACGACCCCGACGACCACTACGACCTCGCCACCCTCTTCGCGCTGGAGGAGTTCGACCTGAAGGGCATCATCCTGGACCTGGGCGCGACGCAGAAGGAGCGGATCGGGGAGCCGCCCATTCGGCAGATGGAAGCGATCACCAGGCGCGAGGTGGCATACGCGATCGGGCTGAGCCAGCCGCTGCGCTCGGCGGACGACAAGAAGCGCGACGAGCCGAAGGAGTTCCAGGGAGGCGTCGAGCTGATCCTGTCCGTCCTGAAGGAGTCGCCCGAGAAGGTGGTTGTCTTCACGACGGGGAGCGTCCGGGACGTGGTGGCGGCATTCAACCGAGAGCCGGCGCTGCTGCGCGATAGGGTGTCGGCCGTCTACTTCAACGCCGGCCGCGGGCCCGACGGGAACCAGGACGAGTGCAACGTCAACTACGACCCGGTGGCCTACGGGCGGCTCTTCGAGTCGGGGTTGCCGCTCTCTTGGTGTCCGTGCTTTGGAGGAAACGGCTATGCAACGTTCTTCAAGGCGGACCAGGAAACCGTGGTCGGTGCCTGTGTCGAGCGCGTGCGGAACTACTTCACTTTCTGCCTGACCAAGCCTGACGCGGACCCGCTGCAGTTCCTCGACTCTGGGCCGCACCCGTTGCCGACCGGCGGCCGGTCCATGTGGTGCACTGCGCCGTTGTTTCACGCCGCCGGGCGGAGTGTGTACGAGCTGCCCAATGGCGAGTTCGCCGCGCTTCCGCCCGCGACCGTCACGCCGTTGCCGCCCGGAGCGATGCCCGCGCCTGCGTTCCAGTTCATCCCGGCCGTAGTCCGAATGGCCGAGGCGGAGACACAGCCAGCTCAGCCGTCCAAGACGCCCAAGCCCGGCGAGGTGGCGGCGACCTACCTGGGTCAGACAGCCGACCGCGTCGGAACTTCCTCGCCAGCGCCGGACGGACGCAAGGACTGCTGCGTGCGCGTGCTCGGCGTACCGGCAGACAAGCCCATTGCCAACCTCGTGCTGACCGCCCCGCGTGAGGGAAGATGGGAACGCGACGAGACCGGCCGGTGGTGGCGCTTGGCGTGCAATCGCCAGAGCGGCGGTCTGGACTGCTACTTCAGCTTCTGGGCGGCCGGCGAGCACTCTCTCAAGATCCGCTACGAGGACGGCTCGACCCAGACCGCGCAGTTCGCCGTGCCGAACCAATCGATCGTCCCACCGACCACCGAGATTGGCGCCACGGACCCCAATGTGCGCGTCCTCCGGGCAACGCACCAGCGGTACGGCGAGATCATGGCTTCGTGCCTGAAGAACGTGTTGTCGGGGTTGGGGCGGTGAGCGGGGCAGACGCGCAAGCCCTCAACTGATGCCAAAACGCCACCCGCGGGCGGTCCATGTTGTCCACCCAGTCGCGCGGGCCGGCGTCCAGGAACTCGAAGAGCGCTTGGGTCATCGGTGCCTGGAAGCCGCGCTCCTTTGCCTCCCGCAGGAAGTAGGGCAACTCCGGGAACTTCACCAGGATGTCGTCCGCTCTGCCGTCTCTTGCCTGTCGTGCCACCGAGGCGAGGTGCTTGCGCCAGTCTTCGTCCCCGCCGACGCCCTGGATGATGGCTTCCGGGTCCGCGCCGGCGAGGAAGCCAAACGCCACCGCCTCCAAGTAGGCAGCGGCCACAAGCCCCATTCCCAGTTGGTTGACCGTCTTCACCGCCTGACCGGTCCCGCTGGGGCCGCAGTAGACGATTCGTTCCGGGTCGGCGGTCGCCGCGAGGATCGGGCGGCAGCGCTCGCACGCTTCCCGGTCGCCGCCCATGAACACGCGCATGCCCGG
>Ga0100388_10002995_pt1 | contig 14459 bp, 16 predicted proteins | sample CryGeymeta201512_FD_81536 | JGI IMG/M metagenome (GOLD analysis project Ga0100388, IMG submission 81536) | Groundwater microbial communities from Crystal Geyser aquifers in Utah, USA - Crystal Geyser metaG 2015-12 | ecosystem: Environmental > Aquatic > Deep subsurface > Groundwater | place... | reverse complement strand
TTGTACTTCATATGAGTGCCGATTCTACCTCTCATAGACATTCATATGTGTACGGGATCTATCTGAACTTGAACAGTGGCTTGCTATACTTATTCCTACATTTTTCCCTCTTGACATCTGTGTTTAAATAATATGCAAATATGTACAGTATGCTGACACAAACACAAACAGTAAACTTTCTAGATATTCCAGTCTAACACTTACCAGAAAGGCTTCCCTTAAACCAAAAACCCATTCATTATCACTCTTATCGGTTAACTGCAACCTATCGATCGATAGGTAGTTGTGAACATTTCATGAAGTTATAGTTAGATATTTATCTATAGTATGGTACTTTTATTAGAAACAGGTAGCGAAAGTTGGCTTTTAAGGGCTTCCTCTCGCTACTTGGTAATTTTTAGCACCCCCTGATAGGATTCGAACCTACTTGTCGAGGTACCACCTTCTACTTCGTTCCAGGTAATGCTCAGGCTCCCGTCGCGACTCAAACGCGCAACCAACAGATTAGAAGTCTGTTGCTCTGTCCAATTGAGCTACGGGAGCGATTTGGTCCAACCAGAATCAAAAAAAGGCCGGCGTTTAGAGAAATCCATTCGACAAGTTCAGGATATTCCAAAAGTCGGCCATTTTTATCATTTTCCAAACCTCTCTCTAAGAAAGATTTGATGAATTTCTATGAGATTGTTAACGTGCGTTCGTAACTATAGTACGATCATATTGTAGCACACTAGAGGTTAAATGTCAAGGGACAAACAAACAATCATTGACACTCCTTTTTAATGTGTTTAATATGTAAACATGCTCGAAGAAAAAGACATTATCATAATAAAATCTGTAATTAACGAAAGTATCAAAGCAAACAACGTGGCCTTTAAAGAGGAATTAAGACCGGTGATTAGGGAGGAAGTCAAGAATGAAGTCTCTATCCAACTAAAACCAGTTAAGTCAGATATCAGAAAAATCCGCAAAGACCAAGACATGATCGAAAGATTTTTTGACGAGGAGAGAGTTAATCTTAGAAAAAGAATGAATCGAGTTGAGGAAGTCCTTCAAATAAATACCTCTGCCGAGATAGTGTCTTAATTTCGCCACCCCTAATCTTTCAAGTCTTCTGTGATATAATCCTATAAACAAAAAATCTGAAAGGAGACAAGAGAAATGTTAAAGAGACTGTCAAAGCTGGCGGAGAAGATCAGAGAGCACTGGAAAAACAAGTATCTGGCCCAAGGAGTTTCCTACATTATTTGGCTTTTTGTTGAAATTCTCGGGCGTCTTTCCGACGATTGGCGAATCATCATCGATGTAATGGGTCAGAGAGCTCTCTTTTTTAAGGGCAGAGGCAATTATGTCAAGGCAGGCGACCTTTTTGGCGTATGTCTCGATATTTCCAGAACTCTCGGGGATCAAGGCCTCGAACAGGTGTACCTTGGAGAGTTGGCCGAAGTGTACATAAAAACCGAAAGATCCAGCTTTGCTCTACCGCTTGCTAACCACGCGGTCAGGCTCGCCCGTGAATACGCGAAAGCCGATCTTTGTCGCCGCCTGACGGAACGAGGGCAGATCCTTGCGATCCTATGCAGATTGGAAATGGCCGCGGACGATTACAGGGAGGCGCTAACACCTGAAGTGGAGAACCAAGCCCACCCTTCCCACCAAGTTGGGGGGAGACTCGCTTACGCCAAACTTCTTTACTACGAAGAGCCGCACCACCGGACTTTCGAAGATGCAGCCTTCGCGCTAGTTGAACAGGCCGAGGTTATTGCAAGAGAAAACCATCTGGAAAGAAGGCTGGAACAAATCGCTGCTCTTAAGATAGAATGGAAAATCTAATAGGCCTAATTACCAAGCACTTGTTACCCTTTGTGACAAGTGCTTTTTTTGATTGGTTGCTTGGTGAAGATTTCTGAACCTAGCAACCATCAATCTCGAGCTTGTCGAGAGATTGTGGTATTATTTATCTAATTCTATGCTCCTTAAACTTTCAAAATTAGCAGAACACATTCACGAGACCTGGCAAAATAAGTATCTTGCGAACAAGGTTTCCTACTCTATTTGGACTTTTGTTGAAGTTCTCGCAAGGATTACAAACGATCAAGAAAGAGTGATGGATGTTCTTGGACAACGCGGGCTTATTTTTAAAGCGGAAGGAAAATACAAGAGAGCTTTGGATATTTTTCGGAAGTGCCTAGAGATTGCCAAAGAAAATAAAAATCCCCACGCCATCCAGGTGTATCTCAGTGAAGTTGCTATCGTTCTTATTTTAGAAGGAAAAGCGGAAGAAGCCCTACCCTACGCTCAAGAAGCAGTGGAGATTGCGGAAAAAAACGCCCCGGAAGACATTTGCCACCAGCTTACCCACCTTGGCCGAGCATATATGGAGTTAGGAAATTATGAAGAAGCGGAAAAGGCGCTATCGCGGGCAAACACAATCGCTAAGGACGAAAAGGAGAAAGTCTCCCACCCGGCCCAGAGGGCGGGAGCAATGATTGCCTACGCGGAGCTATTAAGAAAGGAGGGAAAAGAAAAGGTTTCGGAAGAACTTTTAGCAGATGCAAAAGCGTATTGCCAACAGAGAGGGCTGCAAAGAAGACTTGAGCAAATTTCCGCGCTTAAATACTAAATCTAGTGAATTTCTCGATCCGGATGTTCTCCCCCAACTTCCCAACTGCCTCACTAATTAAATCAGCCACTTTTTTGGAAGGATCACGAATATATTCAGAATCTAAAAGAGCCTCGACGGTAGGATTTTCAAGTTCAACCGCTGCAATTTGCATAGCAATCTCGTGCGCCAACTGCTTAAACACCTCCGTGCGGGCGACAAAGTCGGTTTCGCAACGAACCGAAAGAAGAGCGCCCACTTTTCCGGTGGCATGAACATAAGCTTCAATTAAGCCGTCCCCAACCGCCCGGTCAGCTTTCTTTTCAAGCTTACTGGCTCCTAAATCAACCAAAATTTGAAGCGCTTTCTTATAATCTCCAAGGGATTCTTCAATCGCCTTTTTGGCCTCCACTACGCCAGCGCCAGTTTCTTCTCGAAGCTTTTTAATTTGATCTAATATAAGAGAATCCATAAAAATTGATTTTCGATTTCCGATTTACGATTTCCGAATAATTCTACATTCAGAAATCAGAAATCTTAGTTCTTGTCCTCATATCCCGCCTTTACCGCCTCCGCAAGGGCAGAAACGATAATCCCCACTGCTTTACCCGCGTCATCATTGGCAGGAATGGGAAACTTAACATCTTCCGGATTGGAATTGGTGTCAACCGAAGCAACCACCGGAATTTTAACGGTTTTTGCCTCCGCCACCGCGGTTTTCTCGCGATGAATATCAATAATCACTAAAGCGTCGGGAATCTTGGTTAAAGAGCGAATACCTCCAACGGAGCGTTCAAGTTTGGCAATTTCTCGATCAATCAAAAGCCTTTCTTTCTTGGTTAATTTATCAAATTTACCTTCCGCCCGGTTTTTGGTAAGTTCATTGAGCTTTCCAATCGAGTTCTTCTTCAACATATCAAAATTGGTTAAAATTCCCCCAAGCCAGCGATCGGTAATATAAAGGGCACCGGCTGCCTCCGCCCCCTTTTGAATATGTTCCTTTGCCTGACGTTTGCTACCCAAAAAAACAATTACCCCACCTTTTTTAGCGATTTCATATAAAAATTCGCAAGCTTTTTCAAGAGAGGAAAGGGTTTTTTCAAGATCGATAATATGAATTTTTCGCTCTTTGGTAAAAATAAAAGGCGCAATTTTTGGATTCCAACGACGTGTCTGGTGCCCAATATGTACCCTTGCTTCATAAAGCTCTTCCATTGTCGGTAATTTGTATTTCATAAACCCAGCTAATCTATCACACATCCATCCGTTTGACAAGCAAGATAAAAACCCATATTCTACTGGCATATGGCAAAAGGAACTTTTAAAGTAATGACGTCCTCCGCGGACATCAATCCGCGCCCTCCGTCTTTTCTCCGCGAGAAAAATTTTCAACGCAGCATACGCACGCTCGCTTCGAAAATAGTTGAAAAAGATGAAGATGGCTATTTTGTTGTGAGTGTTCCCACACTTCCTGGCTGTCATACGCAGGGAAAAACACTGGAAACAGCCACAAAAAGAATCAAGGAAGCGATCGAGCTCTCTTTGATAATTTAAAACGTTCGCGGCGGCAGTAAATGCCACCGTTACAGCATAACATAACTATCCCTTGTAACGGCCGAGTTTATCTCGGCCGCTCTTTTTTTTGGAAAATTAAAATAAAAAAGCGCAACTACCAAAATTCGGTAAATTGCGCTAATTATAAATCTAGTCACTCTCTGTCCAAAGCGGAATGTCCTTCTCGAGAATGTACTTTTCGTACAAATCTCCAAAAACCGACGGGGCACGTTCGTGAAGCAGGATCAAGATAGCATCAGCGATACCGCGAATTTCCCACTGAGCCTCTTTTGAGCAGCGGAGCTTCAGGAAATGCCGCCAAGCCCGGAAATTCATGCTGATGAGAATCTTGCTTTTGCAGGCGTTCGGAAGCACAAACCGAGCATCTTCCTTTTTTATTCCATTCTCCAAAAGCCCAGCATACGCTCGCCAAGCAAAATTCATCGCCTCGACGAATATTTCCAGCGCCACATTATTTTCGTATATCTCCGGTGGCACCACCAAATAAGTTGTGTTTCCTTGCTCAACATAACGCTGGCTCTCCTGCGCATAGCTCGCAATTCTATGCCGCACAATCTGATGCGTCGCTGCTCTCGAAGCAACCACCTGAATCGTGGCGCAAGCAAACTCAAGACATGAGAGATGACCACGCTTTATACAAGCGATAATAAACTTCCCTCTATCACCTCTCGGCTCCGATTGCCAGCAGTTCCGATAAGCCTTTTCAATTTCTGTTTCCGGATCATAAGTCACCGCAAACATCAAGACATCAGGAAACCATTTACTCGCGTTCTCGAACGTAAGGTGCATCATCTTCCACCTCCTCCTCTCAAGTAATATCTCTGCCTCCGCCGATCGGAAGACACTCTCTTTTGCCACTCAAGCCGTAGAAGAACCAGTTCAATTCGTGATCGCTCCTCCTCAGGAAACAAACTCTTAAGATCCCTCATACTTAAACCGGTGTCACCTGCTTCCGAAAGTAGATTCAGTACTCCCAGTTCAAGGACAGGAAGACTAAATCTTGCGTAATCTTTAGCAGAAGCAAAGATCTCAGCCGGACCAAGCAACCCATCATTATGAACACAGGGAATCATAAGCCAATCAAATTGAGATTTGGCATATAATTCATGATAAACCGCGGCTACCTGTTGCTGGTAAAGAAAATCCCTTTCGTGAATATCGGGAGTCCCGCCTTCCTGCGTTCTCTGCTCCTTTTTAAGTTCGAACGCCAGATCCGCCGGCATATCAAGAAAGATCACAAGATCTGGCTTTGGGATTCTAAAAATCCCCCTTTCAAGCGTTCTCACCGCGAGGATAAATAGTTTCCTTGCGGCTGGGCTAGGAAATCTGGCTCCTTGGAAGGCATAGTTTGAGATATCGTAGCGATTGATTGCTACCAAGTATCCCATCTTCCGCAAGGTAAGCAAGTAATCCTTCGCCGCTAGTCGATCAACCGCAAAAAGCCAGGCTCGCTTCCAAGGGTTTGGGTTTCCCATTTCCCCGGCGAGGTAAGCTTTAACTCTTTCACCCGTTGGGGTTTCATATCTTGGGAAACTAACTGCCTTAACGGGAACATTACATTGCTTACACCACCGATAAAGATACCCGAGAAATCCCGTCTTTCCCGATCCATCAATTCCCTCAGCCACAAAAATCTTGCCGGGATAAAGTTCCACCCTTACCACATCAACTGACATCGCCCACCTCCATTTTGGTTGTTAGCTTTTGGCAACAAAGACAACTCCAACCTCCTGCTTCGTTGATCGCTTGAGTGGTGAAGCTTTTGCAGTGCGGGCAAAAGCGGACCAGGACATCACAGCCATGGTAATCACTGTAGTAAGCGCCAACCAACCGTACAATCTGAAAAGAATCGACCGTGAGCACCCTTTTGGCAAAAAGAAGATTTAGGGCGCCCATTGTCACTAGGTATGAAACCCCAAGCGCTTTGGAAAGCTCATTAATCGATATACCACCAGCCGCGTCCTCAACGAGAGAAACGATCTTCACCAAAATCGCTTCTGCTTCCATGATCAAATCTCTTCTCATCTCTTCTCCTCTAAAGAATATTTTGGGCAATCATACTATACGAGAGGGAAAAAGCAAGAAAACTGGATTAACGGCCCTCGTCAGGGTCCGTCCCTGATAGGTTGACAAATGGTAGTTATAGGTTTATAATTCAGACAACAAATAGACACCAATAAGAGGAGGAGAAAGTGGCTATTCCGAATAGATCAGAGCTCTCTGCTACTATACTGAAGGCAACATCCCTGCATATGCTTTTTGAGGCCTTACTACTCGGCGAGTCTCTTGAAATCCTTGTGGGAGCGAATAGCGTCGCAATAGATACCCCCAAAAGAACCTATTCCGCTCAAGCCTGGGTTATCCTAACTAAGGGAAAGGCCTCAATCCCACTAACCCTAGTCGTTGACGTGGGTTACTGGAACTTCCACACCCATGTCAAAATTCGAGTAGAAACTGAAGATTCTTTCTGGCGTAGAGTAATCCTTGAAAAAATAAAGAATGCTCTCATAAGTTCTAAAGAGCCACCAAATGAAATCCTTGGAGATACCAATAACGGGGATACTCTTACCATTATCTGGTAGAGTGTAAAACGAATCAGCAAGCCGAGATTAGGGCATCCCCTACTCGACTATCTTTTTTGGGATCAAAAACTCCGCTACCCTACACACCTTCTATAATCCAATAATCCATATTAACACCAATATATATAGGCATATGTATATATTTAATAAAAAGGAAAATATTTGTGACAAAACATACTGCCTATCGTCATACCTATTTATCACAGTTTATTAACAACTATTTTATCTTTCCACTGCCTAATAGCGCCTTTTTTACCTTAAAACCAAGCCAATCATTTGGTAACAATTCTTTAGGCAAAAGTGGATCCATTAACAGAAGATTAAAATATTCTTGAAGGATCTTACCAACCGGAATCTTTCCTTCTTTATACTTTTTTAAAAGTTCATCGTAGTTTTCGGAGATTTTTGAAAGATTAAACACATCCCACACTAACTTTTTTTCATCAAAAGACAGCTCCCTGGCTTCAGAAACTGAAACATAAGAATCAAGTTCCCGCTCACTCACCCAATCTCTAATATCTCCACCAAAATCATGCGGACTAATATATACGCTCTTTTTCCACTGCCCAAAACCCAGCGAAACAAGCTTTTCTCTTAGTGAATTACGAACCCCTCTTTCTTTTTCTGGAATATCATAATTGACCACAGACCAATAACCATTCCAAGGTTTATCCTGAAATTCAAACAAAGGAAAATCCCTGCAAAAATTGTCCCAGCCGGCGGGAGTAATTCGAAGGTATGGTTTTCCGTTTTTAACTATCTTTTCAAGCGAGTTTGCTTTCAAAAGTCGGTAAGTTGTTCTGGTAATTGCCCCGTCGTCAGATGAACCCAAAAGAAATGCTGGTCTATGAAGATTTCTTGATTTAGAGGAATTTTTGATTGAGTCGTAAGCAAAATCTCCCAGAAACGAGGCGTAGATCAAGATTCTGTCACTTGTTCTTAGTAGTTTCTTCATAACCGCCGAACTCCTTTCTGTATGGATTTAAAAACACTAGTTTCAAATAAACTAATTAAACTAACAAAATATTAACATAAATTCGTGACAAATGTTACTGCCGATCGTCATACCTGTTTGTCACAAAATATTATCACGTTTATTAACTAAATCAAGATATAAGTCACAAGCCAAATAAAAACCTTGTCCAAAACATTGACAAACTGTAGTTATAGGGTTATAATTGCGACAATCAAATTCTCAAAATGAGAGGAGAAAAATGCTTGCTTATTTGTTTGGTCTTATCGCTGTAGGTTTGTATAACTACAAAGCTTTTAAGACCCTAGCGGGGGCGAAAAGCTACAGAGAGCTGGCTTTAGTGATGACGGCCGTCTCGATCGCCTTTTTTAATGTAGGAATGTGGCTTGCCTGCGTACCAGAGCTAAGTACCAATACGAATCTAGCCACCACCTTTCTGCTCGCTTCCGCAGGCTTTCAATGCTCAATGACCTTGATGGAGGGCCGCGATCATTTTGATGATAGGCGTCCTGACGAAGTCTGGGTCTTCGCGGGCATCCTGCTCCTAATGTGCGCCGCCTGCGTTCCATCCGTGATCAAGAATCCGTTGATCTCGGTAATCACGATTCTTGTCAGCACACTGGTGATGGCAAAAGAGGAGCTAGTCTCGTCCGGACGTTATCTACGAGCACTGATCCTCAAAAACTAACGTTCGTTTCCAAAAGCCGATTAGGCATCCCCTAATTGGCTTTTTATTTTGATGAATTCTTGGTAAGCATTCGCGAACCTAGAATTCACCAATCCGCCTCTGGCGGATTACCAACCATCAACCTTCAGCAGGGTCCGTCCCTGCGGAAGCCTGATCTTCTGGCTTTTCTGCTTCGTCAGATTTCGGCTTCTTCCAAGAAGCCCATTTACAATCTGGATACCGCGAGCAGCCATAAAAAGCGCGGCGGCGTTTAGTTCGCTTGATAACAATATCTCCCGTTTTACAATCTGGGCACTTCATTCCAATCGTCTCTTTAATAGATGCCTTGTAGTCACAGTCCGGGAAGGCCGAGCAAGAAATAAATCGCCCAAATCTTCCCGTTCTTATAATCAAATCCGCTCCGCATTTCGGGCATTTTTCCCCCGTTTTTTCTACCGCCACCGGCACCCGATCAGATTTTTCCGCCTTGACTAAATCTTTTTCAAAAGGCTTATAAAATTCCCGTAAAACCGGCACCCATTTTTTTTCACCGCTCGCGATATCGTCCAAGTCTGATTCCATCGCCGCCGTAAAAGGAATGCCCACTACTTCTTCAAATTTGCCTACCAAAAAATCATTAACCGCAATTCCAACCGCAGTTGGATAAAGTCGCCCCTCTTTCTTCTCCGCGTAAAAACGATCCTGAATGGTCGTCAAAATCGGAGCATAGGTTGATGGTCGCCCGATACCATTTTTCTCAAGCTCTTTGATCAAACTTGCTTCGTTGTACCTTGGCGGTGGGGTGGTTTGTTTTTCTTCAGAAATTAAGCTAACGCAATTAAGTTGTTCCCCCTCTGAAAGCTCTGGCAATTCCACTTCCGTGTCCCCATTCGGGCGATAGATTTTTAAAAAACCATCAAATTTTAATTTCCTTCCCGAGGCTTTAAATAAATAGTTCTTTCCGCTTTTACCGGTCGCGTTAATCTCTACGTCCGTGCGATTATAAATTGCCGGAAGCATTTGGGAAGAAACCGCCCGTCTAAAAATTAGATCAAAAAGACGTCCCTCACCAGGACCCAAATCATTTTTAATTCGGCTTACCTGATCTTCAAGAGCAGAAAAATCGGTTGGGCGGATCGCTTCATGAGCCTCCTGAGCGTTTTTAGATTTTGTTTTATAAAAAATCCCCTGATCGGGAAGGTATGATTTACCAAACTTATTGACAATAAAATTACGCATTTTATCAACCGCTTGAGGAGCAAGGTTGATCGAATCCGTTCGCATATAAGTGATAAATCCATTTTCATAAAGTTTTTGGGCCAGCCGCATCGCGTTCTTGGGAGAAAGAGAGAGGCGCAGGCTAGCCTCCTGTTGCAGTGAAGACGTGGTAAAAGGCGGATACGGGTACCTTTTTTGTTCATCCTTCTTAACTAGAGAAACAACGTACTTTGCGCCAGTTAAATCAGAAAGGAGAGCGTTTGCCTCATCGGCAGTTTTGATAAATCCGGAAGTATATTGATATTTATCCGAGAAAAGTTGAATTGTATTTTTGATTTCAAGATTCTTATCATCAACTTTTTCTAAATACGAATCAAAATTATCACCTTTTTTAGGAGAAAAAGTAGCTTTAAAAGCAAAATAAATTTCTTTACCAAACTTCTCTATTTCTCTTTCCCTCTCTACAATAAAGCGGACAGTGACGGACTGAACTCGACCGGCAGAAAGTCCGCGGCGGATCTTTTTCCAGAGTAATGGGGACAATTTGTACCCAACCAAGCGATCGAGAATCCTTCTTGCTTGTTGGGCGTCAACCAAAAGCAAATCTACTTCTCTTGGATTTTTAAACGCCTCCTCCACTGCCTCTTTGGTGATTTCGTGAAATGAAACCCTCTTGTAGTTTTTCGCTTTACGCTTTACACTTTTCGCTTTGTCCAAATCAAGGATTTGGACAAGATGCCAAGCAATCGCCTCCCCTTCCCGATCCGGGTCGGTCGCGAGAAAAAGTGAATCCGCCTCTTTCGCTTGCTTACGAAGAATTGCTATCGTTTCTTTGGCTTTTTCCATTTCCTCGTAAACCGGAGTAAAGTCGTGCTCAATATCAATACTAATTTTGCTTTTTGGAAGATCCCTAACATGACCTTTGGAAGAAAGCACTTTATAGCCCTTCCCCAGGAACTTATCGAGCATTTTTGCTTTTGTGGTTGATTCTACAATTACTAAATTCATATTCAAGGGCACGGAAAATCTTTCCCGCTCGATCCCGTCAATTCCCGTTATTCCTGTGTGCTTTCTTTAAGCATTCCTATAAACCCCCGCGCCAATGTTCTTAACTATTCCTTTTATCTCCATTAATGTCAAGTCGGAAGAAACCACCGATGAGCTGATATTTAGGGCTTTCGCAATCTCATCCATATGCTTTTCGCCCGAATCTAGTACTTCTACAATTCTTTTTTCTGATTCCGTTTCTGGTAGGGTTTTACGCGCCTCAATATTTTGAATCTTTAGAGAAATATCTAGCTCCTCAAGAATTTCAGAAGCGGAGATTACCACCTTTGCCCCCTTCTTGGCAAGTTGATTAGTTCCAAAACTCATTGGGGAAAAAATGGAACCGGGCACGGTATAGACTTCCCGTCCTTGATCAGCCGCGCAAGAAGCAGTAATAAGAGCGCCACTTTTCTCGGCCGCTTCGATCACCAAAACCCCTTGGCAAATTCCACTAATAATCCTGTTCCTGATGGGAAAATAATAGGGTTCTGGGTCTTTGCCAAGAGGAAATTCTGATATCACCGCCCCACGACCAGAATTAATAATAGTATCCGCCAATTGCTGGTTTGCGGTTGGGGTAATTTTGTCAACTCCGGAAGCAAGGACAGCAATCGTCCTTCCGCCCGCGCTGAGCGCGGCTTCGTGGGCGCAAGCATCAATCCCAAGAGCAAGTCCGGAAACAATTGTTACCCCGGAGGAAGCTAATTCTGAGACGAATTCTTTGCAAACATCTTCCCCATACCGGGTCATTTTTCGACTGCCGACCACCCCGATCGCAATTTCATCTTCGGGAAGAATTTCCCCTCGGACAAAAAGTAAATAAGGAGGATCATAAATATCTTTTAATCTTTTTGGGTACATTTTGTGTTCAATATCAATGGGGGTAATCCCGCGTGATTGTATTTCCGCCTTATTTATATCTTTGATCTTTGCTCTTTGATCTTTGATTTTATTAATACTCCCCTCCTCCACCCCCACTTTCCTAAGACCGGTTTCATCCAAATTTTCCCAAGCTTTTTGGATATCTCCATAAACAGAAATGAGTCTTTTTAGTCTGGTAGGACCAATGTAGTCAAAGAGCTGATTAAATCTCAGTAAGTAGTTAATGTTTTCCATATATTTAACTAGAGAGCAAAAAGCAAAGATCAAAGATCAAAAACTAGATTAAAAATCAAAGAGACCGTTTTCCTTTCATAGTTAAAATGCTAGTCCCTACTATTTTTGATATCTCGTTAAGCTCTTGCAAAAAGATGTCAATTTCATCTTTCCTATCAGGAAGTAGCTCCTGAAGCATAGCTAACCAATATTTTGCCTCGTTGGAAGACTTTAACGATATCTGAAAGTAATTGAGAAATTCCCTTTTTGATGAGGAGGATTTTGCCTCGACAATGTTTGCTCCAACTGAAGTAACACTTCGAATCAGCTGATCGGAAATTATTTTTGTAGATTGTTTGTAACTGAGGTTATCAAGAAATTTAATAATGTTAATTGAAAGGTAGAACGCCCGATATCTTGTTTCTGTTTTTGGGTTTTTGTTCTGTCTTTGATCTTTGATTTTTGATTTTTGATCTAGCATCCTAAATATATTAACAAAACGTTAGAGTATGCAATATCACTCTTTGAAGTAGTATTTTAGAATATCCCTCGCCACCGGAGCCGCATCATCACTCCCCTCTCCCCCATTCTCTAAGAATACCGTCAAAACTATCTTTGGCATTTCGTCATATTTTTCTGAATAAGGGGCATAAACCGTAAACCAAGCATGAGTTTTGCCACTGGGGCCAAACTCGCTCGTTCCGGTTTTCCCGGCTGTTTTAACTTTAAGTTCCTGCATTGGATATCCCGTTCCCCCTGGCTCAACCGCCATTCTTAACCCTTCGCGGACAGTCTGAATAGTAGTTTTGGACAAAAACCCCTCCCTAATTTTGGTTGGCAAAAATTCCTTAACCGTCTCCCCATCCCGATCGACCACTTTCTCCAGAACTTGAGGTTTCCAAAGAACCCCACCACTGGCAATCACCGCCGTCATTCCATTAACTTGTAACGGAGTTGCCAAGAGGTACCCCTGACCAATTGATAAATGATAAGTATTTCCGATATACCAAGGCTCACCCACATTTTCTTCTTTCCACTCTTCCGAGGGAACTAGCCCCGAAACCTCACCAGGTAGATCAATCCCAAGAGTTTCTCCAAACCCAAAATAATCTGACCATTTTCTAATACGCGAAAGCCCCAATCCCGTTACGCCCCCATAACCTCCACCAACCGTGTAAAAATAGGTATCGCAAGAAACCTGGAGCGCTCGCCGAAGATCAACTAATCCATGCCCACCCGCCTGCCAATCCATATATGTAAAAGAACCAACGCTAATCCCGCCCTTATCATCAAGTTTCCAAGTCGGCTCGACTACTTCCTCCTCCGAAACAGCGGAGGCCATTATGATTTTAAAAGCTGACCCAGGAGGAAACGCCCCGCTAATCGCCCGGTTAAAAAGAGGCTTACTTTCATCGTTAAAAATATTATTTATCGCTGTCGAATTTCCTTCTATAAAAGCGCTCGGATCAAAACTGGGGTAACTTACAAGGGCCAAAATTTTACCGGTTGCTGGATCCTGCGCGACTACCGCTCCCCCATCCGCTTTTTTCGCCTCAACCGCTGCTTCTAGAAGTTCATAAGCTTTTTTTTGCAATTCCGAATCGATCGAGAGATAAACATCTTTACCCGCGATCGCGGATTGCTCATAAACCCTTCCTAATGTTTTCCCACTTGAGTCGACCTCCGATATTTTTTGCCCCTTGGTGCCTTGCAAATATTCCTCAGCGCTTTTTTCTACCCCAGACCGACCTATTTTGTCCTTAAGTAAATAATCTTTGCTTAAATCAGATTCTGCAACCTCGCCGATATAACCAATAATATGGGCAAGCTCGACTGGGCTACCGTAGGCCCTAACAGGCTCTGTTTCCAAAAAAACATTTTCTAATTTTAACTGCTCAAGTTTAATTGCCATTTCCCGATCGACCATTGCCAAACTTACGACCGCTTCCTTATGGGTCAATGAAAGCGCCACCTGCTCCTCAATCTTGGCCTTTGAGATTTTAAGATTTTGGGAAAGGGCGGATAAAGTCGCCGGAGGGACTTCTTTTTCCGAAACATCAATATTTACTCGAAATGATGGCTTATTGCGGGCAAGAGATATTCCATTTACGTCAAAAATGGTTCCTCGCTCTGGATAAAGGGGCGAAATTCTAATCCGATTGCCTTTGCTTAATGCCAAATTTTTGGCTCCCTCAAGAACCTGGAGTTTAAATAAAAAAGCGGAAAGAAAAAGGAAGACAAAAAAGAGAAAAAATTTAAGGGCAATTTCCCGCCAAGGTCTTATTTGAGGAGAACTATCCTCATGACCATTAATAAGTGGCTTGGCGGTATACAAATTTTCAAACCTGATTTCATTTTCCATAGCCTTATATGTTGATTTTTGGAAGAAAAAATGGTAGTGTTACTGATATTACAACAAAAATAGACTAGTAAGAAAAGGGGAACGAAATGTTACGAGTAGGCGGATATCTAGATACGCAATATGGCCACTTGGGAAAGCTCGCTCGAGAGTACCTCAACAACCTCATCGAAGGTCCTCTCAATCCATATGACAGGAAGGCCTTTGCCCGAAAGTTAACTACGACTACAGGAGATGATCCCAATGGGGCTACATTTCAAGCTATCGATATGCTTCTTGAGATCATAGAGTATTTTTGGATGAAGTACCGTGATCGGGAGGAGAAACAGAACGAAAAGATCGAG
>Ga0100388_10002978_pt1 | contig 14492 bp, 5 predicted proteins | sample CryGeymeta201512_FD_81536 | JGI IMG/M metagenome (GOLD analysis project Ga0100388, IMG submission 81536) | Groundwater microbial communities from Crystal Geyser aquifers in Utah, USA - Crystal Geyser metaG 2015-12 | ecosystem: Environmental > Aquatic > Deep subsurface > Groundwater | place: USA... | reverse complement strand
CACCTTCACTGATATACTCTCCCCCTCCTTGATAAAAACTTTTTACTGCCATTCCTTGACCTATTTCTAAACTTGATAAGAAAGTTCTCAAATCACTTAAGGCATCAAAGTTAATACTCTTCACAGATTCTTTATCAGTTTTCCCTACCAGACTCTTTAAAGCTGTTCCACCAGTTAATACATTAGCTGTTCTAGCTAATACACCCAATCTAAAAGCCTCATTACTCTGACTAGCGGCTGATAAAATTTTAGTATAAAAAACATGTTCATCAGCGCTACCATTTGTACCATCGCCATACCTTGCGCCATATGAATGGGCTTGGAGTTTATCAAGATTACCTTGCTTTGTAGCTTCAATTAGGCCCTCCCTATCAGCTTCAGTTAGGCCATCTTTATCTTTTCTCGTATAATCTAATATTCTTTTTTCGCCAGTTTCTTCATCGGCTCTAATATAACCAAGGTCTTCAATATGTCCATTAGCAATTGCATTACTTTCATGAGAATAAGCTAAATTCAGCCCGGATTGTGACAAATCACCATTATGGTCTCTAGCAATGTATTGTTCCAAAAATTTGCCAGTTTTTTTTCTATCAATTATTTCTACATGATCAAGAGCGGTTTTTCCGCCTTTACCTGATAAAGTCTTACTATGCTTGTCCATATCCATTGCCACTGCCTGTTCAAGCGCCTCACCACTTTTACCCTCAGCTTCATATTTTGTAGTCAATTCTCCCCTCAACTCTTTCTTTCTCTTAGTATCATACTCTCTAGTGGTTTCCAACATTCTTCCTTCTTTATAACCTTTCCTATCAGCTTCCGTATATGCTTCACCGGTCTCAGGATTAATTTTCTCACCTTCAAGTTCTTTATTAAAATCACTATCAAAGCTTTTCTCTTGCTTAATTAAAAAATCATATTTTTTTTGTTCTTCGGAACCTTCATCCATTAAGCTTCTAGCGACTTTTGGAATTGCCATTAAATCATCAACCCAATTTACTTTTGAAGCGACAGCAAAAAGACCACGTATCACAGTATCTTTTTCAGTATTATTACCCATCTTCAAAGCTTTTCCAAACTTAGCTTTAAGATCTTGAAGGCCAGAAATGCCCATTTCATCAGCGCTATCTTTGGCTATCTTCTCATCAGCTGCTTCTTGATGGGACGTCTGCAAATGACCACCAGTAAAAAAGCTATTAGCCTCATCATGTGCTTCGGCTGAAGCAACCGTTCTAGCATTATCTAATAAAGTATCGCCACGTTTAGCAAAACCTTCCCAACCAGCTTTAGTTAAATACTTTAAGCCTTTTCTAAACCGACCGGCACCCGCAGCCGCTGATGGTTCTAATAACATTTTCCTTTCAAGATAACCAGCTGACCTCTTAATACCAGTCTTAGCAATGAATCCTAGTCCCCTTAACGGCGAAGTAACTGCTTTATATGCTCCACCTAAAGTCTTCATGCCAATATCTGATAATTTACCTCCAATCTTACCAGCTATTTGACCAGCTATACCACTAGCTTTCTGAGCATAAGAAAGTCCTAGCCATAAAAGAGCAATGGAAACAATAAAAGTAAATAACTCTGGTGTGGTACTTATTTTACTGGCAGATAAACTAAGCTCCTTTTCCTGCCCATCAAACTCTATACTTTGCGTAATAACAGTACTAGTGCTACTATCTGAACTCGTAGATTGATTTTGGCTAAATTGATTCAGTACCTCCCCTTTATTTGTAGTGGATAAAGCTAAGATGGTAAGTGAAAGCCACATTAAAAAAGCTAAAACAATACCTAGAGTAATTTCCTTGAAAAGATGAGCCCAGAAATCAGACCAATACTTTTTTAAATTAGGAAAAGCATAGGCAATAAAAGCAATCGGTGAAAGGATTATTAAAATCCATAAAGTCAAGATTCTAAATAATAATACTACTAGATAAGCAGCCATGGTAAAACAGGCAACTACTAAAAGAATTAAAGCTAATAATACCGCGCCAAAAGTTTCTTTAGCATCAGCAGTCTTAACCATAGTTAACATATTTTTAATTCCAAAACCTGATTCTAGGTTAATAAGGATAGTGCCTTTAAAACCATTAACAAAAGTCATCGTAGCTGCTTGACCAATATCAATTAATAAACCAGTAATGGTTTTAGAAAAATTAATCAAAATAGCCATGATAACTAACTTTAAAAGGGTTGTTTTGTAATGATAGGCTGAAATCTTTAAAATAGTACCAAAAGCAATAATTAGTAATATCACGACCACGCTTATATTGCATAAATCCCTAACTAATGGCCAGCCTATTTGCACCGCTTCAGAATTTAAAAAATTATTGTATTGAAAAGTATCAGCTACTCGTTCTATAAACCAAGCCAGCAAGCCCCCAACTAAGCCAACGATTTTCATCAATAAAGTGCTAATTATATTCAAAAAAGTTTTCATAATATATTATTACGGTCTAATTATAATACTATTCGTAAAACTATATGATGAATCATCATTAAATTCACAGCTAGTGCCTTCCGCTAGAGTGTTCTCACTGCATAATTCCCAGTGGTCTTTAATAGAAATAGAAGGTCCAGGATAAGTACATTCACCATCAACAGCATTAACCCAGTCATTTGCATCATTATCCCAACACTGACTACACCTATCACCTTCAGCATTAGTCTTACAACTGTAAAAATGAGTTATTTCATGAGGTTTAGCCTCATTAGCCCTACTATTTAATGGCCCAGAAAAACTCTGGACATCACTCTGATTTAAGCTATCACGCCAATTAACCTGAATCTCATTAATTGGTAAATGATTAGGATCAACAATACTATTGAAGCTTAAATTCACAAAACTACCAGGAGCTGTTAAAACAATATCATTAGTTTGATTATTTAGCTTAATGTTTGTTACTTGAGGATAGGTGTCCCCTATATTACCTAACACATAATTACTTAAAAAATAATCTTCACTAACATCTTGATAGTGACCATTTTGCCACTCATACACTCCATAAACTTCAGCAAAAAGGTTAAGTAATCTATGAGTTAACACATTTTGAAGAGTTAATTCATCCTGGAATATACAAAAAGGATATAAAGTAATTTGACAATCATTATCATCATCACAAGTGTTGCCGCTTGATTCTTGATCATTATTTACACAAAAATGATCAATTATTGAAGTGCCGATATCGCAATTTGGATAGTTGCTATTTACACAAATTTCATTGCCACCATCTTCCCCTGCATTACATTCTATTATGTCAGGATCTAATTCACCAGTTGAATTTTGACAATAATAATTATTGCTATAATCAATCGTAATCTCATCTATACTACAAGTTGGATACTCATTAATACTAAATGGCAAACAATCTTCATCACTACTACAAAATACATTATTAGTACCACTATTAATATTATTATACACGTGGCAAAGCGAAACGCTATTTAAATCAGGTTCACGACATTCATCATAATCATTACTACAACCATCATTTGAAAAACATGGTACACCATCTGACATCCCCTGGGAATTATAACAGAATTTACCCACCCCTATACAAATACCATTACTCACATTATCACTATCCTCACAATCAGAACTATTCTGGCAATCTTGACCAGCTTTAGCACCGCCTAAACACTTTCTTTCAGAAATTAAATAATCATTGGAAGTAGATAAAGGTAACCCGCCTTGAGCAAAGACATTTGCATCCAAACCAGAAGTTGATTGACTACCATAATGAATATTAAGAGGCGCTTGTAGTTCAGTATATGACCAATCACTTGGACTACCCGGAGAAACATCAATGACACTACCATAAAGATATGAGCCATCAACCATGTTCTGTTTTTTATACCCCATCACATTACCTTCATTGGGTGTCCAAGAAAAATTATATCTCTGAGACCAAATTTTCTCGCTTTGACCACCTTCTCCTGGCTCTTTAACGGCTTGAGCCAAATAGGAACAGATTTCTTTCAAATGGAAAATTAATTGATATCCCCATTTATCCTGGTTGGAACCAAACAACCCATACCCATCATTATCATGAGCATAATGGATAATTTTTTCTAAATTTCCTTGTGGATCAAAATCTAATTTAACACCTACTCTTTCACTGCTACCATCCCCCCCTACACAACCACCATCAGAATTGTTCCAAGTTTCAGTTGGACCTCCCTGCCCTTGGCACCATGAAAAATAAATTGAATTTTCACTTACATTATAATTAGCTAGAGGATATACAGAACTAATACCAGGAAATGACCCATCACCACCATTATGTAATGTTCTAACTTCTACTTTCTCAATATCAGCTTGAGTTATACCCCAAATTTCTTCATTTGATCCATTTGAAAAAAACTTTATTATTCGCTGAGTTTGTGAATCTAGCTCTTCATAAGTATCTGCAAAAGCAGTAACAATAACAGTTGTCCAAATAAAGCCATTATAGCCACAACTAGTAGTAGTATAGCCGCGACATTGCTCGTAATGATAACCACCTTCAGGATTTTCCTTGTAATTACTCTTACTTTGTAAACAGTAATATAAAGGAGCAGGACCAGTGTAATAATCTGCGACTTCACCAAAAGAAGCTAATGAATCACCATAGATATTATCAACGGGATACCATTGTAAGCAAGAAACAGGATTAGCTGGATCATATTCTAAACAATAACCAGACCAGCCTTTATACACTTCTAAATCAGTATATTCGCAACTTGACGAATTCTGTTCTGGGTAAAGCCGACAATCTTTTACTGCTAACTCACTCTCTGATTTAAGCAACACCGGTTCAATAGTAACATTGTCAAACCAAATTGAACCAATGCCACCATTTTCAGCCAAAGTTGGCCCATTAAGCATTAGACGGCCATAGCTAACATCAGTAGGAATTACTACTTGAGCGCCAGAACCAAGTGGACCAAAAGTAATAGTATATCTTTGCCAATTGAGATCATTAATATTTAATAAGAATTTACCTTCTGTATTGATTGAAATCTTAGCACTATCAAACCATTTAAAACCAATTTTAGCTTTCTGGCTACCATCATTGGACTTAGCAAAGAAACTGAGATTATATACTAAACCAGGTTTTATACTGAGATATTCACTATTCTCAACTAAACATTCATCAGTTTCAGAATCAGGTATTAATCTTAAATTAATCTTTAAACTATACTTACCATCATAGACATTATTAGTCGTAGTCTCGATATCCCAAGCACAACCATCCGCCTCTTGTAAATCCCAATTAACCGGCTCAAAGGCTTTATTAACCATTTCAAAGCTCTGATTAGAGATATTTACTGGCCGTCCACTTTCCATCATTTGTTCTGGTGGATAATAACCATTAATTACTTTATCCTCGCTCCAGCGAAGACCAGCTTTAGAATAACCAGATAAATTACTAATTAAATCAATACCGCTTGGTTGCCCCTCGCTATTTAAGAAATCATATGTTTGTTCTTGATAACCAATATTGTTCTCTATCTTTAAACAACTTGATGGATCATCAAGATTTATCTCTAAACATCTACCAATATCTAAACATACTTGATTATTATTAACTTCAACTGAAGAAGTACAATACAGAGATTCAGCACATTCTCTATCCTTTGTTACCTTAAGAGGTGTCTGGGTATTGGCATTACAATAATCTGATTCTGAAAAATTAAAGGAACATTCATTTATAGCAACTGGTGATTTACCATCTATTGAGCTAAATGAATTTATGAATACCTGTGATTGACTAGTATCATTGAAAAGAATACAACCTGCATCCCTATCAACTACTCCATTATCACAAGTTACTATGGTATTTGCTTTAGTATAATAACTTTGGCAAGCCAAAGAATAGGTACAACTTGAGGAATCTCCTGGTGCATAACAAACATCTTTGCCATTTATCTGACAATATTGCCCCTCAGAATTTCCTCCACTAATAATGCAAGTCCAATCATTTTCAGTATATGGACATGGTTGATTAGCTAAGACCTCACAAACATAATGATCAACTCCATTAATATTCTTTCTACAATAATTATTATTATCTATTATTTCATCTTCGTCATCACCACAAAGACCTCTCATTTGAGGGGAAATCAATGAATCACATTGTTCAACGCCTTCTAAAGTAGGCTTTTCAGGATCACGGTATTCGGTACAAGTTGAAGCACTAGCTTCACATCTACCTACCCAACCTTGATATTCTTCTTGCCCGACCATTGGCATAAACTTAGTCGCGCTACACAGTTCACTGGTCCCTGTTTTAACCCATTTAGCTTGATTTGGATCATAAGTACAAGTACGATCATTTGCTTCACCTTCATTATTGGCTAGAGCTTGAGGATCGTAGTAATAATTAGAAGTAATCTCGCCAACAAATTCTGTACAGTAAAGAGCGCTCTCACTACATAACTGCCTTGGATATTTGTCAGGATCATTTATTAAATAAGTATCACTAAAACCAGTAATATATTCATCTAAATATAGTTCATAATCAGTGCCTTCAAAATATTCATTTTGTCTATTTAAATTAGGTACACCCATTAAAGAACAGCCCTTCTCCGAACAAGCCTTACTTGGATCATTAACAATATATTCTATCTGATCATTTTTAACTCGCATATTCTCATAACTACATGAAGTTTGACCTTCAGAAATAGTACATTTCTCTACACCCCTTATCTTACAAATATTATCTTCAATTTCACCGATGTAATTATCACACCAAGCCAAATATGTTTCTTCTTTTTGAGTTGAAGAATCCTGAGTATGGATAAAGGCTTGACATCCAATACTATTTTCACTGCAGATATAGCTAAAAGATTTTAAGTAATGAATATCTTGACCCCTGTCAGTATATGCCTGACAACCAAGTTGAGCGCCCAATTGAGGCGTATCACAACTTAATGGAGTATTCCAAGAATCCTTAATCATAAAGAATTTATCAGTATATTCTTGTAAAGTTATATTATCTATAATAAATCTTTCAGTTATACCTAGATTATTGACAGCGATTCGAATCGTAGGATTTTCTACATTACTATTTACTTGAATAGGTCCAATTCTGTATTCCTGCCAATTAAGATTTAGATCATTAATTACAAAATTAACATAATTACTATAATCAGTATTATTTATTTCTTCTTTTAAACTAACATCGCCACTCCTTGCCCAGAAAATAAGTTCATATTGTTTACCAGGCTCAAAAACTGTATTATCTAATGTCTTAATAATTGAATTATTTGAAACTAAAACTGTTAAAGCATGCTCTCCCATATAAACTGAATCATTTGTATTTACAATACCGACATAAGTATTATCAGTATCTAAAAAGCCTTCTCTATCACCATCTTCAAAATCAGCTTCAAAGACATTAAAGATATTATTACCACTATTTCCTTTATACTCTTTACATTGATTTTGATTAGCTGGACATGATATACCTTCAGCAGGATCAGAATTAAATATTTGACCAGTAGCTGTTCTTCTGTATGGGTGACACTGGGAAGAAGCAGTGATGACATATCTTTGATCAATATAAAAATTATTACCTGATGAAGTAATAAACTCACGACAATTTAGATTACCCGGTGGACAATAATTAAGCCAGCCTTCTATGGTCTCGGCCGTATCATCACAAGTCTGATTAGTATTATCACTATTTAAATTAAGATGAGTACATGGTCCAGCATTAATATTATTTTTTAAAAGTTCCCACTTCTTTAATTGATAACCAGTGGTATCACTACCTTCCCAAGTATAGTAAACAGAAATGTCTGGATTTGCTTCGCTAACACATTGTCTTAAGTAGGAAAAATATTCAATACCCTCTCCCCCTTTAGCTACTTCATCAAGATTAGTAAATTGTTCACAACCAAGATATTGAGCACTACAACTTTCTCCACTTGCGGGTATGAAATATTGGAAGGATTCTTCAAAACTAGGATTTTCTATCTTATTAAAGAAAGTACCTAGTTCTAAGAAAGAAGAATAACCAACACATTCTTTATTACATAGATTATCGCTATCAGTTTTAGCCGGAACTTCTAAACCACCCCCTAGTGGCGTATAACCCTGGCAACCAACTTCTTCTTGAGTACAATAATTAACATATTTATCACAATCATCTGTATCACAATCTAAATAATCAGGTTGTACTTTAAGATAGGTTGAATAAATACTACTATCACTATAACTTGACCGATAAGTATCTAAATCTAAACTAGAAATATTATCTTTAACAATTGGTGACTTAGTAATTATTAATTGAATATCATCTAAATAATATTTATTACCAGCCAAATTATCAATATCAAAATCAACTGCTAAAAACTTAGTATTAACTGGAATACTATTATCTGATTCTGGACCTATTTGATAACTATAGGTGGTATATTGATCACTTTGATTTAAAACAATATCACTTTCAATAAAATCAATTGAATCAACTGATACGCCCGGGCTACCATCAGCATAAGCTGAATAATAATTTAGGCTAGTACCAGTTATAGTAATAGCCTCATCAGTTTTAATCTTGTAACTTAACTGATAAGTAAAAGTAGGATCAATTGGTACATAACCATTAGTTATTAATTCACAAGTTGTACCTGCATCACTAGACACTTCTAAGACACCATTTTGAGCATTAAACTGACAATCAATTGGTTCTTGCCAACCACTTAATGATGAATAAGCAAAATTACCGTTTTCAATTAAATTAATCCCCGGCCTTAAAGAAACTAATTCAGTACAACCAGCGTTACTTGCTTGGCAACTATTTACTTCTTGATTTAAATATATCCGATCACTATCTGCTTTTGACCAGTTACCTTCAAGATCTTTACTAGTTGAATACCATAAACAACCCACCTCATTTTGCTGACAAGAAAGCATAGTATCTCTTAAATAGGAAACCGTCTCCCCAGAAGTAACATTAGTAGAAGTTTCACATGAGTTATAATAATCACTACATTTTTCACCTTCAAAGCGCCAAATAGGTTTTTCTTCTACACAATAACCCATAGCTTGGCAATTACCTTGATCATCTTCAATTAAACAGCTTTGCCAATCGCCACAATAATCAGTCGCTCTAGATACTTGTCTGACTGCTTTGTCTGGATTTTCTGCATCACTCTTACAATATGGTGTACTAACTAAAGTACTATTTACCTTAGTTTCAGCCACATTATCTTCTAAACATAGTAAATTATCTTGATATAACTCAGAACCAGCACCTTGTTTACTACAATAAGTTTCCGGTGATTTCAAAACCCAATTAGGATCAACTAAGTGATAATATGGATTAAAATCATAAACGAAATTTTCATCTAAATCACTTGGCTCAATTAAATCTTCTTGTTCAGGCGTTAAACCATTACCATTAGTATCTTCCCGACAATCTAAAGGATAATGAGCATCATCAGGATTATCTTTATCTTCAAAACAATGAATTAAATAGTCTAAATTAATGGCCCTAGAACTCTGACCATAGAGAGAGTAGTATTGAGCAGCTAATTCCCAGCCAACTGGGATAATACGTTGCGTTCTCAAAATAACTAAACTTCTGTAAGGGTAACCTGTTTTGTAATTTGGTTGACTCTTTTTATCAGAATTGAAACCAAAAGTTGCTGAACCATCTATATCACCATCAACCAGAGCTTGCGCTAAAGTCTTTTTCGCTTTAATAGCCCCAGCCATACGACTAGTAATGACCTCAGAAGTTGGGCCAATATTATTTAAAGGATTAGCAGAGGGTAAAACTAATTTATCAATTACATTCTCTTCACTTGGTGTAAACGAGACTTCCGCTAACTTAGCAAATTGTAAATCTTTAACCGGCGAATAAGTTCGTCCAGCGGCAATTATGGTAGCAAAAGATGTAACTCTATTACCACTATCAAAACCTTTCTTAAATAACTGATCCATCCACTTAGCCATTAAAGTGTTAGTAAAAGTACTTAAAAATGAATCAATTATTTCTCCGGTATAGGTTAACTCAACTTCACCTGTTTTTTCATCAACCGATTTATAACGATTACCTAATAAGGCAGAAGGCGTTTTAATAGTCCTAGTAATTGGTGAAGTTAAATCTTTTAAGCCTTTATTAATAGTTCTTTCTAAAGCGGCATTAACTCTAGCTTTTTCTTTTTTTTCTAAAAGGTTAGTTTCTAACGTTAAATAAATGCCTAAATCATTTTCTTCAGGTGTAAAATAGGCTTTTATGCCAGAAGTAAATTTTCCTGGATTATCTGAAATATCTCTAACCCACTTACCCCAATCATTTTGAATCTCTGACCAAGTACAACGTTTTTTTGGTTTATCTTTTGATTTATCTTCAGTTTTTTTATTATCTTTAAATAAAGTCTGGTGAATATTTAATTTAACACTTGGCCCATTTATACCAGCCGGATTACAAATATCAAAATCAGTCCAATCTTGTGCTAAATCATCCATGAATTGACCAAGGGCCACATCACCTGCTTTGGATAAATAACTATTAATATTATCACTTTCAAACATAGGTGTCTGACCCCGACCACCAGTAGCAATATATGTAGCAGTATCATAGGCTATTTGACTTAAAAAGACTTTAGCCCCTTGTTTAAAAGCTGTACCAATAGCTGATTTTTGAAACCATTTAATAAATTTTTCCCAACGTGTTTGTGTTTCTTGTATATTGGAAGAAACATCAATTACAGGCGTGCCTGGAATAATTGGCGTTATTGGAGGTGTTGGAGGTAAAGATAATTTAAAATTAGAAACGTTAGAATAGGCTGCTGCTTGTACTTTAGTATCCTGTAAAATACCAGAAAAACCTAAAAATAAAATTAATAAAATTAGTAAGATTATTTTCTTTTTAAATGGTTTATCCATAAGTTATTGATTAAATTGAGTCTGAGTTTCACTTAAAGCTTCTTGCCAAATCGTAGTTAATTCTTGATCTGTTAATTGATTAACTTCACTCTCACTCAAGCCTTGTTCAATTAATACTTGCCGTATTTCATCGGGACTTAAATTTAAATCAACACTATCTAATAAGTCTGAGAATTGATTATCCTGTTCTAGGGTACCCAAAGCTTGATTATATGTCTCGCGTAGAGTTTGATCATCAAATCCGACTACTTGTTCAGGCGACAGACCTTGTTCGATGAGTAAAGCTCTTAATTCTTCGTTAGTTAAATTAGTAATATCACTTTCTAAGCTAGTATTATTTACAGTAATAGTTTCACAAACAGAGCCTTTGGGACAATTAGGGTCAAAACCATCTTGTATTTCCTGAAAATCAGAATAACCATCACTATCGGTGTCCTCAAGATACATGGAAGTGTTATACAAATAGAGTTCATCATAATCAGTTAAGCCATCAGAATCGGTATCTTGAACTTGTAACTGAAGTAAATCTTGTGACTCATTACCCGTACTTTCAGTAGTCGCTAATTGCTGAGACTCGGATAACAAAAATGGCAGTTTTATGCTATCAACCCATTGCATAGCCCCAAAGATTACGGCTAGGAGGGCAAAAACTGCCAAGAGAAAGAATATTCCAGTTGGTTTTTTATATTCATTTTTTTTAATAATTTGAGGTTCAACAAAAGAAATGTCATCATTTGATTTATTTGAAGTATCATTAAAATCTGCTCGATAATTATCGTTATTTTCGGGCATGTAATTAGTTAAATTCATAACTAATTATATCAGAATTAACTATATATCGTCAACAAAAAGCTCTTGATAACTTTTAGCTAACTTTAGCCAATCATTAATTTCTAAATCTTGAGCTCTAAACTCTTTACTAAGACCTGCTTTTTTAAAGAGTAAATCTACTTTTTTAGAGTCTAAATGTAGACTATTTTTAAAGTTATTATGTAATTGCTTCCTTTTAGCACTAAAACCTGATCTAACTACTTGCCAAAAAACTTTTTCAGGTACTTGCGCTTTAAAAGGATACTCTTTTATCTGATTAATCTGTAAAATAGCTGAATCAACCTTAGGTACAGGGTAAAAACTATCTTTTTTAACAATACTTAATATCTGAGGAGTACTATATAACTGGATAGAAATAGCCAATAAGCTAAGATTACCAGAGGCAGTAACAATTCTTTCAGCTACTTCTTTTTGAATTAGTACTGTAATTGACTCAGGTTTAATTTCACCAGTTAAAAACCTTTTAAAAAAGTAAGAAGTAATACTATATGGTAAATTAGCGACAATTTTGTATTTCTTACTTGGTAATAAAGTTAGATCAAATTTTAAAATATCTTGATTTACTATTTTAAGATTAGAATGTAACCTAGCTAACTTAGTAAGAGGTTTAATTAATCCTGTATCAAATTCAATAGCCACTACTTCTTTAGCTTGTTTAACCAGTTCCAAAGTTAAGAAACCAAAACCAGGACCAACTTCTAGAACTAAGTCATTTCTATTTACTCTAGAAAGCTTAACCATTTTATTTAAAACATCTTGATCAATACAAAAATTCTGACCTCTTAATTTATTAGGCACTATCCTATTAATATCTAAAAGATATTTTAATTCATTAATCAAACTCATAATTTAATCCCCCCTTTTCTTAATACCTTGACCTTATTATTTAAAACACTAACAATAGTAGAAACCTTTTTCTTTTTTAAAGGCCCAGCATTAATTAAAAGATCAGGTTGAAACTTTTTATTCTTAAATTGTTTAATAATCTCTTCTACTTTAAAACAAGTAGGTTGACCTGAATAATTAGCACTAGTTGCAATATTTGGCGCGCCAAACTTTTTAACTAAGGAATTAGCAAATTTATTCGAAGAAATACGCAGAGCTAGAGTCTTACCTTGTTTTCCTTCTAAAACCAAAGTTAAAGGCCCAGGCCAATACTGAGAGGCTAATTTTAAAGCCGTGGCATTAAACTTAACATATTTTTTTGCCATGGCTAAACTACTGACAATCAAGGGTAGTTCTTTATTTAAAGTTCTACCTTTTATTCTATATATCTTTTTGACCGCTTCTTTATTCAAAAAATCAGCTCCTAGAGCATAAGCTGTTTCCGTAGGATAGACTATAACCTTACCTCTTTTTAAAACCAAGAGAGCCTGTTTGATTACTTCTAATTCATTATTTTTATCTAAGACCAATTGTTTCATCTAAATTTTGTTTGGGAAGTAAATTAACTAATAAGGAGCTAATAGCTGCTAAGAAAAAAACTAAATTAAGTGAGATAAAATTAATTAGGATTAAAATTAAAATCATAACAATTACTCTACCAGTTTGAATATACATTTCTCTTAAAGTAGTGTATTCATCAACATAATGACCACTATCGGCAGCTTTTTCGTACATTAAAGCATCAAACGAAGTTCTAAGTAAAATCAAAGCAAAGTTATGATAGGTTGAAGCAATAAAAATATGAAAAGAAGTAGTAATAAATATTTTAATTATCCAACCCAAAGAAGATAGGATTGAACCAACTTTCATTAATTTCCTTTTATTAAATTTATCAGTATAATCACCTATTACTAATTTTAAAATAACAGCGACTAAAGTAACTAAAGAAGTAATGAGACCAACTGATAAATATTGACCTTTTAAAAGTTGCCAAATAAAGATAGGCCAGAGTACTGCTCCAATCCAGTTCTCTGCGCCATCTGCCATATAGGTAATCATCATCTTACGATTATCTTTTTTAAAGTATTCCTGCCAACATCTTTTATATGACCAACTAAATTTAACCTTAATTTTAGGCACAAATAATAAGGGAATAATACCGATGATAATTAAGATTATAACAATCACAAAAACAAAATTAAAACCAAAAGTTTTAATTAAAAGGCCTGAAACAAAAGGGATAATAATACTTAAAACAGAAGTGAATGAATCGAGTAAACCTATTTGCTTACCTCTTTTCTTCTTATCAGTTAATTCCGCGAATTCTGTATGATAAGGTACCCAGTAAAGCATGCGATAAACGTTCAAAAAAAGAAGTGAAAGAACGGTGAAAATAACTAAATTAACGTCAAAAAAATAATAACAGGTATAGAAAGCAGCTAAAAAAGGAAAGGACCAAATAATTGAATTACGAATACCAATATAATTCATAAAGATTGCTCCAGAAGCTACAGTCAAAGTATATAGGGCAAATGAGATTAAATAATAGATAATTACTTTTTCTATACTATTATATTGAAGTAATAAAAAAACTGGTAAAAACAAACCCACAAAACCAGCCGCAATTAATAAGATAGAACGCGAAGTGTAGAGTGAAGCTAAACCCGGTGGTAATAAATGAGCATTTTTATAACCAGAAAATACTGACATAACTAAATAACAAGGTTGACTAATTTATTGGGGATATAAATAAACTTTTTAAATTCTTTGTCAGCTATATATTTTTTAACTTGAGCAGACTCACTAATTAATTTCTTTAAATCATTTTCTTTAATATCTCTTTTTACTTCAATGGTATCTCTTAATTTTCCATTTATTTGTATAGCAATAATAACTT
>Ga0100388_10002972_pt1 | contig 14505 bp, 16 predicted proteins | sample CryGeymeta201512_FD_81536 | JGI IMG/M metagenome (GOLD analysis project Ga0100388, IMG submission 81536) | Groundwater microbial communities from Crystal Geyser aquifers in Utah, USA - Crystal Geyser metaG 2015-12 | ecosystem: Environmental > Aquatic > Deep subsurface > Groundwater | place... | reverse complement strand
TTCTTGATTCTTGATTTATTATACATTTATCTTAAGAAAAGAAAAAGAGGGAATTTGAGAAAGGGAGATTTGGGAAATAAAAAACCGGCTATAGATTCGACCAGTTGGTACTACAAACAATCATTTGCCAGATCTGATCCTCGTTACTCCGACAATCAAAAGGAGGATGATAAGAATGGCATTGGCGGTGGAAGATATCGGGACTTCTCGCGGTTCTAACGGAACAGGGAGATCATTTTTTTTGCAAACGCATCCCTCGTTAGTTTGGCCATTTTGATTATTATCTACATCATCGCTACAGTTTTCTGCCGCGATGGGATTTACTCCTTTATTATTGTCGTTATAATCAGTGCCCAAAGGCGGTGGACAAAAATTCCAATCTAGCTTCAGATACCCGTCTTCATCAAGGTCTTTTGCGCAATCTGCCGGACAATTGCCACAATTCTCACTCTCATTCGAGAACCATTCGCAGATGCCATTTCCGCAACAATCGGCAGAAATTACGCTCGTCGCCCCTCCAATGCTTAATAAAAAAACTAACAATACAGGAATAATTACCTGCAATCTTTTTTCTACTCCTCGGCATTCTTCCGCCTTTTTGTTTTATAATTTTCTCATAAAACCTACGGGTTGTTATTTAAAACTCTCCATCCTGCCCCCGTACAACCATAGAAATTACCATCTCCACTATTATAATAAATTAAGCCCCTAGTGGTGCCATCGCAAGTTGCGCTAATTTGGCCTTGAATTCTTATCGGTCCGGCTACGTCCAGTTTTGCATTTGAGTTCGGCGTCGTCGTCCCGATGCCGACATTGCCATTGGCGACGATTAAGCCAAGGGGAGCATTACCAGTATTCAATATCAAACCATTTAATTTTTCTTGCATATCAGGACCAACATTAAGCGGAGCTTTTACATTTCCCCCAGGAGGAGTCGCAGTCGGCTCGGTCCATGCCCAAACAACTCCAACAGCCATCAGACAAGAAATAGCAATGACACTTAATGATTGAGAAAAAAATTTTATATTCATATTTTTTAATAATTATTGGTTTATTTTATTTTCTTTTAATATATTATTCAATTGCTCTCTTTTTTTATCAGAAATCGGATTGGCAACAGTATTTCTTTCTATAATTTTTTCTATTTCCTCTTTCTCTTCTCCTGATGGCAACTCCGTTATGATATTTTCTTTCATGATTTCCTCTATCGTCTTTTCCTGCGGGGCAGGGGAGAGATTTTGTCGCCCTTTTTCTTTATTGTAAATCAAAAAAATAATGATGGCAATCAAAATGGCAACCGTCATCAAGACAATAAATATAACTTTAGAATTTTCTTTGTTTAAAAATTTAACCATATTTTTTTAAATCTAAATATCAAAATCCAAATGCCAAATCAAATCCAAAGCTCAAATACTAAAATACTTTTATTTCATCAAAATAGATGAAAATATCAATGCCAGTTTATGCGCCTCTTTATACAATTCTCTGCACCTCTCCGCTTTTTCAGAATTGGCCTCGGCTATCATTCTGAACCAATGCATTGTTTCCTTTGATTCTTTTTTGCAAATAGCTATCTTATGTTTGAAATCTTTTTTAGATTCTGCTCCGTCTGCTTCCATGTAATTTGCCCCTACGCTAGTCCCTGAACGAACCACTTGGGATTGTTAATAGGATTTTTGGGTAATTCCTTGGCAAATTCGATAATATCTTCGCCAAACACAGCTGTCCTTTCTACTAAATCGTATTTATTTTTAGATTTTAGATTTTGAACTTGATTTGACATTTGACATTTAGATTTTGGATTTACGCTTTCGTCTTTATCACCTCATCTACTATACCATATTCCTTGGCTTCTTCGGCGGAAAAATAGAAGTCTCTGTCAGTGTCTGTTTCCACTTTCGGCAAGGCCTGTCCGGTATGCTTGGCCAAAATCTTATTTAATCTTCCTTTGATTTTTATAATCTGCTTGGCTGTGATTTCAATCTCCGTCGCTTGTCCGCTTACGCCTCCGGCAACCTGATGCAATAAAATTTCCGCATTAGGCAGAGCAAATCTTTTCCCTTTAGCTCCGGCGGCCAGTAAAACAGCGCCGAAAGAAGCGGCCAAACCGACACAAACAGTGGAGATATCCGGCTTAACATATTGCATGGTGTCGTAAATAGCCAAACCGGCCGTGACTGAACCGCCGGGGCTGTTGATGTAAAGCTGAATGTCTTTTTTGGAATCCTTAGACGCTAAAAATAAAATTTGAGCCACAACTAAATTAGCCGTGATGTCATTTATCGGGCCGGCTAAAAAGATAATCCTTTCTTTTAAAAGACGGGAGTAAATATCATAGGCCCGTTCGCCATATTGAGATTTTTCTATAACAGTTGGAACTAAAGTCATGTCTCTAAAAATTTTTAATGACCCAATTTAAAAACCGAACGAACATTACGCTTTCTTAGGCTTTGCTTTCTTAGGCTTTTTTCTGGCTTAGTAGGAGATAGTTTCTTTTCTTCCTTGACTTCTTCTTTTTTTGCATCTTGTTTTAATCCTTGACTTTCTGCTTCCGCCTTTTCAGCTCGTTCTATGCCCTCGTTGTCATTTTCTCCTTTAACATCAATTTTCCAGCCCGTTAACTTGGCGGCCAATCTGACGTTCTGGCCTTCTTTGCCTATGGCCAAAGACAGCTGGTCTTCCGGCACAATTACCAAAACTTTGTTTTTCCCTATTATTCTCACATCTACCACTTTAGCCGGAGCCAGAGCATTGGCAACGTATTTTTCCGGTTTTTCAGAATACTCAATAATGTCTATTTTTTCTCCGCCCAGCTCGTTGATAACTCCCATAACTCTGGTGCCTTTTTGTCCGACTGTCGCTCCGATAGGGTCAATGCCTTCCTTAGAGGAAAAGACAGCTATTTTTGTTCTGGAACCTGCCTCTCTGGCGATTGATTTTACCTCAACTTGTCCGTCAGCGATTTCCGGAACTTCCAATTCAAAAAGCCTTGAAACAAGTCTTGGGTAGGCTCTGGATAGAAAGATGACCGGACCCTTGGAAGTTTCTTCAACTTTAACAACAAAAACTTTTAATCTTTGACCGATCTTGTAAAATTCTCCGGGAACCTGCTCTTCTCTTGTTAAAACTCCGAAAGTTTTTCCGATGTCCAAAAAGACATTCCTATTTTCTATTCTCTGGACTATGCCGGAAACGATTTCTCCTTCCTTGGATTTGTATTCTTCGCGGATGCATTCTCTTTCCGATTCCCTTATTTTCTGCATCAAAACCTGCTTAGCTGTTTGAGCGGCAATACGGCCATAACCTTCCTGAATTTCCAAGGGAATGACTAATTCGTCGCCAATGCCCAATTTGGAATTTTCCTTCTTGGCCTCCTCCAATAAGATATGTTTTTCCGGATTAAACTTTACTCTTCCGCTCTCGTCTTTTCCTTCCGCCATTTCCATCTCTTCTCTTTTTTCCCTTCTTTCTTTTTCCTCTCTGGACTCATCAAGACCCTCCTTAGGCAATTCTTCCTCTTTTTTTTCTTCCTCAAAATAAACCAAAGTGTCGTCAACCACTGTTTTGGACTGCCAAAAATTAACCGCTCCTGTTTCAGGGTTTAGTTTAGCTTTGATTACCTGCCCCTTTTTTCCGTAATCTTTCTTATAGGCTGTGGCAATGGCCACCTCAATAATCTCCAAGATTTTTTCTTGGGGAATCCCTTTTTCTTCCGCTATTTGGCCAATGGCCGAAATGAAATTTTTTATATCTAACATAGTATTTTAATATTTAATTCTGTTAATATTTTAACATATAAAGACTTAAAAATAAAAGCCCGATTCTGTCGGACTAAAACTAAACTAAAATCATCTTATCTCAAAAGGCATTTTTTGTCAAAAAAAAGAAGGAGGATGGCCTCCTTTTGCGCTCAATGAATAAAACATAGATAGATTCCATATATACCGCGTTGCCTCATCTTTACAACATTCCATACACGGCCTAGTAGACTCCTTTCCAGTATTACAGTTTGTTACCTTTGTTCTTTTGGTTCCCTTACATAATGGGCACATTTTTTCGTTATCATCTTTTTCTGCGTCTTTCATTTTCAAGTGTATTAAATTTTTAAATTTCTATTTACAGAAAAGTTTTCTTTATAATAAAAAGAAGAATCTCTTCTGGGAAAGAGGGGAGTCGCTCATAATTTTTAACTTCTAAACAACAACTTACCCCTTTCTCAAGAGAGATCTGATAATAATGCTAATAATTATATTCCTGCTCAAAACCATATTTTTCATATCCAAATATTACCAAAACCCAAATTCCCTGTCAAATATTAAATGCTAAATAAAAAATTGCCAAAGGAAGGGGTTCGAACCCTCTCGCCCACGTTGTAATCATGGAGTCCGCCTCTCTCTCTTTAGTTAGAGGACAACTTCTCCCTTGGTATAAAAAAGAACTAAAAGCAATTCCCTCGCTCAAGAGGACCCCGCTATCAAGATCTGGAGTTGAATGCGTTAAGTGTTCGGATTGAGGGGTAGCTGTGGGTATTCTCAATATATCAAATTATAAAATGCTGTCAAGGTTTTGAAAATTGAAAATTGAAAAAAATTAGAGGGGGATGTTGCCGTGCTTTCTGTCCGCCCTGATTTCTCTTTTATTCTCAAGCGACTCCAGGCACTTAATCAAAACCGTCCTCGTATCTTTGGGATTAATTATCATATCCACCTGCCCCAGCTTGGCCGCCTGAAAAGGATTAAGGAATATGTCTCTCATCTCTTTTATTTTTTCTTCTTCAAATTTCTTCGGCTCTTTGCTGACAGCAATCTCTTTTCTGTAAATAATTTTTACCGCCTGTTCCGCTCCCAAGACAGCTATTTGGGCCGTCGGCCAAGCGATAACCTTATCATAACCGAGCTTGCGGGAGGCGAGAGCGATGTAAGCTCCGCCAAAAGCTTTCCTCAATATAATGCTGATTTTAGGAACCGTTGCTTCGGCAAAAGCATATAAAACTTTAGCTCCATGTCTGATAATTCCTTTGTATTCCTGGTCAGCACCGGGGAGATAGCCGGAAGTATCAACTAAATTGATTAAAGGAATATTAAAAGCATCGCAAACTCTTACGAAACGGGCGACCTTATCAGAAGAATCAATATCAAGTGTTCCGGCCATAAATTTTGTCTGGTTAGCCACGACTCCGACAACGCTTCCCGTTAACCTCGCCAAGCCGACTATGGAATTCACGGCAAAACCGGATTGAACTTCAAAGAAAGAACCTTTATCAAAAACCTCATCTATGATTTCTTTCATATCATACCCCTTCTTGTCTTCTTCGGGCATAATCTCCAACAGCCTTAATGATTCTCCTGAAAAAACCTCTGACAGAAAACTCTTGCGCGCCGGAGCATCTTCCATATTATTTTGAGGCAGATAAGAGAGAAGCTTCTTTGCTCCGAGGAAGCAATCCTTCTCATTTTTGAAGACAAAGTGGGCGCAGCCACTTTTTACGGCATGAACAGAAGCTCCTCCTAAATCATCAAAAGAAACTTCTTCGCCCGTAACCGATTTTATCACCTCCGGACCGGTAATATACATTTGAGAAATACCCTCAACCATAAAAACAAAATCAGAAAGCCCGGGAGCATAAGAAGCTCCTCCAGCTGAAGGGCCAACGACAATGCTGATCTGGGGGATGACGCCGGAAGCGCTTATCATGGCCTTAAATATTCCGGCATAGCCGTCAAGACTGGCTATTCCTTCCTGAATCCTAGCTCCGCCACTGTCAATAATTCCAATCACCGGACAGCCTGTTTTGGAAGCCAAATCAATGACCTTAATTATTTTTTGAGAATGCATTTCCCCCAAGGAACCGCCTATTTTTGAAAAATCCTGGCTGTAAACATAAACATGGTGTCCGTTAATCTTTCCGAATCCGGCGACAACTCCGTCTCCGGCAATTTTTTTCTTATCCATCCCCAAAATATTAAAACGGCTTTCAACAAAAAAATCTACTTCCACAAAACTGTCCAAATCTAAAAGCAAGTCAATTCTTTCTTTGGCAGAAAGTTTTCCTTTTTGATGTTGCTGCTCAACTAATTCAGAACCTTCCAGTTTTTTTAAATTTTCCTCTAATTTTTCAAGTTCTTTTTTCATATATTTATTGGCTGATGGTTTTTAACTGCTCTTTTAATCCTTCCACGATTTGTTTTAAAATTTTCTCGTTATCTGCTTCTTGGCCTGTTTCTATTTTAATGGATGTGGCCGCATTTTCCAATTGCGGAGAGAATTTTTCTATATTCGTGTTCAGGCCGATCCCGATCACTGACAACTTGATATCGCTACCGATGACATTTTCAGTCAAAATTCCGCAAACCTTTTTTTGATTTACCCAAATGTCGTTCGGCAATTTGATAAAAGGTTCTAATGAAAAATTATTTTTTATAACCTTAGCTGTAATAAAAGCGGCTAAAATAGTTATTGTCTGCAAGTCATCTATATTGCTTTTCGGTAAAATAACTGAAAAATAAAGCCCACCCTTAGAAGAATGCCAGTCTCGGCCCTCTTTACCATGGCCGGCATTCTGCTCATCAGCCCAAATAACCGTCCATGGCTCAACCCCCTGTTCAGCCATCTCTTTAGCCGTTGAACTCGTTGACTCAAGTTTCTCAAAGTGTTTTATATTCATAATTTTATTTTACTCTAATTTTACTAAAATGTCGCCTGAATTTACCAACTTTCCGGCCTCGGCTTTTATTTCTTTTACAACTCCTGCTGTTTCGGCCACGATTTCATTTTCCATTTTCATGGCGATTAAAGTCATCAGTTTCTGGCCGGGCTTGACCTTGTCTCCTTTCTTAATATCAATGCCGGAAATCGTTCCCGTAAGAGGGCTTTTAATTTCTTTTCCTGCCCTGGAATCCCACAAAACCGCCTCTGTTTTCCATCCCTCTGAACCGGACGCTAATTCTTTCTCATCAACGGGAATCAATTCCTGAAATTCATTCTCCTTAAAGAAGAAATCTTTGTCGTCAACTCTAACTTTTAAAAAATCCCTGTTTATTTCTGAAACGTCAACCTGATAATATTTTTCTCCAATTTTAATCTTAGTTTTCATAGTTTTAAAGCCGTTTCCACGCTCCATGCCTGCCCGCATTGCTACGCCAGCCCGACAGCCTGATGGCAGTCATGGTGGCGGGCAAAGCGTTGCAGGCGGGGCGAATTGATGTTTTCCATTTATTGGAAACATCTTTGTCTTTTTCCGTTCCCTTCATTTCTTGATAAATACTGGCCACGAAAAAAGCTATATCTTTTTCGTCTAATGGCTTGCAAGTTTTAAAAATTTTCTTTTCTCCTTGAGGAAATTCTTCTTTAAGTTTCTCTATAATATTTTCCTCTTTGATAAAAGAAGTTGAAATTTTCGCCTCCTGAAAAGCCGGGCTACTGATCAAAGTTCTAAAAAAGGGGATAAGGGTCGGAACTCCTTCAATAATAATCTCGCTAAAAGCTCTTTTGGCTCTTCTGATGGCCTGATTCCTATTCTTACCGAAAACGACCATTTTGGCAATAAGGCTGTCAAAAAAAGGATATATTATCTGCCCTGTCTGACAAAAGGTATGCATCTCAATTCCCTTGCCCATCGGAGCAAGATATTCTTCAATCTGGCCGGCATAAGGATGAAAATTATTTAAAGCATCTTCAGCGTTAATACGAAACTCAATGGCTGAACCGGAAAAAATAATATCTTTTTGCCTGATTTTCAATTCTTCTCCTCCGGCGATTCTGATCTGCTGAGCAACAAGGTCAACTCCGGCAATTATTTCCGTTATGGGATGTTCAACCTGTATCCGGGGATTAACTTCAAGAAAATAAAATTCCTTATCTTCGTCAAGCAAAAATTCCACTGTTCCAAGACTTTCGTATCTCATATATTCCCCGATTTTTACCGCTACTTCCAACATTTTATCCCTGATCCTTCTATCCAGTAAAGGAGCCGGGGCTTCTTCAACAAGTTTTTGATGCCTTCTTTGAATAGAACATTCTCTTTCTCCGAAGTGAACAACTCTGCCTTTTCCGTCTCCCAATATCTGAACCTCAATGTGACGGGGTCTTCTTAAAAATTTTTCAATAAAAATCTCATCTGAACCGAAAGCGTTCTTCACTTCTCTTTTTAATTTATGAAAAGTTTCTATAATCCTATTTCTATTTCTTTCTTCAATAACTTCTATGCCCATTCCGCCTCCGCCGTTAGCTGCTTTCAATATGAATGGGGGATCAATCCTTCTGGCATTATCCCAACACTCTTCATCGCTTTTGAGCGGACTTTCCGTTCCCGGCAACAAAGGGCATTTAACAGCTTTGGCTATTTTTTTAGCTTCTATCTTATCGCCCAATTTTCTTAAGGTATCGAGCTGAGAACCTATAAATTTAATGCCGTTTTTCTGACAAAGTTCAGAGAAGGCTCCGTTTTCTGACAGAAAACCATAACCGGGATGGATAGCGTCCGCTTTAGCCATTTTGGCGATCTGGATTATTTTCCCCTGATCAAGGTATCCTAAAATTCCATCTTCTTCCATGCAATAAGATTCGTCGGCAAATCTGGTTTCTAAAAACTGCCATTTATCCACTCCTCTTGGATAAAGAGCAACTGTTTTTATTCCCATCTCTTTGCATGTGCGGATTATCCGCAGGGCAATTTCTCCTCTATTGGCAATTAAAATTTTACTGATTGTCATATGGATAAGGTTTCCCGCAAATTTTAGAAATTTCTTTCATCATTCCGTCAGTTTTCTCCCTAAGAAATTTATGGAAATCATCAACATCTTCTTCCTTGAAAATCATCGGTTTGCCGATCTCAACAATCCTCCCAAATAATCCCTTTCCCTTCCTCATCCCCAAAGGAACTATGGGGACTCCGGCCCTGACGGCCAACTCCACGGCTCCGGTTTTTCCCCTTAACAGATATTTTTCCCTGTTCGTCGTGCCTTCCGGATAGATTACGACTATTTTCCCGGCATTCAAATGAGGGACTACTTTTTTGACAAAATCCTCTCTGTTGATTTTCTTCCTGTTGATGGAAATTGTATTAGCGAGATAATAAAGAATTTTGGAAGGAAGCCAGAGTAGCGGTTCGTCCAGCGCTCCTATAAATCTTATATCTCTTAACTTGTCTTTTAAGGCAAAGGAGATAATCCAATGATCAAAGCTGTTAATGTGGTTCACAGCCACGACAAACCCTTTCCCCAGCAATTTTTCTTGAGCGATAATGTTTTCCTGATAACTGATAATTTTTTTGACGAACAATCCGACGATAGGGAATATAAAAAGCTTAGAAAATAAGGCAAAGGGAAGTTTCATATTACTAAACTTTTAATTTCGGCCATAACCCTTTCGGTGATGCGCCGGCAAACTTGCTTGTATTCTTCTGTGCCACATTCCAGATTTTTCGCTTCAGCTAATTCCTTTTCAAAAACGAGTGGCTTGCCGACATTGATACGGATGAGTTTTTCTATTTTTATCTTCCCGCCTTTCGGAGGCATAAGATCGTATGTCCCTCTAATCCCGACCGGCAAAATAGGAACTCCTGTTCTCAAATAAAGCTTGGCTGTTCCCCATCTTCCTTCCCCAACTTCCCCGGTTCTTGACCTTGTCCCTTCGGGATAAATTATTAAACAATGCCCCTTTTTTAAATAACTTATTGACTCTTCCAGCGATCTTTTTTTTGATTCCTCGCTTTTCCTGTTGAGATGGATTACTCCGGCGATAAAATAAAGAAGATAAAGAAAAACTTTTATAACGCCCCTATAACTGTCCACCTGCCCTATAAAATGGAATGTCTTGGGCACACAAACATATCCGGTAGCCATTTCATCCATATGGCTCTGATGATTAGCCATCAAAATAAAATTGCCTTTCCGGGGAACGTTTTCCAGCCCCCTGACTTCCTTTATGAGAAATTTATCAACCAATGGTTTTACGCAAATTTTGCAAAACCAAGACATTATAAAATTCATAAATTTTTAAAGTAATTTTTCTGAAGCGGTTCTGACCGCCTCTTCAATTCCTTTAACAATGTCGTCTATTATTTCTTGGCAAGTTTTAATTTCTTTTATCCCTCCGGCGCAAATTCCGCAAAGCAGGGGAGACTGATCAATATTTCCTGTTTCCGCCCGCGATCCGGCGTATTTCTCGGCTTTTATTTCTTCCGGGAAAGGATTTTTCGCTTCCAATTCTTTAACCTTTTCGGTCAAGGCGTTCTTAAGCATCCTTAAGGGATGACCGGTAAATCTGGCCACAGGAACGATATCTTCATCAATAGCGTCTATTATGGCTTTTTTGTAATTTTCATGGACCTGGCATTCTTTGCTGGCCAAAAATCTTGTCCCCATTTGGAAACCGTCTGCTCCCAAAATAAGAGCTGCGGCTGCTGTTTTTCCGTCGTAAATTCCTCCGGCCGCTACGAGGGGAATGCCTTTAAGCTTTTCTTTTGTTTGAGGAATCAGACAAAATGTAGTGTCTTCTCCGATGTGTCCTCCCGATTCTGTCCCCTCAACAACTACGGCATCAGCGCCGTTGTCTTCCATCTTTTTGGCCAGACGGGAAAAGGGAACGACGGGTATTATTTTAATCCCGGCTACCTGAAGGTAAGGAAAAATCGGCAAAGGATTTCCTCCGCCGGTAAAAACAACTTTTATTCTTTCTTTAATTATCACTTTCAATAAATCAGCGGCCGCCAGATTCTGCAACAACAAGTTAACGCCGAAAGGCTTATCAGTAAGTTCTTTCGTTTTTTTTATTTCCTCCTCAAGCCATTTGGAAGGAAAAAATCCGGAACCGATAACGCCCAGCCCTCCGGCATTGGAAACAGCTGAAACCAATATGGATTCAGAAACGCCGGCCATTCCTCCTTGGATTATGGGATATTTAATATCTAAAAGTTTTGTCAGTTTATTGTTTTCAAACATATGTTTATAAATAAAGCGGTTCCTTTTTTAATGTTTCATTTGCCTCATCGACCAATTCCTTTATTAATTTTTTGACTGTAGTCATTTCTTTGACTCTCCAAACATTTTCTCCGGCGAAAACCAAGCCGTTTTCCACATCGCCTTTGCGGGCGTTTTCCAAAGCCTTCAAAATACAATATTTTTTATTGCAAACCGTTATGCATCTCTGGCATTCTTTCGGATCGGGTTTAGGCCCCTCTCCTCTCAAAACTTTTTCTATGAACGTCGTCTTCACCGCCCTTCCCGGCAATCCGGCCGGAGAGGGGACAATAACTATATCTTCTTCCCTGGCTTTTATATGGACGTCTTTAAAGTTCTGATGAACGTCGCATTCTTCAGTAGAAACAAACCTTGTCGCCATCTGGACCCCCTTAGCTCCGATCTTCAACATTTTCACAATATCGCTCCCTGTAAAAATCCCTCCGGCGACGATTACCGGAATTTTAACCGCTTCCACAACTTCTTTAAGAACGTCCTCTGTTTTCCTAAATGGACGAGGCGCCGGAAAACCAAGATGCCCGCCGGCTTCCTTACCTTCAACAACAATTGCAGTGGCGCCCATTTGTTCTCCTCTTTGAGCTACTTTGGCTGACGAAGCCAAACAGAATATAGGGGTGTGATATTTCTTTCCTAATTCAAAAATATCTTCCCTAAATCCGGCCCCCTGGATAACCAAATCTATTCCTTCCTGCATAGCCACTTCCAGCATTTCTTTAAAACGGGTCATCATTCCCATAATATTTACTCCTATCACCCCTCCTGGTCCGGCTATTTCTCTGGCTTTCCTGATTTCTGTTTTCACTTCTTCAGGGTCCATCATTCCGGAAATAGCGATGATGCCGATGCCTCCCTCCTTAGCAACATTGCCGGCCAGATTATGAAGAGAAACTCTGACAGCCATTCCTCCTTGAATTATAGGATATTTAGCGAAGATATTGCCTATTCTCAAGGGCGGAAGTTCAGTTATGGCCACCGGCTTTCCTCCAGCGCCATATTTTTCTTTAAATTCTTCTTTATCAACAACTGCCACGACAAATCGGACCTCGCATTTTCTGTCTTCTCCGACATATGCTTCTCCCTTGAAATTAGCAACTTTGTCTCCGTAAAATCTAACCAGCTCAACTTTATATTTTATTTTATCGCCGGGGAAAATCGGCTTATAAAAGAAAACGCTCCTTACCTGATAAGCGAAAAGGTGTTTTTTCTCGTTTCCGGCACCCATTTTTTTTCTCAAAAGAATAGTTCCGATTTGAGCGATTCCTTCAACAACTAAAACGCCGGGCATAATCGAAAAACCGACGAAATGTCCTTTGAAAAATTCATCTTCAGGAGAAGTATTTTTGTATCCTGTTATCGTATCTTCTGTAATGCTCTCCACTTCATCAACCCAAAGAAATGGTTCGCTATAGGGAATAATCTCTTTAATTTGTTTTTTATCTAATATCATAGGAATTAGGAATTAGTATAAGCCACCGTTGACATTAATAACTGCTCCGGAAATAAAACTGGCTTCGTCTGACGCTAAAAAGCTTACGGCATTGGCGATTTCTTCCGGTTTGCCGAATCTTCCAAGGGCAGTAAGTCTTTTGGCCCCAACCCTTACTTCTTCCGGCAAATTTTCCGTCATCGGGGTTTCAATAAAACCCGGCGCCACAGCATTAACATTACAGCCGAATCTTCCTATTTCTTTAGCCAGAGACTTAGTGAAAGCAATTACTCCTGCCTTGGAAGCGGCGTAATTTGTCTGCCCGAAAGACCCTATTTGTCCATTGACAGAAGAGAGGCTGATAATTTTTCCTTGATTGGGGATCAGCAATGGCAACATTGCCTTTGAACAATTAAAAACTCCTGTCAGATTAACATCTATCACTTTCTGCCATTCCTCTGTTGTCATTTTTGCCAAAGTCCTGTCCTTGCAGATGCCGGCGTTATTAACCAAAACATTCAATCCGCCGAATTCTTTTTGAATATCTTGAGCCATCTTCTCAACATCTTCCATCTTAGAGATATCTGCCAAAAAATATTTGGCGCCATTGCCGAGTTCTCCAACCAGTTTTTTCAAATTTTCTTCTACGAAAGCGATGTCATTCAAAGCCACCTTCGCTCCTTGAGAAGCGAACTTTTGAGCTATGGCCTTGCCGATGCCCTGCGACGAACCTGTTATCAAAACCACTTTGTCTTTAAACATATTTTTTTTATTTTATTTTTTAATTTTTTCAGCCATAGGCTGATCCGCCTCTGGCGGAAATTTTTTACTCTTACCGATTAATTTCCAACCGAGGGGCAATAAAAGTCCTGCCAATAAAACCTTCAAGACCTCTCCGGGGAGAAAAGGAATCAACCCGGCTGCCAATAACCTGTCTGCCGGGACAAATCTAGCTAACCATAATAAACCGAAAAAATAAACAATCGAAAGCCCGATGATCATGGCCAAGCCGGTTGTTATTAATTTCCTATCCCAGCCCCTCTCCGCTAATTTTCCGGCAATAAAAGCGGCAAAAATAAAACCGACGATATAACCCAAGGTAGGGGACATCAAGTAAGCCATTCCTCCTCCCAGAGAAAACCAAAGAATTCCGGATAAACCCCCGAATAAATAAGTTATTTGCGATAAAGCCCCTCTTCTCGAACCCAATAAAAGTCCGGAAAGAATAACAGCAAATGTCTGCATTGTTATCGGCACGATCCCTATCTGAAGTTTTATTTTAGCGCAAACCGCAGTCAGCAAAGCAAAAGAAACCACCAAAACAACATCCCTTACAATTACATGGGCCTTAATTGATGTGCGAGGCAAGATAACGCCTATAAAGGTATTCTCAAATGTTTGATTCATAATTTTTAATTTTTAATTTTGGATTATATTCCCAGTTTGTCTGCTTCAATTTGGACTTCTTTAATACTCCTGCCGACTACAAGGATGTTTTCAAGATTTATTTCCTTAAGAAATGCCGGCAAGTTCTTGATCATAGCTGTTTCCGCGAAAACCCTATCCAAATTAAAAGAATTAAAACTTGCCAAAGCCAAGCCGAAATAAACATTCGCTTTATCTTGTCTTTGAATGTAAATCGCTTCCGCCACATTCAAAATTTCAGGGAGGACGCCGATGATTTTTTTAGTTACCTCTTCTTCGTCGTGAAGATATTTCAACCCTAAATAAAATTCTTTTTTAGCTAATTTCAGCAAATTCTCGGTTGCGCTTATTATCCCTTTTTTGGCATTCAACCCCAAGATGGGTAAATTGATAATTATATCGTTTGAAAAAGCCAATTCAGAAATATCAGCCCCGCCTTTTTTCACAAATCCTTTTTCAGCCAAATCAATCGGCTCCACTTTCTTATTCTTACAAACATCGACTAGTTGAGACTTGGTTGCTGAAACGCCGGCAGGAACGTCATTGAAACTTTGAGCAACGATCTTGATATTTTCGCTTTTTGCTCCTTTGCTTAACAAATAATCAATCATTGCTTCCAAAAATTGAGGACTGGTGTTTTCAGCCAGATAAGGATGCTTGGAAGAATTAATGCTC
>Ga0100388_10002934_pt1 | contig 14616 bp, 14 predicted proteins | sample CryGeymeta201512_FD_81536 | JGI IMG/M metagenome (GOLD analysis project Ga0100388, IMG submission 81536) | Groundwater microbial communities from Crystal Geyser aquifers in Utah, USA - Crystal Geyser metaG 2015-12 | ecosystem: Environmental > Aquatic > Deep subsurface > Groundwater | place... | reverse complement strand
TAAAAATGGGCAAACAGTATTCGGCTGAGAACTCTGCATTTTTTGCAAACTCGGAAGCATTTCATGGTGAAGCATGCTCGATTTTCGGCGGTCCATATACAGTTACGCATCATAAATCATCGCTGCTTATTGCGGGATATTATTCGTTTTATAACGCCGGCAGCGGCACGAATCAAAGTAATCACATGTACAAACTGGGTCCAATTCATCAAGGAATTGTTGAACGCGGATCGAAAACCGGTTCGTTTTGTTACCTGCTTTGGCCTTGCAGAATAGGTCCATTTACTACTGTCCTCGGTAAACATTATTCAAACTTCGATACTTCAAATCTTCCCTTCTCTTACATCAACGAAGAAGATGGTAAAAGTTTTATCACACCTGCGATGAATATGTTTACAGTTGGGACAAGACGCGACAGCAGGAAATGGCAGGCAAGAGATCGGCGCTTAGATCCGGTAAAATTAGATTTAATAAATTACAATCTTTTCAATCCGCTAATTGTTGGAAAGATGAATAGCGCTATAACTGAATTGAATGAACTTTATGAAAAAACTCCGAAGGATAAAGAAACAATAAACTATAAGGGAATAAACCTTAGACGTCTCTTACTAAAAGCTTCACGTAAATATTATGAAATGGGGATTAAAATATTTATCGGGAATTCTGTAGTTAAGAAATTAGAACATTTAAATGAAAATTCATTATCGTCCCACGTTAAAAATTTATTGCAAGCAGATACTTCAAACGGATTGGAAAAATGGTTAGATATTGCCGGACTGCTCACCCCGGAATCTTGGGTGAACTTGTTTGTTAAAAATATTGAGGAAGGAAAAATTAAAAGTATTGAAGAGATTCATTCATCACTTAAAGAAATGCAGCGGAATTATGACACAAACGAATGGAACTGGTGCGCCGCGTTAATAGAACAAAAGTATAATATCAAAATTGAAGAGATAACAAATGCAATTCTCAAAGAAATTATTGAGGATTGGAAGACTAATCTTACACGCCTTAATAATATGATTATACAGGATGCGACTAAGGAATTTGACTCATTCGCAAAAATTGGTTATGGTATTGACGGCGATGACGAAGTGAAAAACTCCGACTTTGAATCGATACATGGAACGATTGAAGGGAATAGTTTTATTTCCGAAATTAAAAAGGAATCGGAGGAAGCTGGAAACAAAGCAGATAAACTTCTTCAGCGTTTGGCAAGTTTAGTTTGAGCGCCGAATTTAATGTGAACTTTTAAGTTCAATTATCATTAGTTGTTAATTATGAAAAAATGAAAAACATATAACAAATAATATGTGATCAAAAAGTGAGTAGTAATGAATGAGTGAAACGATGCAAGAGTTTAAAGAATTTGCAAAACATCTTTCCGATGTAAGCGGAAAGGTTATAAAAAAATATTTTAGAGCTGGAATAAGATTTGAAACAAAAGCAGACTTGTCTCCCGTAACTATTGCAGATAAAAAAGCGGAAGAAATTATGCGTGAAGAAATTATGTATCACTACCCCGATCACGGAATACTCGGCGAAGAATTCGGCTCGCATAATAAAGAGGCAGAATTCATGTGGGTGATAGACCCGATAGACGGCACAAAAAGTTTTTTATGCGGCGCTATAACTTTCGGAACGCTAATTGCTCTTTTGCATAAGGACAGCCTGTACTCGGAGTAATAAACCAACCCGCGCTAAATGAGTTTTTAATTGGCGATAACTTTTCTGCCGAATTAAACGGCGTAAAAGTAAAAGCACGCGATTGCGATAAATTAGAGGAAGCTGTACTTCTCACAACAGATCATCTAAACATCAAAAAATATCAGGACATCAAGAAGTTTGAAGTATTGATCGAGAAAGTAAAACTTTACCGCAACTGGGGCGATTGTTACGGCTATTACCTTCTGTCAACCGGTTTTGCAGATGTGATGATTGACCCGATAATGTCGCCCTGGGATTTACTTTCTTTAATACCAATCGTGAAGGGTTCGGGTGCTGTTATAACAGATTATCATGGTAATGACCCGGTAAATGGAACTAGCATTATTGCAGCTGCAAAAGGGATTCATCATAAAATTATTGAACTGTTAAATTAAATCCGCACAAAAAGAAAAATAAGAATCATAAATATTGCGCCAATAAGAGCTGTTATTTTTTTTTCTTTAATGTTGAATAGCCCTATCATTACAAAGGCAGAGTTTAAGAGAAGCAGCGCAGGCTGCAATGAAAACAACTCCATAAATTCCGGTATCCGGTTATTCAAAGCGCCCAATTCGTATGTTGATTTTAGGGGAATTGTTACAAAATACGAAAAGAAAAAGAACACTGTAATCAGTGATAATTTTCTAATTTTATCTTTTTCGTTAAAGTAATCAAGCCCCGTCCGGATTCCGAAAAGTAGACCTGCAAATAGAGTGAAATAAAAAACAGACAAAATTGAAACGGGCACATCACCAATAAATTTTAATTGCACAACTTGTTTCCCGGGAAGAATATATTCTTCGCCGGCGTGTATTAATTTAATGCGGTACTCAACAATAGCGCCAGGCTTTTGCGCAGGAATATCGGCGTACAACTCAACATTTTTCCATTTCAAATTTTCTTCTTTCCATCCAGGGTCATTTTCAGTTCGCCAATTCAGCTTACCTCCTAAATTTTTAACATCGCTTCTTATAAAAAAATGATACGGTTCATCGCCGTATTGAACTTTATCAAATTTATAAGAAACCTTGCGTCCATCTATTCCGAAAGTGCCGGTTACAGGATAGTTTTCGTTTGTAGCGCTTTCAAAATAGCCTGCAATGAAAGTTATTATAAGCGCTGCCGCCCAGAGTATAATTGAGTTCTTCATAAACTTTTAATTTGTTTTATTGTAAGTTAAAAAAAGAATTGATAAAAGTTGATGGATGGGAAAAGCCGCTTATGTAAACAACAGCGGCTGAAAATAAATTTAACTAATTTTAAAGAGAAGTGCCTACTTTCAATCTTATATTTGCAAAAAGAGAAACTACCCCGAATTGTTTGTTCTTCGTCATCGAAAACACTGCAGAGGGACCAATGGCAAGGGCGCTAAATCCCCAGCTTTCAAATATCTTTTGAACCATTAGATCGACAACATATTGAGGTTTCCTGACGTTACTATTAAACATCGCATCGAATCTAAAATCAAAAGTGCTGCCGGCAAGTGAAAGCTCTCGTCCGGAGTAACCTACATGCATTTCACCAATATAGCGAGCCACATAAAATCTGCCTCTTGTAGATCCAAGGGAACTTAGCGGATACCGGAATTCCCAGTTAAAATATGAACGATCTAATATTTTAACTTTATAGTGCAGAATGTTATTCTCCTCCCATTTCTTACGCTGGGAAATAGTTGGGGCTGATCCTACACTTGTGTATCCAACTTGAAAGAAATTTCCGAATGGGATTACGTAGCCAACCTGTATCCCATTTGTAACGTAAAGGTTGTGCTGATTATTTTCCGTTTTAAGGTCTGTAATTGCATCTACCGAACTATAAAGTCCTCCCCAAAATCCAAGAATATGGAAGTTTGCTTCTATCATATTGGTCTCCAGCACACCCGAATAAGGAGTGCCCACTCCAAACGAAATGCCGATGTCATTTTTAATCGGAGCACCAAATCTTTCGCCTCCTTGCAGTTGAAGAAATGGATTAATGTAATGCCGGGAAGAAGTAATTTGTGTAAGAGTTGGAGGTTCTACTAATTTTCCAATCCTCATTTTTGCAAACACACGCGTAAAGACACTTATAAAGCCGATGTTCTCATCCAGGTTAATTTTAAATGGAAACATTATAATTCTTGCTCTTAATTCGGGACTAAAAGCCAGGAACGGATATAAAGTTCCTTTGATTGATACTGTTTGATTGTTCGGATCTCTCAAATCTGCAATTATTTCAGCTTTGGGATCTGGTGGATCAATGAAAACTTCGTTCTGTATTTTTATGAACAAGCTGTCATCTAAAGGCTCCATCTGGTAATATTTAACTGCCTCTTCATCCTCTTGAGCATACACAAATGCCAAAGGCGCTATAAAAAACAGCGCAATAATATTCACTGAAAGAAAATATTTTTTCATTTATGACCTTCTATTATTATCTATTAAAATCTGTGAAATAAAATGCGTCGCCAACCTGCACTTTGTCTTTAGTTCTTTCATCAATTATTGTAAAGAAAAAAGTTGTTTTATAACGTCCGTTAGTTTCAGCCGCATCGCCGTGTTTGTCCAACCATTCATCAAAGCGATCCGAATTTGACGCGAGTTTAAGTGAAACATTATATACTAAGTTTCCTTTAGAATTTGTAACCGGTCCTGTTACGGAAATCGGACCGGAATATGATACTTTTAATTGTCCGGGACGTTCATCCAAAATAGTTACATTAAATACTGTAACACGCTGAAGGTCCTGAACGTAAATATCTGTTCCGGTCATCTTTGTTGTTGCCAAATCAATTTTAACTTCCGGAGGACGATTTGGAACCACTTTCACTCTTTCCGTTTGCGAGCCGAATTTTACAATTACTTCCTTTTGATCCGCAAGGTCAAATCTTTTTTCGCTTCCAGCCGGTATTGTTGTAATGACGCTGCCATTTCCCGGATCAATAATTTGAACAGGCACATTGCCTGAATTTTTCGTTGTGTTCCATGTGTTTTGAATAAATGATTGCGTTATCGAAATAGGCGACTGAAGTTTCGTCATCTCGGGAACTTTTTCTTCTTTTTTTACTATTTCTTGTTCTTCTTTCGGTGGAGGAAGTTCTCTTATTTGTTGGTTAAGGGCTTCCATTTTTTTTGAGATCGAAACAAGTTTTTCTCTAAGTTCTCTGTTTTCGAAAACAGCATTAGTATCAAGTTTAATGTCAAACTTAACGCCCTGCGCATAAAGAGAATCTATTAGCGTTACGAGTGAGTCTCGAACGCTTTTATCTATCGCTTCATCAGTTGACACTACACGGTGCAAATTCAGATCAGCGCCTTTCAGCGCTAATACTGCAATCACAAAAATGTAAAGCACCTGGTAAATAATAAATTTACTGTCTCTATTTTTAGCTATCATAATTTAATTTCTTTAATTTACTTTTTAATAACTATTGATTCTAACGATCTCAAACCGGCAAGGGTTTTCTCATCGCTCAACGCTACGGAAGCCTTCGTTATCGAATCGGTAAGTGTTTTAAGTTGTTCGATTTTCTTTTCACTCAGGCTTTGCGCATTGTTTAACTTATCAATAATGCCATCCACAGCGGTAAAGTTTGTAAGTATAATTGAACTTAGCTTCGATGTTTGTTCGAGCGAATTTTTATATGCCTCAATATCTCTATCCGATATTTCCGGTATAAATTTCAATCTGCTTTCAAAGTTATTGTTTCTCTCAAAAAGTTTTTTTGCGTTGGCGGTTTGAATTTGCGAAAAATATTTTTCCCGTGTGTCTTTTATGTGCAATACAACTCTTTGAAATTCAACTCCAAGCTGGTCCAAAACCGGGTCAAATAATTTGCCGAGGGCCAAAATAATTAGGGACTTTATTTCAAAAGGCACAGAAAGCCCAACAAACACTTCTTCTCCAAGTTTTATACTTAACAACAATAATGCTGCGCCTATTAATGGGAAAGCTGTTGAGATGCTGTCTATAATATTTGAGTACGAAGAAATTATTCTGTCGATTGTTTCTGATGCAGGCGTACGATTTACTTCAACTAAAAGTTTGTTATAAGCTAAATATGCCATAAAAATATAAAAGGCATATACAACAATCGGAAGCCACCAAAAACTATAAGGCACTACGGCATCTGTTGCGGGCTGCCACGTCGGAAATAAGCTCTTGGCAATATTATTAGAAATATTTCCGAACAAAGGTACCTTTGAGACATCTATAAAAAACGAAATTAGTAGAGCAATAAAAGAGATAATCGCCGGTTTATAGATGATTGAAAATTTTATTTTTTGAAGAACATCTTTCTTGTAGCTGTTTACTTTATTATCAAGTTCCTCAAATTCATAATTACCATTACTGCTTTTCGGGTTTTCTGATCCGTTAGCATCGATAGAAGTTTCTAACATTCGTTTATCCTTTATTGTTTTCTCGTATAGTAAATCAATTCTAATGGAAGGGGACAAAAACATCTCTTTTAATATTTGGCATGTGAGAAAAATCATTCGTCCTAAGCTTGACAAACTCCCGCGGATAAGGACAAGCAGAGCCAGATGATTGAATTGAATGATAATCATTAAAGACAGATTAATGCGTAGTCTGTTAGTTATATAAAATAACTCGCACACAAATTCCATTCGAAAACCTCACTAACATCATGATCAATTTTTAATAATGCACTATCACCATGCGTTAACGTTACTTCATCCTATATACAAAACTCATCCTTTAATGAAATAACGCACATCTAACTTTTTTTTGTTCCTTCTTACGGAAACAAAAATTAAATCACTAATTTTGAAGAGTAAACTAGAAAGATTATGAATAACTCTATTCTGTATGAAATAAATGCACGCCTGTTGGTACGCCGATTCGGCGAAAAAGCAAAGTTAAAAGATATTCCCGGTGAATATTTCGAATCATTGTCAAAAAAAGGGATTAGCATAATTTGGCTTATGGGAGTGTGGCAAAATTGTTCCGATCTTATTGAACAATGCTGCTTCAGCGCTGATTTAATTTCATCTTATTCAAAAGCGCTGCCCGATTGGAGTAGAGCAGATGTAATTGGCTCTCCATATGCAATAAAGGATTACATCGTACATTCTGATCTCGGCTCATTTCACGATCTGATAGAATTGAAGAAAAACATTAATCGATTGGGTATGAAATTATTATTGGATTTTATACCCAATCATTTTGGGGCGTCAACTCCGCTGCTCGATTCTTCACCCGGTGTTTTTCTTAGCGGCGATAATATTTTATTTGAAAAAGATAAACATACTTTCTTTAAGCACGGAGATAAATTTTTCGCTCACGGCAGAGATCCGATGTTTCCGGCATGGACTGATACTGTGCAGGTAAATTTTTTCAGCGAAACAGCCCGCAGCTTACTAATCAGCAGACTGATTGAACTTACTAAATATTGCGACGGCGTAAGATGCGATATGGCGATGCTTGCTCTTAATCCGGTGTTTCAGAATACCTGGTTAGGTGTGCTTAAAGAGGAAAAACCCGAAGAAGAATTTTGGACTGCCGCAATAAAAAAAATTAAAGAAGTTAAAAGTGATTTCGTCTTTCTTGCCGAGGCATACTGGGACCTTGAATGGAAACTTCAAAAATTAGGCTTTGATTTTACATACGACAAAAGGTTACTTGAAAGATTACATAGTAATGATATTTGGGGTGTCAAAGCTCATCTAATGGCTGATGATGAATTTCAGAAAAAATCAGCGCGGTTCATCGAAAATCATGACGAACTGCGCTCTGTAACCAAATTTGGAGAAGCACGTTCACTTGCCGCAGCTACTGTAATTTCAACAGTTAAAGGAATGAAGTTTTTTTTCGACGGACAGTTTGAAAGTAAAAAAGTAAAAATACCGGTACAATTAGGGAGAGAGCCTCGTGAAAAGATATCGCATTTAACTAAAATATATTACAAAAAACTTTTAAGCATAATTTCGGATGATGTTTTTATTAAAGGAGAGTGGTTATTAATCGAACCGCAAAGCGCAGCAAAAAACAACCTAAGCTTCGAAAGATTTTTTAGCTGGATATGGCATTACAAAAATAATTTTAGACTTATAGTTATTAATTACTCGGATAAAACGGCTCAATGCAGGTTGCATATCCCGTTTACCATTCCCAACGAAATTATCGTTCTGGAAGATTTGCTTACAGGCGCAGAGTATATCCGCTCCACTACGGAAATAAAATCAATCGGATTGTTCATAGAGTTGAAGGCATATCAGAGCCATATTTTTTCGTTTACGCTTTAACTATGCCGACTGAGAAGAATTTGAGCCCATTTTTTATAAGCTGCCTCAGTTAAATGTAGACCATCGATAGTGAGTTCTCCTTTCAAATTTCCAAACTCATCCGCCATTTCAGAATGAAGATTAAAATATTCTAATCCTTTCCGCTCGCATAATTTGGAAATCAACAGATTCATTTCGTTTATTCTTTTGTTGGGACGATTTTCAATAGAACGCGTAGGCAGTATCGAAGTAAAATATATTTTTGTTTTCTTTAAATATGTTTGTAAAATTTCCGCTGTGTTTTCCAAAGTTTCAAGAAGCTGGTTTTTACTCCGCCCGAGAGCGAAATCGTTAGTGCCGATTAATATATAAACTATATCGGGCGCTTGGGCAATAACATCATGTTTTAATCTATTAAAAACGCCTTCCGAATTATCTCCATAAATTCCTTTGTTTAATATTTTCAACCGGGGTAAAAGTAAATCTGTTTTAAAGCTTTCCGTTATAGAATCGCCAATTAATAATATTTTCATCTTCCTCCTTGTTTAAAGCAAATTGAAATCAACTACACAAAATTTATTTTTCTAAGCTATAAAAAAACCATGGACCGATTGCCGTCCAAATTAAAACAACGACCCAAAGTCTTCCTTTAAAAATATTAAAGTCACTTAAAAGTATTTTCCACGAATGCCCCATTACAAAATGACCGAAAATAAATTCAAAAAGCAGAGTAATTATCATCCACATTAACCCTATTAATAGCGCCTGCTTCGTTGAATCAATTTGCCAGTTGGCAGTTGTCAACCAAAAGTATACTCCAAATATTACTGTGCCGGATAAAGTTGAAAGTTGGTGCGCGCCAAGTGAACTTAAAAACCGGGTATAAAGTTTTTCTCTTATAAATCCGTTAATAATTGCTAAAACAACCATCGGAAACCAAAGAAGAAAATAAATCAAGTAAATATTCATTAGAAACCCTTTCGAGTATAATTTTTTTAACTACTCAAATTTATAATCAACAGGTATTAAAAGACAGGTATGAGCAATCTAAATTGAAACTTATATAAACCTTCTCTATATGACTTTCAAATGGATAAAGAACCCGGAATTAAAAACGGAATTTTTTCATACTTCTAATTTCTGTAATCTGATAACTGTTTTAATGACTTCTCCATATTGCCATGTCCTGCTTGATGCGGGTGCTCTTCCAATTTATAAATTATGTGATGATTGTTTTGTTTATATTTTCGCTTCAATTTTTATGGAATATTAATGCCTCACGTTGGTGAACTTAGCGCTCTATTGACGGCGGTCTTTTGGTCAATAACTTCCTTTGCATTTTCTTCGGCGTCTAAAAAACTTGGCTCGCTTACACTCAATATAAATAGAATGATGCTTGCATCAGTGTTTTTAGTACTCACTATAATTGTTTTAGATTTTGATTATCGTCTCTCCGCAAATCAAATTTTAAATCTTGTGCTAAGCGGAATTGTAGGATTAGTAATTGGCGATACTTTTTTATTCAAATCATTTCAATACATCGGTGCAAGAATCGGAATGCTGCTTATGGCATTATCTCCGGTAATGAGTGGAATGCTTGCCTATATTTTTCTCGGTGAAGCTTTATCTTTCTGGGCAATTACAGGTATGTTAATTACAATAGGCGGCGTGGTGCTTGTTGTGTCCGAACGAAAAGAAACTCCCTCTTCCGAATATAAAATAAGCAAGATCGGAATTTTCCATGGATTGATGGGCGCACTCGGACAGGCAGGCGGATTAATCTTCGCTAAATTTGCTTTTGAAGAGGGCGAAGTAAATAAAATGGTTGCCACGTTTGTGAGGATTTTTTCATCCGTAATAATTATTACTATTCTTGCCGTTCTCGCAAAGCGGTTTAAAAATCCTATTAAAGTTTACAAAGAAAATCCGAAAGCAATAGCAACAACAGCAGTAGGAACATTTTTTGGTCCTTACCTTGGCATCACATTCAGTCTTATTGCGATAGCCAATACTAAGGTTGGTATAGCGGCAACTTTGATGTCAACAATGCCTATAATTATGCTGCCAATGGTTAGATATTATTTTAAAGAAAAACTATCCTGGCGTGCAATCATCGGAGCATTTATAGCCGTTGCGGGTGTTGCAATAATATTTTTAAGATAATGATTCTCCCAGAATCTTATTATAAATCCGCTGAGTATTCTGATCAAAGCAGATAAATATTACTTTCTCAATCAAATCATTTTGCTTTAAGAAATCTTTTACTTCTCTTACTGCTATCAATGCAGCACGCTCCTGAGGGAAACCATATATGCCTGTGCTTATAGCCGGGAATGCAATTGATTTAATATTATTTTCAACAGCAATTTTTAAAGACGACCGGTAGCAATTTGCAAGCAATTCATCTTCGTTATTGTTTCCACCATGCCATAGCGGACCGACCGTGTGAATCACATTTTTTGCGGGAAGATTATATCCTTTTGTAATTTTCGCATCGCCGGTTGCGCAACCCTTCAACGCTCTACATTCTTCTAACAGTTCTGCACCGGCAGCGCGATGGATTGCACCATCCACTCCGCCTCCGCCAAGCAAAAAAGAATTGGCTGCATTTACAATTGCATCAACATTAAGTTTGGTTATATCGCCAAGCCGGATTTCAATTTTGTTATTCATTCATCTGCCTTTTTAATTTTTAACATTCATGTTGGTTGAATATTAAAAATAAAATTTGTTATTAAAAAATTAATGCAGACAGATTTGAAATTAATTATGGAATCCTCTCAGTATAAATTTTGTCACCTCAAACTCGATTATTATTGCCTTAACATTCATATCCTTGTAACTAACCTTACACAAGAACATAGGTCGAAACTCTGTTTCAACCGAAAAGACAATAAATTAAAACAAAATCCATGAGCAATTCAGAGAATCGCCTAACTGTTTTCAGCTTTTTGCGTAAGAAGACCTTGTAAGTTGACGTGGTGAATTGGCAGGATATGGGTGAAAAAAAACGATTAGGTCAAAAGATTAAGAATTGCCCATTTATTTAACATTCAGTATCACAAAAAAGAAGAAATTATATTATCACTGTTGAGAATTTTCCGAATCCAACTGTTGAAAATTTTACATTTAAGCATAGCAACTATTAGCCTATCAAACAAATTCGCATAATCCTATTTTAACATTCTTTCGCACGAAAATGGCATAATTTTAGAGCACACAAAACGGTGATTTTAATAATATGATTAAAATATTCTCGCATTTCTTGAAAGGAATGGAAAATGTCTGGCAAAAGTCGTCGCGATTTTCTCAAAAAATCTGCATTAATCGGGGCTGGAGTTGCAGGGTTTTCAACAACAACTTCAAAAGCAGCGCCTAAAAATATTTTATCGGAAGACAGAATGGGGGTGTTAGTTGATACAACTGCTTGTGTCGGCTGCCGAAATTGTGAATGGGCTTGCAAGGATGCTCATGGTTTGCCTGCCGGTAATTTAGAGTCCTACGAAGACAGAAAAATCCTCGAAACAAAAAGAAGACCCGATCACACAGCTCTCACAGTTGTTAATGAATACCCTCACGGAAAAAATTCAAATCTTCCCATTGATTTAAAAGTTCAATGTATGCATTGCGATCATCCGGCGTGTGTTTCTGCCTGTATTGTCGGCGCTTTTTCTAAGCAAGAAAACGGCTCGGTTATTTGGGATACCGATATGTGTATCGGCTGTCGTTATTGCATGGCTGCTTGTCCGTTCCAGATCCCGGCGTTTGAGTATGATAAAGCGCTCAATCCCTTAATTATGAAATGCGATTTTTGTTTCGAAAGAACAAAAGAAGGAAAACTTCCGGCGTGCGTAAGTATTTGCCCTGTTGAAGCGCTAACATACGGACCAAGAACCGAACTAATTAAAATTGCCCGGAGCCGCATTAAAAGAAATCCGGCTCGTTATGTTGATCATATTTTTGGCGAGTATGAAGTTGGCGGAACTTCATGGATGTACCTGGCAAGTAAAGATTTTAAGGAACTTGATTTTCCAAATCTTGGGAAAAATCCTGCACCCGGCGTTTCCGAATCAATCCAGCATGGAATATTTGCGTACTTCGTTCCTCCGGTTTCTTTATACGCATTGCTTGGGGGAATTATGTGGATTACAAAACGTCGTAAAGAATTAGAAGAGGAGGGAAAAATATGAACCACGAATTAGTTAATCCCGTGCCCATTAAACATAAATTTTTTACTCCGGGTGTAATTGCTCTTGTAATCATTGCGCTCAATGGTTTAGTTTTTTTAATGGGAAGATTTTTCTTTGGGCTTGGTGCGGTTACAAATCTTAATAATCAGTATCCTTGGGGGTTATGGATTGGCGTTGACGTTGCCGCTGGCGTAGCGCTTGCTGCAGGTGGATTTACAACTGCAGCACTTGGTCATGTTATGCACAGGGAAGAATATCACGCCATTGTTCGCCCTGCATTATTAACGGCAATGCTTGGCTACACTTTTGTTGCAATGGGTGTTTTTGTTGATATCGGAAGATGGTACTTCATCTGGCATCCGCTTGTTATGTGGAACGGTAACTCAGCTTTGTTTGAAGTTGGTATTTGTGTTATGATTTACATGAGCGTTCTCTACATTGAGTTTCTTCCTATTGTTACTGAAAGATTTATCGGTAAAGTAAATTTACCTGGATTTCTTTCCAGCTTGAACAAACTTGTAGATAAAATATTAAGATTGCTTGACCGCGGGCTTTCAAAAACTATGTTCGTTTTCATAATTGCAGGGGTTGTTCTCTCTACACTTCATCAATCATCACTCGGCACTTTAATGGTTATTGCCGGACCTAAGATGCATCCGCTCTGGCAAACTCCTGTGCTGCCTCTGTTGTTTTTATTATCGGCAATAAGCGTCGGTTTACCGATGGTGATTTTTGAATCTCTCATTGCTTCCCGTTCACTTAAATTAAAACCCGAAATGCATATTCTTTCAAGATTAGGATCAATGATAGCGCCTATACTTGGAATTTATCTTGCTTTTAAAATAGGCGATATGTTCATCCGCGAAACGTTTGTGTATCTTGGCGAATTTAATACCGCAAGCGTGATGTTCACAATAGAAATTTTGTTTGGAGTTGTAATTCCTTTAAGAATGTTCCTTTCGCCAAAAGTTTTGAAATCACCTCCGCTGCTTTTTACAGCCTCTGCACTTGTTGTTTTCGGAGTATTGTTAAACCGCATTAACAATTTTGTTGTTGCTTACACTCCGCCTTATTCAACCGAATCATACTTCCCATCATTCGGTGAGATTTCCGTAACCGTTGGATTTGCAGCAATGTTAGTTCTTGCATACAGGTTTATTGTATTAAATTTCCCCGTAATAAGTTTACCGGGCAAACATACTGCTCAGCCCACAAAATACTCTATCAGAGGAGTAGAAAAATGAAAAAGATTTTAGTTCTTGTAGTCGCATTAATTTTAACGGTTGGAATTGAAGCACAGCAAAGCCCTGGTAAAAATCATTCGAAGTTGAATATCAGCTGCAAAACATGTCACACTTGCGATGTTCCGACAAAAGATGAACCGTGCCTTGTTGCATGCCCCAGAGAAAACATAGTAACGGTTTATCAGAAGCCTGAGGAAACTCCGGAGCTTATTGTTATAGATCAGTTAAGCGATAGATACGAATCCGTTCATTTTTCTCAGAAGATACATGCGCAGATGTCTGTTATGTCCGGCGGCTGTGAAAACTGTCATCATTTCAACACTTCAGGACCAATATTGAAATGTAATAGTTGCCACGAGACATCGAGGCAACGGGACGATGTAAGCCTTCCGGATCTGAAGGGCGCTTATCACAGGCAATGTATGGATTGTCATCGCGAATGGAGTCATGAAACAGGTTGTAATTCGTGTCATACTTTAAAGAAAAATTTAACCGATACAAAAAGGGATAACGATAAGAAAAAGTATACAGGAAAAGATCATCCTCCAATATTAGAACCTGCTCATATTTCTTATCAAACAAATACCGATAAAGGAAAGCTTGTAACGTTTTATCATGATGATCACACAAAGAAATTTGGAATAAGCTGTGTAAGCTGCCATAAACAGGAAAATTGCACCAAATGTCACGATGTAAATAGAGAATCAAACGACAAACTAAAAACCGTAAGCACAAAAAAGACGTTTGAAGAGCAGCATAAAAATTGTATCAGTTGTCATAAAGAAGACAATTGCAGCAGTTGTCATAGCAGCACAAAACTTGAACCGTTTGATCATGCAAAGAAGACCGGCTGGGCGTTAAGCAAGTATCATATAAATCTTTCGTGCGCAAAATGTCACGGATCAAAACTTCCGTACAAGAAAGTTAACAAAAACTGTTCGAGCTGTCATCAGGGATGGAATGCGGAAACATTTAAACATTCGGTAACAGGTTTGCAGCTTGATGAAATACACATAGAACTCGGTTGCGAAGACTGCCATGAAGAAAATAATTTTGCGAAAAAACCGGGCTGCGATGGCTGTCATGAAGATTTTAACTATCCCAAACAGAAGCCGGGAAAAGTGGTTGGAAAATAGTAATTGAATGTCATTGCGAGTTACCAATAAAGGCTATTGCCTTTATTTATCAAAAGAATGACTTTATCGTCATTGCGAACGAGTCTTCGAGTGAAGCAATCTCAGTTCTAAAAGT
>Ga0100388_10002928_pt1 | contig 14624 bp, 1 predicted proteins | sample CryGeymeta201512_FD_81536 | JGI IMG/M metagenome (GOLD analysis project Ga0100388, IMG submission 81536) | Groundwater microbial communities from Crystal Geyser aquifers in Utah, USA - Crystal Geyser metaG 2015-12 | ecosystem: Environmental > Aquatic > Deep subsurface > Groundwater | place: USA... | reverse complement strand
TGCGCGTCGGATCAACCGCGCTGGGGGCGACCGTGCCTTCCTGCCACATCTGGATCACGTCCTTGAGCAGGCGCGCCTGTCCGGACGAGTCGACGTGGACCAGGAAGCGCTGCGAAAACGACTGCGGCGCGGGCTCCGGCACCACGCCGGCCTGCTGCGACTCGCTGACTGCATCGATCTCGACCTCGCCGAGCCAAAGTCCGGCCAGGCTCACTGAATCGGCCATCCGTCCGCTGCTGCCGCGTACCGGAGCGACGAACGGCTGCAGCGTATTTCCGCCAAGATGCAGCAGGCGGCGCTCGCCGAACTCGTCGGTGATCTCGATGATCTGCTCCATCCGGCTGGCACTGAACTCGCGCCGGACCACGCCCAGGGTGACGAACACATTTTCGCGCGGCGATGCATCGAGTACCAGGCTGGCCGGCAGGAACGGCCAGCCGACATCGCCGGTCTCTTGATCTTCATTGCGAAACGCGATCGGCATCGCGCTGGCCCCCAGGCGTCGGACCAGGAAACTGCCCGGCAGTGCGCTGCGATTGCGCAGCACGAAGCGGATCTCGTCGAGCGCGGCGGCAAATTCCAGCGATTCTCCCTGGTCGAGCGCGACCTCGAGCCTGCCCTGGTAGCGCGAGTTGCCCTCGGTGTAGACCCAGTAGGCTTCACCCTCCCGGATCGCCGTGCTGGCCGGGTTGACCACCTGCCACTGGCCATTGGCCTGAAGCTTGTAGACCGGCTGGCCTTGATGGGCCGGGGAGTTGGCGAAGAATTCGCCGAAGGTCGGAGGGTTGAGCGGCGCGACCGGCAGGCCGGTCAGGGTGAAGGCGTCGGTCTGCCAGCGCAGCGGCACCAGTTGCGGACGGCCGTCGAGCACGACCTGTAGCGACTCTGTACCTTCGAGCCGCACGAGATAGGCGGTGTTGGCGTTGATCCGGAACAAATTCGAAAGAAAGGCTTCAGGCCGCGGTTCCGGGAACCAGGCGAACCAGCCCTCGACATTCTGAAGGCCTTCGGCCGGATCCTGGATGAAGCGCGCCCCGGCCTCGGTTGGAATCCAGCGCCAGACGCTGGCCACCGGCAGGTTGGCGAACACCTCGGACAGGTGGTTGGCCTCCGGTTGGACCTGAACCCAGATTGCATTCCAGCCTGGCTGCAGCTCGATGGTCTGCTGATAGGTCGCAACCTGTGCCTGGGCGGTTACAGCACCCAGTAACAGGGCGACGATGCAAAGACGTGGCATGAAGCTCCTCACGATCAGTTTCCTCCAGCAGCAGTACCCGGCATCGCCGGCGGACGACGATCGTCCGAGCCGCGAGCGGGCGGCCCCGGTGGCTCGATCGAGTCGAGTGCTCCGGGACGGATTTCGAAGCCGGCCTGAGCCAGCGTTTCGGCGCGAAAATCGCGCTCCTCGTTGACGAATCGGTCGCGCAGCAAGCGCTGGCGTATCCCGTCGGCCAGTTCGTCCAGGCTACGGACGCTTTGTTGCTGGTAATCGACCAGCCGAACCAGGTAGATCCCATTCTTGTCAGATATCGGCTCGCTGATCTCACCAGCGGTAGCCAACTGCTGAGCCGTCTGGATCACGATCTGCGGATGGCTGTAGCGTGCCGGATCGTCGTCACCAACCCAGCCGAGAACGCCACCGCGGTAGCGGCTGGCCTGATGCTCCGAGTTGTCGCGCGCCAGCAGGCCGAAGTCGCGTACGTTTTCCGGCAACGCCAGAGCCTGCTCGCGCAACTCGACGACCCGTGCCAGCACTTCGGCCCGGGTCGACTCGTCGGCCTGTTCGTCCAGGGCCAGGAACAGCATCGCAACCCGCCGGCGGGCCGGAATGCGGTACTCATCGGCGTGTTCGGCATGGAAGGCTTCGATTTCGGCCTGTGCAATATCGGCAGTTTCCTGGCGCGGACGCAGATCGCGCTGCAGCACCTGGTTGACCAGGATCTGGTCGAGTGAGCGGCGCACCTCCGGCAGACGGTCGAAGCCCGCCTCCCGTGCACGCAATACCAGCGCCCTCCGATACAGCAGCTCGTCGAGCAGGGCCTGCTTCTGTTCCAGGCTGTGGAACTGGCCCGGCCGCATCCCAGCGCGCTGGCGCATCTCGAATTCGAACTCGCCCTGGGTCAGGTATTCACCATCGGCACGCGCGAGCCAATCCGCGGGTTGCGACTCGGAATCGCGTCCGGACATCCAGATCGCGGCCATGTAGCCGGCCAGCAGTCCCAGCGCCAGGGCGCCGATCAGCTTGATGTGGTTCATCGAGAAACTCCATTGGTGCCGCCAGCAGTCGCGGCGGCGCAAGCGTTGATCGAAAGCGGTTCATGTGCCGGTAAAGTTTCAGCGTCGAGTTCGACGCGCCGCAGGGCTGCAACCGGTGCGGCAAGGCCGACCGGTGCGAGCCAGATCGAATCATCGCGGTCGAACAGCTCCATCACCGAGCCATCGAGCCGCAGGCGTGGCCGGCCGCGAGCGGCCGGCAGCCAACCGCTATCGAGCAGGCCGTCACGACCGATGCCGGCCAGGCGCAGCCAGATCGCATTCGAACGCGCGCTCCGATCGAGCCAGAACAACAGCTCACCGCCGTCGGCCCGACCCTCGAGCAGACGTCCCGGTGCCGAGTTCGACAGGACCTGCAGATCCAGGCCGACTTCGACACAGCCGTCGACCGTCGACTCGGCGGCCGGAATCCGAGCATTGCTCTCGAAGCCGTCGCTGAACATCACCAGCCGAATCTCGTCCTGGTCAACCGCGATGTTGTTGAGCGGGTTGATGTCGTCTGCCGGTGGTGCAGTCGGAACCTCGACCAGCAGAGTCACCGACTGCGGCACGCTCAGGTCCAGCGCCGGATCGACACGCACCGCCAGCCGGTAGCTCAGCGAGCCGCCGCGCGGCACGGCTGCCGTATCGACGATCGCGCCGCTACCCGATGCGGTACAACTCGCGCCACCGCTTGCCTGGCAGGTCCACTCCGCCTCGAGCAGTTCGGCCGGCACCGGGATATCGATGTCGACGAAGCTGGCCGCAACCGAGCCGTAGTTGTCGATCCGGATCAGGTACTCCAGCAGCTGGTCGGGCGAAACCCAGTCGAAGCCGTTGTCGGCGCTGACCACCAGGTCGATACCGGTGACCAGGTCAATCACCAGCGATGCGCTGTTGTTCGACAGGTCCGGATCGTCACCGGAAGTCGTCATGGCCGCATCGACCGCAAGCTGGCCGGGGGCCGGCGGAACACCGGTCAGGCGCAGCTGGAGCACCCGCACCTGGCCCGGATTCAGCTGCGACACCAGGCAGCGCACGCGGGTTGGCGACGGCTGGGTACAGCCGGCTTCGGTCTGGGTCACCGGCGCGTCGAAATCGATCAGCAGTTCGACGTTGCGCGCGTTCGACGGTCCGTCGTTGACGATCGTCGCCAACAGCGGCAATGCCACCGGACCGGCCGGGTCGAACGGGTTCAGCGGCGCCTGCAGCTCGAGCCGGATGTCGGGCCGCACCAGCACCGGATCCAGCACCTCGGCCAGGTTGTTGGTCTGGTCGGGATCGAGCGCCGGTGCCAGCACCTCGGCGCTGAAGCGGTTTTGCAAGGTGCCGGTCGCGGCCGCGGAAACCTGCGCTGCAATCAGGAACTGCACCGAGCTGCCCGCCGGCATGGCGATCGACAGATCAATGCTGCCATCGCCCGTGGCCGGGCAGCTCGCGCCACCGGTGGCCGTGCAGGTCCAGCTGGCCTCCAGCAGGCTCGCTGGCAGGACATCGCTCAGACGCACCGAGGGCGCATCGCTGAGGCCGTTATTGACCGCATCGAGCAGATACTCGATCGGCAGGCCGGCGACGACCGGATCGGTCAGCGTGGTCTTGGTTACCGCGACATCGGGTCGCAGCACGACGTTGGTAATCCACTCGGCACGCTGATCGAGCGGCGTCGGATCGGTAGAATCCGGCTCCGGCGTCAACAGCACGACGTTGATCAACTGGCCGAGCAGGTCCGGGGCAATGGTCGCCTGAAGCGTAATGTCGAGCTGACCGCCGACGCGTACGTCCGCCTGGAACGCGGGCACACCACTGCCGGCCGCCGGACAGCTCGAGCCGTCACTCGGCGTGCAGGTCCAGGAAAGGTCCGACAGGGTCGCCGGGGCGAGGTCGGTGACGACGATTCCGAGTGCATCGCTGGGGCCGGCATTGGTGACCGTGATCTGGTAATCGATGACGCTGCCGGCGACCGCCTGGACCGGCCCGGTCTTGGTGACCGCGATGTCGGAGATCACGGTGATCGGGGCGCCGACCGAGGCGCTGTTGTTATCCAGATCCGGATCCGTGCCGACCGCGGGTGCAACCGAAACCGAGTTGATGATCTCGCCGCGCGCCGCCGGATCGACGGTTGCAGTCAGCGCGAACGAGGCATCGCCGATCGCACCGAGATCGACCTCGCTGTCGATGCCATCCTCCACAAAGGCTGGCATACGGCAGCGCGACAGCGCAAGCTCGGCGAAGCTCGATAGAGCATCATCACCTCCGGCCACGTGCAACCGGCGCGTGTTGCGCGCCTGTGCCAGTGCGGTTGGCTGGATTCCGTTGACCGGCTGGGTAAACCATAGCTCCAGCGTGCCATCCAGCCAGTCGCGCTTGAGCACATGCACGACCGTTCCGGCAGCGGTCTCGGCCAGCACATAGGCGCGCGACCCGGAAGCGTCGACCACCAGTGCACGGGCTCCGGTCGGTTCGGGCAGACCCTCGTAGCGACCGTCGAATTGAAGTTCGCCGCCGTCGAGCCTGCTGAAGCGCAGTACGCCAGTGTCGGTCAGCGCATAGAGATGCGTATCGCCCGGCGCAGCCGAAAGACCGCGCAGGCCATCCAGGTCGGCCAGGCCCAGATCCGCAGCACGCCAGACCCGCTCGAATCCGAGACTGCCAGTCTGATCGCTGACCGTGAAGCGGCTCAAAGCGCGCGAGGTCGAGCCGATCGCATACAACGCGCCATCGGGCGCCGGATGCAGATCGCTGACACCGCGAATTACGTTGAACTCGGGCACGATGGTGCCAATGCCGTCAGCGACCCGCTCGACAAATTCCAGCGTTCCGGTTCGCAAATCGCGCTCGAACACCGCAACCGCGTTCGACACCGCGCCGGCGACAAACACCCAGCGCTGGTCATCGGACAGAGCCACGGCACGCGCACCGCGCAATCCGGCGACGCCGTCGCCACTGACCGGTACCGTTGTGGTGTAGCTACGGACGTAGTCCAGCGGCTCGCTCAGGCTTTCTCGCGTGAACACCACCAGGCTATCGCCTGCGGCGGCAGCGACGTAGACCGACAGGCCGTCACGGCTGACCGCGACGTCGGCGGTACCGGTCATGCCCTCGATCGTGCCACCGGGTAGTTCCAGACCATTGACCATGATTTCAGCCGTGCCCAGGGTGCCGTCGCCGAGCAGCGGGAAAATCCACAGCGCATCGCCGCCGGCCGCATACAGACGTCCACCGGTCTCATCCAGCGTCAGAGCCTTCAGCGCCTCACCCGGAGCCTGTGCATTCAGAAGGTCCAGCGGCGGATTGGCGCTGCAGCTCCAGCTGCCAGTTCCGGCAAGAATGCCCGAGGCCTCAACCGGATAGACGGGCAGCGGGTCGATCACCCGTGCCGCATCGGCGTCGCTGAGGCCAGCGTTGTCGATATCGACCTGCCATTCGATCGGCAGACCGGCAACCACCGTCACCGTGTTCAGGGTCTTGTCGACGGCCAGATCCGGAGCCGGCTCCAGCGTGTCGGTGTCGGTGGCAATGTTGTCGCCCGGGTTGAGTTCCTGACCGGCGATCGGGTTGATCGCCTCGACCGTATAGACCAGCGTGCCGGTCGCATTGGCCTGAATGGCACCGTCGACCTGGTAGACCAGCCGTCCGCCGGCGACGATATCGACCTGCTGTCGACCGATCTCGCGTACGCCGTCCAGCGGGCAGCGCGAGCCGCGCTCACGCGCCCAGATGCCAATCGATGGCGCGGCATCGGCAGCGAAGCTGTACAGGTGACGCAGGTCGGGCGAGAGCGTCAGGCCTGCCGCAGCAGTCAGCACGTCGAAGTCGGGATGCAGCCAGGACTGGATCCGCAGCGGCGACTCGCCGAGCAGGCTGAGCAGCTGCAGTCCCAGCGCGTCAACCACGTAAAGGCGTGCCTGGTCCGAATCCCAGGCCAGGGCGCGCGGGGCTTCCAGACCGGGCACATCGACCGCATCGATCGCCCCGATTGGCACCAGAACCACAGGATCCGTGGACTGCTCACCCGGCACGACCAGGAAACGGCCGATCCGGTCGCTATCGCGAGCGGCCACCAGCAACTCGGTGCCATTTGCGATCACGGCCGAGGCGCCGAGCAGCGAGTCCGCCGCCGGACCGCCAAGCAGGTCGTCGTTGAGCAGCAGGTCCTCGACGACCAGACCACCGCCCGGCTGGCGCCGGAACAGGGCCAGCGACTGGTTGGCATCGGCAACCGCGGCCAGCCAGCGACCGCCGTCGACCCAGGTCAGATCGGCGACATCGTTCAGACCGTCAACCGTGGCCACTCCTTGCACCAGCAATCCGGTCTGAGTCAGAGCCCCAGTAGTCGCGTTGATCGCAAAGATTGCCAGCGCATTGTCAAGCCCCGAGGCAGCATACAGATGTCCACCCTCCGGGCTGAGCAGCAGGTGCCTGACGCCACCCAGACCCTCGATACCACCAAGCCCGTCCTGCCAGCGGGCGACGAATTCGAGTTCGCCGGTGGTCGCATCGCGCTCGAACAGCGCGATTGCATCGGAGTCGGTGCCGGCAACGTAGACGAAGCGGCCGTCGGCACCGATCACGACATCCTGAGCATTGCGGATGCCGTTGGCAGCGCTGCCCTGACTGAGAACCTGAGACGGCTGCAACAGCTTGCCGGTCAATGGATCACGGCGGAACAGTTCAAGCTGATCGCCGCCCACGGCGACCGCGAAACGCCCGTCGGCGGAAATCGCCAGCGCGTTCGGTGCCAACAGCGAGGCCACTTCGAGCGGGGCGCCGAGAACGCCTGCGGCCGGCTCTGCGGTGCAACTCCAGGTCACGTCGAACAGGGCCGGCGGGATCTGGTCCTCGATGAACACGCTGCGGACTGAGGACGGTCCGTTGTTGGCGACCTCCACAATGTAGCGGGTGCTGTCGCCGGGGGTGGAAATCACGGTGCCGTTATCGACCGAGACCACCAGGTCGGCAGCCGGCGAAAGTACCGTGTCGGCGTCGGTGGCGCTGTTGTTGCCAGGCACAGGGTCGGTGACGCCGATCCCTGCAACCGTGGCCGTGTTGACCAGGCGTCCGGTGGCACCGGCCACGATGATGCCGCTGGCACGGATCGTGACACGTCCGCCTGCGGGCAGATTGACCAGGGTGTCGAGGTCGCCATTGCCGCCGGGCAGGCACTGTGCGGCGCTGCCCTGCACGGGGCTGCAGGTCCATTGCACGGCCTCGAATTCGGGCGGGAAACTGTCGACCACACGAGCCTGCACGACGTCACTGGGGCCGCGGTTCTCGACCGTGATGACATATTCGACCAGTGTGCCCGGCGCGACCCCGCCGAGACCATCGATCAGGATCTGCTGGAAGTTCGGTGCCGCGCCGCCGGCCGGAAGTCTGAAGCCCAGCACCGCATCGCGACCCGCCGAAGCGGCATAGAGATGATCGCCATCCGCGGGCAACGCGAGTGCCGAAACCCCTTCAAGGCCGAACACTTCGCCGCCGGTCAGCGGTGCCGGGTCACCGTTGTCGACCCGGTCGATGAAGTCCAGCGCGCCGGTGTCCGGATCGATCGCGAAGCGCACGATCGCCTCGGCTGCCGCGCCGGCGACATACAGCACACCGGCCGCATCGTCGAGCAGCAGGCTGGATGCACCGGCCAAGCCGCTGGTGCCGGCGGTGCCATCCTGCTTGAAGTCGACGAAAGCCAGTGCGCCAGTCGACGGGGCTCGGGCGAAACGCGCCAGGGTTCCGGTTTCGGCACCCAACACGTAGACGAAGGCTCCGTCGGCACTGACCGCCACGTCGCGCACGCCGCCTAGACCGGCCACACCCGCGATGTTGTTGGTCAGATGCGATTGATACTGGAGCCGACCGAAGTTGCCGCTGGCCGCGGTGCGGTTGCGCGTGAACACCGCCAGGGTGTCGCTCTCGGCCCCGAGCACATAGACATTCAGTCCGTCGGACGACACTGCCAGCGCTACGGGCTGGCCCATGCCGGCCACGCCGCCGACACCGTTCTGGTCGAACTCGAGGAATTCCAGTCGTCCGTAGCTGGCCGACGTCAGGTCGGCGTCGCGATCGAAACTGACCACGGCGTTGGCGAAACCACCAACGGCGTATAGATGCCGGTCATCCGGACTCAGGGCGACAGCCCGGGCCCCGGACAGACCGGAGACCCCAGCCAGGCCATTCTGCTCGAGCTCGAGGAAATTGAGGCGTCCGGTCGCGAGCTGACGCTGGAAGCTGGCTACCGAACTCGAAACCGGGCTGGCCGCATACAGGTGTGCCCGGTCCGCCGAGATCGCGATGTCGACCACACCACTGAGACCTTCGACCCCATCGTCCCCGGCACGAGCGGCAGTGACAAAATCCAGCCCGCCGTGATTACTCGTTCCCGGATCCACGGTCCGGGCAAATACCCCGATCGCGTTGTCGGCCGCTGCCGCGGTGTAGACGTAGTTGCCTGTCGCCGCGATTGCGATCGCGCCGGCCAGACCGTCGATTTCGCTCAAGCCGTCGCTCTTGGTGATCGCCAGGTCGGCCTCAGCCGATACCACATTGCTCTGCGCGGCAGTCTGGTTGGGGTTGTCGATATCCCGCGCGGCCTCGAGGATCGCGATGTTCTCGACGCTGCCGCTGGCATTGCCGGCCACCTCCACCTGGATCGTGAAGGTAACCCGGCCGCCGGCGCCGACGTTGAACGGTACATTGATCAGTTGACCGCTGCCGCTGGCCGGGCAGAACGAATCAGCCTGGCGTTCGAACAGCACGATGCCACCCTCACCGGTGCCGGCGACGAACAGCTGGTTCAGCGCCGGATCAAGCAGCAGCCCGGTCGCGCCGCCGAGGCCTGCGGTGTTGCCGCGCAGCCCGGCAAAGGACAGTTGGCCCGATTGCTGATCGCGGATGAACCAGGCCACGGTGCTGCTGTTCGGCGAGCTGGCGTAGACATGCACGCCGTCGGCGCTGACGGCAAGACGCGACACGCCGGAAAGGCCATTGACGCCGTTGATGCCCTGGTCGACCGTGCCGAGCAAACTGAGTGTGCCGCGGGTCGCGGTTGCGCCGGTGTCGCGCTGCAGCACGATGATCCGATTGCCGAACCCGGCCGCCAGGTACAGATGTCTGCCACCGGGATCAAGGCCGACGGCCGGATCGAAGCGGCCGTCGGCCAGACCGTCCAGCTCGACCGCGAAATCAAGCTCGGTCCAGGTCTGGCGCCAGCTCAACATGCCGCTGACCGGATCGCGGTCGAACAACGTGACGCTGGCCGCCGTCGGTGACAGCGCGTAGAGGTGTTCGCCATCGGGACTGAGCACCAGCTGGTTGACGTCGGTCAGACCGGAGACACCGCCGATGCCCTGCTGAACCGAGGCCTGCAGGGTCAGGGTTCCGAACACGGGTTCCCGCTCGAAGATCGCGATCGCATCGTCATTGCCGCCGGCCACGTAGAGGAAGCGTTCATCCGGGCTGGCGATGATCGCCAAGGCCTGGTTCAGCCCGACCACGCCGCGCACGATCTCGACAAGGCCGAGCATCGGCAAGCCATTGGAATCGGCATCGACCGACAGCACGGTGATGCTGTCGGACACGCGCGAGGCGATGTACAGGAATGCGCCGTCGGAACTGGCATAGACCGCCTGGGCGCCGTCGAGTGAATCGACCAGCTGGCCCGACAGCAGCTCGCCGCTCTGGACTGAAGCCTGTGCGACCAGTTCGCCGGTGAACGGATCGCGGCTGAACAGCGATACCGCATCGTCGACCACGCTGGTCGCAGCCAGCCAGCTTCCGGTCGCGGTCGGCACCAGCGCAAGACCGGTCACACCCTCAAGTCGGGTGAATGGACCGCTGCTCGCGTCCTCCGGATCGAGGTTGCGCCAGACCTGAATCAGGTCGAGGCCGCCGGAACCCTCAGCGACACAGCTCCAGCTCGCAGTACCGGCGACAAACGCCGGGTTGGAATCGAGCGGATCACTCAGGGTCAGCGGGAAACCCGCCTCGTGCATCAGGCTGCTCGGCCCGGCATTGCTGATGGTGACGGTATAGCTCGCGGTCTCGCCTGCGGTGACCGAAACCTGGTCGGAGGTCTTTTCGAGCGTCAGTCGGCCGCGCGGCACCAGCGTCGTACTGTCGCTGTCGCAGAACTGGAACTCTGCCGGGCAACCGGGATCCGGGACACCGGCGACCTGGAAGTTCTCCGGCAGCTTGACCGCTGCGACGTTCTCCAGCGTCCCCGTGGCATCGGGCCGGACCACGCCGCTGGCGCGGTACAGAATGGTGCCGCCGACACCGATGTCGACCTGATCATTGATGATGCCGCTGCCGGCCACGGTGCACAGTGAACCGATACCCAGCCGGAACGATGCCAGCGCGCCGCTGCCGAAGCCGGCCACATAGACGTTGCGCGAGTCGTTGCTGACCGCGACTGCGCGCGCCTGGCGCAGACCATCGACACCGCCGACGGTGTTGCGCCGTATCTCGACCAGACCGGGGAAGCCGTAGCGCGAGCCGCTCGCGTTGGTATCGCGATCGAACACCAGAACCGCGTTGGAAAATTCGGCGGCGACGTAAATGCGCTTGCCGTCGGGGCTGACCACGACGTCGCGCGGACCGTTCATGAACGTGATTCCGTCGCTGCCGCTGGTCAGCAACCCGATCGGCTGCACCTGGCCGAAGGCACTGCTGGCCGGGTTGGTGACACGCCGCAGTGCAGCCAGCGAATTGCTGTTTTGACCAACCACGTAGATATGCGCACCATCAGGCGCCGAAGCCACCGCCATCGGCCGGACACCGATACTGGCAACCTGGGCCTGGACGAAGCTCAGCTGGCCGAAGTCGTCACTGCCGCTATCGGCATCGCGATTGAACACCACCAGTGCGTTCGATTGCGTGCTGACACCGAACAGTTGGCGACCGTCACTGCTGACTTCGAGGTCGCGAATGCCGTTCATTCCGCTCACCCCGGCACTGCCGCCGACAACGCGCTCGGCAAAGCTCAGGCTACCGTCGGCATGGCGCACGAAGCGCACGATCGAGGCGGCAAACGAGCCGGCGACGTAGAGATGCTGTGATGCCGGATCCATCGCCATGCCCTGGGCACCGGCCAGGCCGGTGACGCCGCCGCTGCCGTCGACGATGCGCTCGCGGAAGCTCAAGTGGCCAAAAGTCCCCGAATCCGGGTTGTTCTCGCGATCGAACACCGCGATCGAGTTGCCCAGTTCACTGGTCACGTAGACGCTGCGGCCATTGGGACTGATCAGCACGCGGCGCGGTTCGATCAGACCCTGAACACCACCGACGCCCTGGACCCAGGCTTCGACAAACTGCAGATGCTGGCCCAGGGTCCCTTCGTCCAGACCGGCGCGCGGGAAACGGTCGAAGCGCAACAGCGCATTGTCGGCCAGGCTGACGGTATAGACATGTGCGCCGTCCGGGCTGACCGCGACATCGTTGGGCGCGCGCAACAGATCGATGCCCGGATCGTCCTGCCGATCGGCCTCGAGGAAGGCGAACAGCGGTTCGGGCGCACGTCGAGCGTAGACTGTCAGCGGCGGGTTGGTACCGGATCCGAATGCCGAAGCCGCGATCAGCAGGTGTCGACCGTCCGGGGCAAACTGCACATCGACCGCACCGGCCAGGCCGCGATTGTTGCCGGCCGCGGGCTGATCGGTCGCGAAGGCCTCGGCGAATTCGAGCCCGCCCGAGATCGTGTCGCGGCGGAAGGTGTAGACCAGGTTGTCGTCGCGACTGACACCCGCCAGGTGCTCGCCATCCGGCGCGATATCGATCCGGCCGGCACCGGTAAGCGGATCGGTGACGCCAGCGGGCAAAGTCATGTCCGCAGCGGAGTAGGTGAAGCGCCGATTCAGCAGCGGATTGCCGCCGGCATCGAGGTAGTCGACCATCACCAGACGGCCGGCGGTACCGACCCGGGAACGCCCATACAGTTGCGGTGCGGTGCCGGCAACCGCCAGGCTACCGATCCGGTCATCGACGCTGAGCGTATCGACCAGCGTCAGCCGGCCGGCCGGCAATGGGCCTGCTGCCGGGTCGATCGAGAACATCGCCAGGGTCTGGCCACCGGCGAACAGCCATTCGCCGCCCGGCTCGGCGATCAGACTTGCAAGCCCGGTCGGGACGCCGTCGGTATGGGCCGCATCGAAGGTCGGCACGCCCGACACCCCGACCCGGTTGAAGATCGCGATGTTGGGCGCAGTACCGATTTCAGGATCGTTCGAGCCAATGCCGGCAACATAGATCCGGTCACTGGTCAGGGTCAGTTCACCAGGTGCCAGCGGCAGACCCTGACTAATGCTGCCAAGGAAGGTCAGGCGACCGAAATCCGGCGCTGCCGGGTTGGCCGAGCGGCTGAATGCGCTCAAGGTCGGCGGCGATTCGGCATCCGGGGTGAAATTGAAATCGGTGATCATCAGCGTCGAAATACCGAAGCCGGAGCTCTTGGAAACCGTAAAACGCAGCTGGTCACCGGACTCGACCCGGATCGTGCGCGTGCCGCTGGCCGGCTGGTTGGTGCTCAGGGTCTCGAGCTGCTGGCCGTCAATGCCGAACCGGGCCACGTAGCTGTGCGCCTGGCTCTGGGTGACGCTCCAGTCAAAACTGACCGTGCCGGCCTCGGTTGCGCCGGAATGGGTGAAGCCGGCGAAGATTGCGGCGCAGCCGTTGGCCGTAGCCAGCGATACCTCGCTGAACGAAGAGGTCACGCTGGAGCTGCCGCATCCGAAGGCCTGGGTGGTCGGCGACCAGCGCGTGGCTTCGAACTGGCCGGTAAAGTCGGGCAGGATGTCGACCGAGGGGTTGGACAGCACGTAGACGTTGAATCCGTCCGCACTGATCGCCAGGTCCAGCGGGCCATCCATGCCATTGACCACGGGACCCGGGTCGCTGGCATCGTTGAAGCCGTTGATTTCGGTCTCGAGCAGCACCACCTCGCCAAAATTCAGGCCCGGCGTGCTATTGCGATCGAAGGCATAGAGGCTGTCGGCTTCGTTACCGATGACGTAGACATGCCGCCCGTCGGGACTGACCACAACGCCATCACCGGCGGTGTCGACCGGACCGGTCAACTGCAGGAAGTCGAGATCGCCCGGAATCGGCGTGACCGCCTCACAGCTCCAGGTCAGGCTGTCGATCAGCGGCGGGAACAGGTCACTGACGGTGGCACCGAAGACGTCGTCCGGGCCGAGATTCTCGACCCGGACGGTGTAATCGATCGTCTCGCCCGGGGCGATCTCGGCACGATTGTCGGTGGTGGCGACCCGAAGTCGGGTCTGGCCGATCAGGCTGCTGACGACGAAGTCGGTGGCGACCGTGCTGCCGAACACCACGCGGGCGTCGTTGCGCACCTGGCCGGTCGGGGTCGCAGTGGTATCGACCTCGAGATTGAAACCAACCTTGCCGCCGGGCTCGAGGTCGACTTCGGCCAGCAGCGGGCCGGTTCCTGCCGCATCGATACAGCGCGTCTGGCCGCCGGGATTGACCACCGGTGCACAAGTCCATGTCGCAGTGGAATTATCCAGTGCATCCGATGACAGCGCATCGCTGACGCTCGCGCCGGCGGCAAAGCTCGGGCCGAGGTTCTCCACTTCGATGCGGTAGACCAGCGAGAACGGCGCCACACCGTCGTCATCGTCCAGCGGCAGCAGGCGCTTGTTGATCCGCAGATCGGCCTGTGACACGATCGCCGTGTTGTCGTCTCGGCTGATGTTGTTGGCAGTGTTCGGATCGCCGATGTCGTCCGGGATGGACAGTCTGGCCTCGTTGAGCAGGGTGCCGGAGGCGCGCGGATCGAGCGTGCCGGCCACGGTGAAGCGAACCCGGCTCTGGCCCGGGAGATCGACCCCGTTGCCGAGGATGTCGGCGAAGATCGGCGAGGTTGGCGTGCCGGTGCCGCAATTGCTGGTGCCGGTGTTGCAGCAGGCCCCGTTGAACGCCTGGCACTGCCAGGAGATCGTGCCGGGAATGAATCCCGCGTTATCGATTTGGGCCGGAAAGGCCGCCTCGTCGAACAGCGGCAAGCTGTCGACCACACCAATGTTGTTGGCCTGGATGAAACCGTCGTTGATGACCTCGATCACATAGCTGTGGCGGGCGCCCGCGACCGCGACCTCGGTGGAATCGGTCTTGAACACACGGATGTCGCTGGCCAGCTCGATCGGCGTGGTCACTTCGCTGAAATCGCTGCCGCGACCCGGGGTGAAGGCCTGCACCAGCGCTGGCGGACCGGGGTCGAGCCGGACTTCGGCACGGTTGAAGAACTCACCGCTGGCCGAGCCAGAGGCGCGCACAAAGGCGCGCAGCATGGTGCTGCTGCCCGCGGCCAGAGCCAGCGACTGATCGCTGATCGGTCCGCTGCCCTGGATCGGCGTGGTCGG